>QWCO01000653.1_pt2 | contig 14425 bp, 9 predicted proteins | sample 1972611 | NCBI WGS metagenome assembly QWCO01 (sample SAMN09866706, study PRJNA288562) | Human oral metagenome isolate term1_saliva, whole genome shotgun sequencing... | reverse complement strand
GGGTTCGCGCGAATCGCTCGCCGCGGCACTCAAGGCCGGAGCCGACTCCATCTATTTCGGCATCGAATCGCTCAACATGCGCGCGCATTCGGCCAGCCGATTCACCATCAAAGACCTTCACGAAATCGCACAGCGCTGCGATGAACTCGGCGTGAAGAGCTATCTCACGGTCAACACAATCATCTACGGAGAAGATCTTGCCCTGATGCGCGAAATCTGCGACGCCGCCAAGGCGGCACACATCTCGGCGGTCATTGCGGCCGATGTGGCGGTGCTCAGCTACTGCCGAACCATCGGACAAGAGGTGCATCTCTCCACCCAACTCAACATTTCGAACGAGGAGGCGCTTCGTTTCTACTCGGCCTTTGCCGATGTGGTGGTACTGGCGCGCGAACTGAAATTGGAACAAGTGAAAGAAATTTCCGATTTCATCGAACGCGAAAACATCTGCGGCCCGAGCGGTGAGAAAATCCGCATCGAAATGTTTTGCCACGGCGCACTCTGCATGGCCGTGAGCGGCAAGTGCTATCTTTCGCTCGACAACCAAGGCCGATCGGCCAACCGCGGCGAATGCATGCAGCAATGTCGACGCAGCTACACCGTGCGCGACAAGGAAACGGGCGTGGAACTCGACATCGACAACGAGTACATCATGAGCCCGAAAGACTTAAAAACCATCGGTTTCATCGACAAGATGATGAAAGCGGGCGTTTCGGTCTTCAAAATCGAAGGGCGCGCCCGTTCGGCCGAATACGTTTACACGGTGGTGCAGTGCTACAAAGAGGCCATCCGTGCCGTGCAAGAGGGCACCTTCAACGAGGAGCGCGTCAAGGAGTGGGACGAACGGCTGGCTTCCGTCTTCAACCGCGGATTCTGGGACGGCTACTACCAAGGCCGCAAACTCGGCGAATGGACCGAAAAATACGGTTCGTCGGCCACCGAGAAGAAGGTCTATGTGGGCAAGGGAATGAAATATTTCTCCAAACTCGAAGTGGCAGAGTTCCTCATCGAAGCCGGCGAAATCGAAGTGGGCGATCGGCTCGTGGCCATCGGACCCACCACCGGCGTGGTTTACCTCACCGCCGACAGCATTCACGGCAACGACGGGCCGGTCGAGAAAGCCGGCAAGGGCATGTTCGTGTCGATCCCCTCGAAAGAAAAAATTCGCCCCAGCGACAAACTCTATAAACTCGTAAAGCATGATTCCGGTCTTTGACTTCGGCGGCGTCATCGTCGACCTCTACAAAACAGCCTCCATCGAGGCTTTCGATCGATTGGGTTTCGACATCCGACCCTACCTCGGCACGTACAAACAAGGCGGAATCTTCGAACAGTTTGAAAACGGCGATCTCTCCACCGCGGAATTTTACGATGAAATCAGGCGATCAGCCAACCGGCCTCAACTGACGGACGACGAAATTCGGCACGCATGGGAGGCTTATCTGGTAGGCGTGCCGGCCGATCGCTTGGACTGCTTGCGCCGAGTGAAACGCCACTACCGCACTGCGGTGCTTTCGAACACCAACCCGATCCATTGGCAGCAGGGCGTGCGCGATTTCTTCTGCGCAGACGGCCACCCGATTTCTGATTACTTCGACACGCTGTTTCTCTCCTGCGAAATGCACTTGCAGAAACCTGATCCACGGGTGTTCGACCACGTCACCGCGCAGCTGGGTTGCGCACCGGAGGAGATCATCTTCTTCGATGATTCCGAAGAAAATTGCCGCGTGGCGGCGGAAAAAGGCTGGAATGTGCGATTGACACCCGCCGGTGGTGCCTGGGTGAAGGAAGCCTTCGACGCCGAAGGAAGATTACGCCATGAATGATTTCAGTCTCATACCATTCGAGGAGGGACTGACCGAACAAAAAAAGGCTGTTTCCATCGGTTTCTTCGACGGGGTGCACCGCGGTCATCGCTTTGTTTTCGACCGACTGCGCGAAGAGGCTCAACGGCACGGGGCGGCTCCGTGGGCGGTGACCTTCGATGTGCATCCGCTCGCAGTGCTCGCACCGGGACAGCAACCGCCGCTGTTGACGACGCTCGACGAAAAGATCGCGGCGCTGCGACGCTGCGGATTGGCCGGTGTCATCGTGCTCCACTTCGACCGAAAAATGGCCGGACTCACCGCCGAACAATTCATGCGCGGACTACTTCTGCAAGCCTTCGACGTGGATTGTCTCTTAGTGGGCTACGATCACCGATTTGGCCGCCCGCAGCAGGGCGATGGATTCGAACGATATCAAGAAATCGGCGATTCCATCGGCATCGCCGTCGAACAATGCCCTTCCCTGCCGGACGAGACCATTTCGTCTTCTCACATCCGGTCGCTGCTCGAAGCAGGCGATGTGCTCGAAGCCGGTGCCGGACTCGGACGACCCTACGCTTTGACGGGAACCGTGGTGCATGGTTTCCAAAATGGGCGGAAAATCGGCTTCCCCACAGCGAACCTCGAACCGCAAAGTGCCGATAAAATCGTGCCGCGGCGAGGAAGCTACGCCACGTGGGCACACATCGGCGGACAACGATACGCGGCCATGACCAACATCGGGCAAAGGCCCACGTTGGACAACGGCAGCCGTGTGACGATAGAAACGCATCTGCTGGATTTTGACGCCGATTTGTACGGACAACAGCTGAAAGTGGAATTCGTGCAACGACTGCGCGACGAACGAAAATTCGATAATCTCAACGCCTTGAAGGCCCAACTCAACGAAGACGCACGACAAGTGCGCAGATACCTATAACCCCGCACCATGATCTTTCGCAAATTCACCCCCATCCTGGCCGCTAAAATAGCGGGACTGCTGATCTTCTTCCTCATCGGCAGCGCAGTCATCAGTTTACTGGCTTCCTTCTTCACCCACAAAACGGGAATGGGAGGTCGACTGGTGTTGGCTGATGATGGTTCGCTCCTGCTGACGACCACCGCCTTCGCGGTCGCTTCGCTCATTGGCTATGTCGGAATCGGGGTCGGCGCGATCGCCATGAGCTGGTCCAGGTTGTCGTTCAATTCCGGTCGGAGCATCGGCTTCGGACTACCCTATGTGCGGGTTTTGCACTTCGCCGGTTGTCTGGTGGTGGCGTCGCTGGGACTGCAATGGCTGATGGCGCCTCTGCACATCGAACTGAGTCCGCTCGAAACGAAAACGTTCGATGCGATTGCGCACGATGGATTCGGCATTTTTATATTGGTTGTCGTCGGTCCATTCATCGAAGAGCTGATTTTCAGAGCGGGTATGTTTCGCTTGCTCCAGAAAAAAATCGGTGTGATCCAAGCCATGGTGCTTTCTTCCCTGCTTTTCGCCATCGTGCACGGGAATTGGGCACAGGGCATTCCGGCCTTCATCATGGGCATGGGACTGGCACTGCTCTATTTCCGTTCGGACGACCTGCGGCTGTGCTATCCCGCACATGCGGCCAACAACGCGCTGGCGGTCGTAGGGATGCTTTGTCCCACGGTCGGTGCCTGGGGTGACAACTGGCCGGCGGTCGTGCAGGTTTTGCTCGGACTGCTGCTGCTCGTGGCCGGGTTTGCAGGACTAATGATGCGCGGTTCGCTCTTTTCAAAACAACGCAACAACTCATGAAAATACGCAATATCGATTTGGGCTCCCGCCCCGTGGTGCTCGCTCCCATGGAGGATGTAACCGACATCGGCTTCCGCCTCCTGTGTCGACGGCTCGGCGCGTCGATGGTCTACTCGGAATTTGTGGCCGCCGATGCTTTGGTGAGAATGGTCAACAAATCGCTCCAAAAACTCACGGTTTGTGACGACGAACGCCCCGTGGCGATCCAAATTTACGGACGCGATCCGGGCGCTGTGGCCGAGGCGGCAGAAATTGTCGTCGAAACGGCACATCCGGATGTGCTGGACTTGAACTTCGGTTGTCCGGTGAAAAAGGTCGCGGGCAAAGGAGCCGGCGCAGGCATGCTGCAAACGCCTGATTTGATGCTCGACATCATTCGGGCGGTGGTGGATCGCGTCAGTGATCGCGTACCGGTGACGGTAAAAACGCGGTTGGGATGGGATCACGAACACCGCATCATCGTCGATTTGGCCGAACGCATCCAAGACTGCGGGGCGGAAGCGCTGACCATCCACGGACGTACGCGCTGTCAAATGTATACCGGCGAAGCGGATTGGGAACTGATCGGCGCGGTGAAGCAGAATCCGCGTATGCACATCCCCATTATCGGAAACGGCGACATCGATTCGGGCGAATCGGCACGAAAGGCTTTCGAAAAATGGGGAGTGGATGCCGTGATGGTGGGACGTGCCACCTTCGGGCGTCCGTGGATTTTCAAAGAAATACGCGATTCCATCGACAATGTGCCCTTTGAAGTGGGTGATGTCGTTCCCTCTGACCATCAACCCATGACGATCGATTGGATGTTGGATGTGCTCAAAGAGCAAGTGCGGCAAAGCGTGGAACGCATCGACGAATACCGCGGTATTCTCCACGTTCGTCGTCATTTGGCGGCCACTCCACTCTTCAAGGGGATTCCGAATTTCCGAAACACGCGCATCGAGATGCTGCGTGCCGAAACGGTCGAATCGTTGTTCGAAATCATGGAATGCATTCACCCGATGTTGCACGAAGCGAATGCGTCGCTGAATTGACGCTTTCCACCTACGCTGCGAAAATCCCCCATTTTTTCGAACAATCGGCCGCAAAACGTCGGATTTACCGTAGCCCTCTCTTCTCCCCAACAGTTTTTCTGCCATCAATAGCTCTTTACTTGCCATGAACAGATCTGAACTCATCACACAACGCCTTGCAGCCTTGCGAGCTGCGATGAAACGGCACAATGTGGACTGTTATCTCGTCCCGACCGCCGACCCACACAACAGCGAATACATTGCCGATCACTGGAAATCGCGAGAATGGTTCAGCGGTTTCCGAGGCAGTGCCGGAACACTCGTGGTTGCAGCGGAAAAGGCGGCACTTTGGACCGATTCGCGCTATTTTCTGCAAGCTGCCGAAGAACTTTCGGGAACGGGCATCGAACTAATGAAAGACGGATTGCCGGAAACGCCCGATGTCGCGGAGTGGATGCGCGCACAACGCCCCGCTTCGTCCGCAAAATTCACAGTGGGTTTGGATTATGCCACTTGCAGCACTGCACAGTTCGAAACGGAGCTATCGGGTTTCGCCACGAAAGACATCGATCTCTCCGCCGAAGTTTGGAAAGACCGACCGGCGCTGCCGAAACGTCCCATTGTTCGCCATCCTGCCGAGTGGACGAGCAAAAACGCGGGAGAGAAAATGGAAGTCGTTCGACAATTGCAACGCGAACTCATCGAGCAAGCGTTGAAAATCACAGAGCCGGCGGCCGCAACTTCCGCGAATGTGGACGATGAAACCGTAGATACTTATTTCTTCTACAACGATATTTCCGAAATCGCGTGGTTGCTCAATCTCCGTGGCGAAGACATTGAATTCAATCCCGTCTTCCTTTCTTACTTATTGATAGGCGAACGCGAAACTCACCTTTTCGTTCATCTCGAAGCCCTCGATGAAAGCGTACAAAAGGAGTTGGCTTCACACGGAATCACGCTGCATCCTTACGAAAGCACCGCACAATTGCTGCGTTCACTCGACGTACGAAAGACACTCATCGGATATGCCGGAAGCATGAACCGACAAGTCGTGGAACATTTCCATGAATTGGGTTTGCGCTCCGTTTGCACCTCGGCCGTCACCCCCGTTCCCGCTTTGCGCGCGGTGAAAGACGAACGAGAAATCGCCGGTTTCCGTCGTGCGATGGAACTGGACGGCGTGGCCCTGGTACGTTTTCGCAGAACGCTCGATGAAATCATCGAAAAAGGCGAGATCGCACAAGAAACGGAACTTTCCATTGAACAACGACTTACCGCGTTTCGCGCAGAACACCCCGATTTTCGCGGTCTTTCCTTCGGCACCATCGCCGGATACGGTGCCCACGGTGCCATCGTACACTACGAAGCGGACGAAAGCAGCAACGCGCCGCTCGCAGCCCGGAGTTTCTTGTTGCTCGACAGCGGCGCGCATTATATCAGTGGAACGACCGACATCACCCGTACCCTCCCGCTCGGACCACTCACCGACGAAGAACGAAAAGCCTACACCCTCGTGCTGAAAGGTCACATCGCGTTGGCGCGCGCCCGTTTTCCGGAACGCACACAAGGTTTGGTGCTCGATTTCGCCGCCCGCTACGCCATGTGGCAAGAGGGCATGGACTTCGGACACGGCACAGGACACGGGGTGGGGAGCCATCTTTGCGTGCACGAGGGGCCGCAGCAAATTCGCAAGAACACCAATGCCGCCAGCACCACGCCCTTCGTTGCAGGAATGACCATCACGGACGAACCGGGCATCTATGTGGACGGAAAATTCGGGGTACGACTCGAAAATGTGTTGCTCACACGCGAAAGCCGGCAAACGCCCTTCGGAAAATTCCTCGAATTCGAACCCCTCACGCTCTATCCCTTCGACACCACCCCGATTGTGATGGAGTTGCTCGATGAAACCGAACGCAACTGGCTCAACGACTATCATCAAACCGTACGTGTACGGTTACTCCCCCTGCTCACCGACGAAAAAGATCGCGCTTGGTTGGAACGCGCGACGCGTCCGCTCTAAATCCTCCTTTCGTTCCGGCAACGGTTCCGGATGTGAGCATACGGCGCCCGATGTTTTCGGGCTTTCCCGACGCTCCACCTCGATTTCACCGACTGAAAAAAACATCGCCGCCTGTCTTCATTAGGAAGCAGGCGGCGATTGTCGTATCCGTTCCATCGGCGTGCGGCCAATGGAAGAAGAATTTATTTCAGCGGCGTGATGCGCAAGGTGAATTGCTGCGGCGTGTTGGGAACCCAATAAGCTTTACGCGTATCGACTCCTCCGCAGGATGCATTGCCCACACCCCGATAAGCAGCATCGAAGTGCAGCACCGTGTAAGGACGTGCCTTCAATTCCCAACTGTGGCGCGCATCGGCCATATCCTTTTCGGTGTAAGGCACGGCGGTGAAGCTCACCTTGCCTTCGGCACGCACCAAGATGCCACGGCCGGTCGCGTCGGCAAACGAGACTTCGCGCAAACCTTCGCGGTTACCGGTGCTTTGCGGCTTCATGTACCGCTCCATCGAAGTGGAAGGAGTCATGGAATAACGACCGACGGTCACACCGTCGATGCGGTCGTTGTAGTTTTCCCACGGACCATACGCCCAATAGTTCACGCGGCTCAGGGTGGAATCGAGTCCCACTTCGAAGCCCAGACGGCGCAGGCCGTCGCGTTTCGGGGTGAATTTCGCGGTGACATCGAGCACATTGCCCGCGCGCAGGGTATAGACCATCGTCAGGTCGCAGAGCGTACCCGTGCGATGCGTTGTCATCACGTAAGTATCGCCTTTGCGTTCGGCCGAGAACGTTCCCAACGAGTCCATTCCGTTGTCGGCATTGCTTTGTCGGTCGTTCTCGATGAAACGGAAGTTGGTGTAATCGAGATCCAGTCCGTCGCCGAGCACTTTCTTTCCGTCGATGAGCAACGCGTGGAGTTTTGCGCTCCGTTCGTTGAAGACCAGTTTCATGCGTCCGGCGGTGATAATGGCCTTGCCGTTTTTGTGCACGTCGACCACTTCGAGCGGACGTTCGGGCACAGCCGGCAAACCTTTGCGCGCAGCCAATTTGAATTGCATCAACGCCTCTTCGTGGTGTTTCGCGCTCCAATCGGTGGCCGCACGACGATCGGCATAGACATTGAGCATCACTTCATCGCCCTCGCGAGCGGTGCGGCCGTTCAAATCGGCCTTCGCCAACTTCACTTCCACCTCTGCGCTGTCACCGGGAGCGACAGCAGGCATCGGCATGCGGCGCGTACTTACCACGCGACCGTTGCGCAGCACCGCGGTGCGGAGATCGAAATCGCGCAGGTTGGTGAACGCATAACCGTTGCGCAACACCAGACGCGCCACATTGCGCTGCGGGTCGACGTTCGCCAAACGGAACTTGACAAACTGGTGTGCCGCTTTCACCTCCTTGAGTTTCGCACTCTCTTCGCGCGTACCGGGCAAGATACCGTTGCTCATGAAGTTGCCTTGGTGCGGGCCGGGATAGTCGTAGCCCGTGTGCAAACGGCGGAGGCCCTGCTTGATTTCTTTGGGATCGTAGATGCTCTGATCCACCCAGTCCCAAATAGCACCACCCACACACGAATTGCTCGCTTCAATAGCGTCCCAGTATTCGCGAAGGTTACCGATGGCGTTGCCCATGGCGTGGGCGTATTCGCAAACAAACATCGGTTTGTCCATGTTGTTGCAATATTTCTCCATCCAAGGGATGTCGGGATACATCTTCGAATAGAAATCCGAGAAGCGTTCGCCACCGAAGGGACGATGAATGCGCGTTCCTTCGTAGTGCACGGGGCGCGTGGCATCCATCTGCTTCGCCAAATCATAGCAGGCGCGGAAATTCTCACCGTTGCCGCCCTCGTTGCCCAAACTCCACATCACGACAGAGGGATGGTTGTAGTCGCGAGCCACCATTTCGCGGATGCGGTCTTCGAACGCCGGAATCCAACTCTTCAAGTCGGAAATAGATTGGTTGGCGTGGTCTTCCAAGTCCGCCTCATCGCAGGTGTACAGTCCGAAATGATCGAACATAGCATACATGCGGGCGTTGTTCGGGTAGTGCGAAGTGCGGATCAGGTTCACATTGTTCTGCTTCATGAGCAGGATGTCGCGCAGCATCGTCTCGTTCGTCACGGCACGACCGCGCTCGGGATCGGTGTCTTGGCGGTTCACGCCCTTGAAAAACACGCGCTTGCCGTTGACATACAACAAGGAGTTCGCCAATTTGATTTCGCGGAATCCGAATTTCGTGCTCCAGGCCATTTCCTCACGACCGGCCGCATCATATTGTCTGAAGCGGAAGGTGTAGAGACGGGGCGTTTCGGCCGTCCAGGTCGTCACGTTCTTCAGGTCGAACTTCACCTGTTGGCGCACCAACTCCATATCCTTGCCGGCCGGTGCGCTGAGCTGCCAACGCTGCGAAGCCACTTTCTTGCCTTCGGGGCTGTACACGTCGAGCGCCACCTCCTTGGTTTCTGCCTGCTTCGTGGGATTGCGCAGACCGAAATCGAGGGTCACGGCCGCATCCCGATAGTCGTTGGACAGCGCCGCCGTGATGTGGTGATCGTAAACGGCGGCCGCGGGCACACTGTAGAGGTAAACGTCGCGGAAGATGCCACTCATGCGGAACATGTCCTGACACTCGAGATACGAACCGTCGCTCCAACGCATAACCTGCACCGCCAAGCGGTTCTCGCCGGGGCGCAGATAGGGTGTGAGGTCATATTCGCTCACATTGTTCGAGCCCTGACGATAGCCCACTTCGTGACCATTGAGCCAAATCGTGGCCGCCGAATATACGCCGCCGAAATGAATGATCGTGCGGCGTCCGTCCCACGAAGCCGGGAGGGTGAAGGTGCGCACATACGAACCCACGGGGTTGATGCCGTAGTTCGCGCCGCCGTCGTTGTAGCCCGGCCGCGCCATGATGTAAGGCGGTGTGTTGGCGTGCGGATACTCCACATTGCAATAGATGGGATGGTCGTAACCGAGCATCTCCCAGTTGGAAGGCACGGGAATGTCGTCCCAGCGGCTCACATCGTAGCTGTCCTTGAAGAAATCCATCGGGCGCTTCGAGGGTTCGCTCACGAGGTTGAACTTCCACGTGCCGTTGAGCGAGAGGTAACGTTCGCTCACGGGCACCGTCCACGGTGTGGCGTAATAGGCCTTGTCGGCCAGCATCTCGCGCTCCGAAGCGTAGGGCTGATAGGTGGTGTGTCCCGGCAGGCGGTTGATGGCAAAGATCGTTTCGTCTTCCCATCGGGGCGACTGAATCTTGGGTTTGTCCACTTCGTCAAACGCCACCCAGGCCGTGCGATCTTTCACATTGAGCGGCACGATCTTCATCTCGTTGCCGCGCAGGGCAAACATTTTGCCCTTTTTGTTGTAGGAAGCAATGACAAACGCGTTGGCTTCGCCGGGCACGGGCACAATGGTCAACTGCGCATTGCCGGGATGGTTCATCTGCGCCGGCCATTGCAGCAGGTAGTCGATCGAGGCATTGTTGCCACCGTCATCGAAATGCTGGGTGAAATAGGCATTGCCCACCACGCGCCGGTTGAGGTCGAGCATCTTCACGTTCCAATACTGGCCGCGGCGGAGCGAATCCTTCGGTTCGGCCACGATGTGTGCGCCGTTCTCGGGCAATTCACCGTTGCCCAACACATAGCCGGGCCGACCAACAAGGCGCAGCCGGTAGGTTTGTGCATCGTCGAAGCCGGAGACTTCTGCCGGGTTGGTGCGGAAAGCCGAGTACTTGTCACGCCGTGCGGCAGCAAGATCTTTGAGCACGGCTTTGCCCGTGGCGTCCAAACTCAGGCACACCGTGCGGCGTGCTGCCGGCACGAAGAGGTAGCCTCCGCCCGGCACCGCTTCGACGCTCCACATCTGGTTTTCGTCCGAACCGTTGATTTCGCCGGTTTCAACGCGGTCGCCGGCGAAACGCAGCGCGCGTTGCGTGAAGGGATTGATGATGCGCCAGGCCCCCGATAGCGGAGCCAGCGTCCAGTACTGCTCGCGGCGAGCGGCATCCACCTCGGCAGTGCGCACCGCGTCGTCGCGCACATCGAGCACCTTCGCACCCGCTGTGGGAGGCGAAAGCCGATAGAGCGCACCTTTGCGCCACTGGGGCGAATCGGCGCTCAGCCCTAAGGCGAAGGCACCGAACAAGAGCGTGCAAAGAGCTTGTTTGATCACGTTCATGAGATTTGAAAACTTGTATGTTGTTGAGTTGATATTCCGATTTGGGGTGTTGCAAGCAAAGATACTACTTTTTTCACGACGCACCGCCTATTTGCGCACCGGATATGACAACCTCGTGCGGAAAGTTGCTGTGCGCTCCCGTCGTTGTCGGGAAACGATTTTCGTTTGCCGGTCGCAACTTGTGCGCGTTGCGAAAAGCTCGACGCGCGCCGCTTCATCCGATCGGCGAATATGCGCTTTTGAGTCCGCACGCCCCGACGGCAGATTGTCGCGAACGAACCGCTCTCTCGAAGCGACTTCCGAGAAGTGGGGAGCTTTCCGCACAAAACGCCCTTGTTTGGGTTCGAGGGTTCCGTGTTTTTCGCCTCTTCCTCGCGCGCGTACGCTTCAGGTGCTTTTCTTTTTTTCCCTTCACCTCTTCACCCACCTATTGCAACGCAATGATTGTCAATACGTTTGGTGTGAAGGTTTTTGCATTTTGCCTTCACCCTCTGCCTCTCACTCCCGGTCTCCACCGCACCGCACGAAAAGTCTACTTTTCAGCGGAATTATTTTCAAAAGCCCGAAAGTACCGACCAGAAACAGCCGACGGTGAAGGTAAAAACCAAAAGCCTTCACCCCAAACAAACTCAACATCAACCGATTGCGCACAATGGGTGAAGGAGTGAAGGGAAAAAACGGAAACCTCCTGACGCGCGCACGCGCGAGAGAGCGTCATCCACAGCGGTGCAAGGGGGGTGTTTTGGGCTCGCGGCAGGCGGTCGCACGGACGCGAGCCGACAAGCGAAAGACAGAGGCAATCGTTCGGCAGCCGCAGGAAGGCAAGGGGAAGTTTCAACCCTGCATAAAACATCGCATAACTGTATTTTTTCGTCGAATTGCGCGTTGCGCGACGAGAATGCGCGACGTAGCTTGTACAGGCGGAAACAAAGTCGTAATTTTGTGCAAGCTAAGCGCGCGCAACGCCGCCCCCGCGACGGGCGCCCGCCTCGGCCCATTTGTTCACTCCTATCTTTTCCCCCATGACCCCAATCGTCCGCTGGTTGTCCGGCCTCGTTTTGCTTCTTGTGTCCTGCTTTTCTCTCTCGGTCAGCGCACAGGAAACCATGGCTTCGCTCAAAGACGGTTACTACTTCGTGAAAAACGCACGAACCGCCGAAAATGCGCTCTACATCGGTCGGCCGCGCATCCCCAAGCAGCTGCCGGGTGCCGCGTTCAACCGCGACCCGATGCGCGCCTGCTGGACCTTCGACAGCCGCATGCCGCTGCCCGATGTCTTTGAGGACGACGCGCTTTTCTTCCTGTTCAAAATCACCCGCATCTCCGACGACGGGCTCTACACCTTCCAAAACGTGGGAAGCGAACGCTATCTGGCGGGCACGGACCGCGAGGGAGCGAGCCTGCCCACCATTCCCTTTGTGTTCGACGATGCGTTTTTCTACATTGAGCACGATGCCACAGACCCGAACTATGTGAACCTGGTCTCCTTCAAACTGCTCGACCGCAAAAACAACGCGGTGAGCACCAGCGAACACAACAACGGGGTGGTGATGTCGAGCACTGCCGATGCCGGTGCACGGTGGTTGCTCATTCCGGTAGACGAGCGCCGCGTGCATCTGTGAACCACGCGCCGATGCAAGCGAAAAAAGCGTGTCGGCCTTTGACATTCGGAGCGCAAAGTGTAATTTTGTCACCAATTTGAAACTTCCACTTTTCAGAATCCACCACCCCACCCCACTTTACGCCGACAGTTTGTGCCGGAGCGGAGTGAGGCCGGGGGGAACTGAAAAGACAACGCACAATAAAACCCTGTAATCTGTTAGGATTTCAATGAAAAAAATTCTGGTCATCGGTGCCACCGGACAAATCGGTTCGGAACTCACCATGAAACTTCGCGGCGTTTACGGCAACGACAATGTCGTGGCCGGCTACATCACGGGTGCTGAACCCAACGAAATGCTGCGCGAGAGCGGTCCCTGCGAAATTTGCGATGTGACCGACGCTGCCGCCATTGCCGCCGTGGTGCAGAAGCACAACATCGATTCGATCTACAACCTGGCTGCGCTGCTTTCGGTGGTGGCAGAGAACAAGCCCAAACTGGCTTGGCACATCGGTGTGAACGGTCTGTGGAACGTGCTCGAAGTGGCGCGCGAACAGCAGTGCGCCGTCTTCACGCCCTCGTCCATCGCCTGCTTCGGTCCCGAAACGCCGGCCGACCACACGCCGCAAGACACCATTCAGCGTCCCCGCAGCCTCTACGGCATCACCAAGGTGACCACCGAATTGCTCTCCGACTATTATTTCCGTCGCTACGGTGTGGACACGCGTGCCGTGCGCTTCCCCGGCCTCATCTCCTACGTCACTCCTCCGGGAGGCGGCACCACCGACTATGCTGTCGACATCTACTATTCGGCCGTGAAGGGCGAAGAGTTTGTCTGCCCCATTGCCAAGGGTACGTTCATGGACATGATGTACATGCCCGACGCACTCAACGCTTGTGTGCAACTCATGGAAGCCGATCCCACGCGTCTCGTTCACCGCAACAGCTTCAACATTGCGGCCATGAGCTTCGAACCGACCCAAATCTTTGAGGCCATTCGTCGACAGCTCCCCGACTTCAAAATGCGCTTCGAAGTGGATCCGCTCCGCCAAAGCATTGCCGACTCTTGGCCCAACAGCCTCGACGACACGGCAGCGCGCCAGGAATGGGATTGGAAACCGGCTTTCGATCTCGACGCGATGACGACGGACATGATCAAGAATCTGACTCCGCGCCTCAAAGCTTGACCCGGCGTTCCCTTGCTCTGCACCGGTCGGTCGGTGCTCGGCAAGACTGCCCCACCATAAAAAATGCCTCCTTCGGCTCATGCTGAAGGAGGCATCTTTTTTGTATTGTGCAGCTTCGGGACGCGCCCGAAGAGTTGACGTAAGCGTTCATTCTCGGCTGCGGCCGCGGACACACCATGAAAGGGACTACGACCGACGCGAACCGAACACGTCGAGCAGTTCGATGGGGCGAGGCTGCGTTTGCTGCACACTTTCACGATAGCGGGTGGGGGTCATGCCGAGCAGTTTGGAGGCATAGCGACTGAAATAGGAGAGGGAATGGAAATTCATCTCTTCTGCTATCTGTGTCATCGGAAGTTCGGGCTGTTCCAGCAGTTCTTTGAGTGGAACGAGGGCGTAGGAGTTGATGATGGCTGTGGCACTCTTGCCGGTGACGCGCCGAATGGTGTCGGTGAGGAATTTCGGGGTCACGCCGATACGCGAAGCGTAGTAGCGCACCTCGCGCTCTCGGCGGGCGATGCCGCTTTCGAGCAGATCGTAAAACCGTTTGACAGTGCGGGCGCTGCGATCGGTGGCGGTGTGCTGGGCAGCACGAAGGGCAAGCACATCGTAGACGAGTACGCGACTGAGGGCGGCGATCACCTCCTCTTGGTAAGGTGACTGCGGCTCGCTGCGTCGCTGACTGATGCGGAGGAGGTCGTCATACAACCGATTGGTTTCCACATTGGAAAGCCGCAGGAGTTCGCTCTCACCGCATCCCCATCCGGCCAACAGCTGTTTGGCAGCCAAGGCGTCTTGTTGTGGCGTACGCGCCGAGGGATCGGCGG
>QWCO01000885.1_pt1 | contig 14465 bp, 9 predicted proteins | sample 1972611 | NCBI WGS metagenome assembly QWCO01 (sample SAMN09866706, study PRJNA288562) | Human oral metagenome isolate term1_saliva, whole genome shotgun sequencing... | reverse complement strand
TAAGCAATTTAAATTATTTAGTATTAGATTTAAATAAGATAACCATATCCTACGATATAAAACAAAAAAATTTAGTTATGTTATATTTAGATAGGAAACTTCATTTTTATGAAGATAATAGATTCTTTTATCAAAATGATCTTTACGAATCCAGCAACGAACCTAACTTAAATCTTCTTCGATTATTAAAGCTTCAATATTTCGAAGGTTTTTATGATATTTACAAAAAACTTGATAATAATCTATATCTTAATTTTTTAAAGTATGCTGTCGGTCTAGAAGATGAGACTTGGTTAAGTTCTTTCATTATTTCAGAAATCAAGGGTAACTTTAATGCCGTGATTGATTCCTGGGCAGATGAGAGTTTGAGGTTTGGCTCAAAAACTTTCAATTTAGAATTATTCCCATACAATTTTTATAAAGATGGCAATTTTGAAATTGAACGAGATATTTATTCTGAAGCTGAAATTACAGATTTTGTTTCTAGAAAAACCTTTAATAACAATTTTGTTCTAGTAAATAAACTATCTGATTATTATAAGAATTTATTAACATCAATCTTGAACAAAGATTATGATTTCATTCTACCTCCAGAGGAAGAGGATGGTGATTTTGATAAATTTACTCGTTGGGGGGGATTGGAGGATCCGGTATCTGTTTGGGCTGAGATGGTAAATTCATCAAAACTTAGTGAACTTGATATCAAAAAACTACGAGAGGAGCTTTCTCCTTTATTAAATAAAGTATTTGAAAACTTAATCTTTAAAGATGTATCAACTGTCCCTGATTATTATGCGATTCGCAGAAATACTGAAGGTTTATACCCCTATTTCCACCTTAATATTCTATCCGACTTGTTGTATCACCTTAAATGGTCACCATCGAAGTTCAAAATTGGAAAAGTTGTATTCCGCAACAATTCTTTCTTAAGAACATTGGAGGAACTTTCGTTTGTAAAATACTTAGAAAAGTTAGATGGTGTAGATATTGAGATTTCTGTAATTCTTGACGAAGATGTAGCAGAGTATTACGCTGACAAAATTCCAGAATTAGAGAAATTGGTAAAATATAGATTGGGAAGCAAGGCAAAACTTGTTACACCTGACTCTCCGGAGTATGCAAGCGAGAGAAAGTCAATCGATATTTCTGGTCTATTTCCAAAGTATCGCATTCAACGGATCTAACAAAAAAAGCAACCCCGATTTTTGTGGTTGTTTTTCTTTTCTCCTGCTATAATTTAAGAAAATATTATTTTATATCCTAAAAAGGATTAGAAAGAAGGAAGTTCTATGAGTAATTTTATTATTCTAAATAATCAAGTTATAGAAGGTTTGGAAATCGGTAGCATTTTTGATTCAGAAAAGTATGATATCTTTAAAGGGGTAACTTTTTCGATTGATCAAAAATTTGCAGAAAAACATCTATCAAACTTTAAAGAAACAACAATTGTTGTAGGTATCCAGGATTCTGACGTTCAAGAACGTGGACTTTCTCTGGAACAAAAACAGATCAAACAATTAGTTGATAATACAAAAGTATTGTCTTCCGGGTTGCCAATCAAGATGTTTGAGAATTTTTCTCGATCTATTCAAGACTGCATTTTGGAGGACAGTTATCAACTCCGTATCCCGCTATCAAAAACAATTCATACAAAGATGTATTTGTTGAAAAATTCTGAAAGTGGAGATACACGTTTGATTATCGGATCTGCAAACCTATCAAATCAAGCCTTTTCAAACACAACTCCTCAACTGGAATTGCTGGAGATTCGTGACAATTCTGAATTATTTTCAGAGTATGAGAACTACTTTGATACTGAAATTATTTCAGAAACTGTTGATTTCTTTGGAAATTCAGTGCGTAAAAAGGCGAAATCAAAAGCTCAAAAAGAAGAGACAAACGTAACAATCACTTTTACTCCAAAAGAATTTGGTGAATTAAAAGTTAATCGCATTTCAGAGCAATTTGATCAAATTAAGGAATCTGTTTCTTCTGGAAAAATCGAACAAACTGTTATTGATGAATTGAAAGAAGAAGCAAAGATTGTTGATGTTCGAAGCAAAGAATTGAAACAAGAATTTGATGATGTCGACTTAGCTGTTCGAATCACAACTGCGGCAGTAAATGTTCGTACTGGGAATGGAAAAGCTGATGTTAAACTTCACGAAAACTCAGAAGTGAAAAAACGGGTTTCAAACCTGTTGCGTGATAACCTACTTGCTAAGAAGGTTAAGGCTAAAGTTCTACCTCGTGATTTACTTATTTCACGCCCTGCAATTCGTACAGATTCAAACTCTGGTCTCTCTTTAGGTATTAAAGAGGGTGAGTCAAAAACTGAAGATGGTTCAGTCGTTGAGAACTTTAAATATCACAAAATTGGTAAAAAGTTGGATGATGAAGGAATCAAGAAATCAGTCCTGTTAATCGATAGCATTATGAAGAATTACAAAGAGTTTGTTCCAAATTACACATCTGATTACGGTAAAAGAGTTATCGAACTTATTGATGAATTGCCAGACAAATTCTTTGACGCAAAAGGTGTTCAATTTATCAAGGATGTTTCGAATATCTCCGGAAAACAACCTCATCTAACACCAGCTTTTATCTGCACAACGAACGCAAGTGATATGGTCGCAAAAGAAGAAGCAATTACTCGACGTATGTACTATCTCTTGAACGACCGCAAATTTGATGATCAGTACCGTGATATTTCAACAGAAAAATATAATGAATTGTTCAACGAAACAACTGATGAATTGTTCCAAGATTTCGTTCTCCGTTTTTCTGAAATTCTTTTAGATGAGAATACAGAGTGGAAATATTACAATCACGGTAAGGTCGATTTTTTAAAAAACACACGTACAATTTTCGAAGAATACTTTAAAATTGCAGGATTTGAAACTTTACCTGATTACTTTCCAGAAGAGCGGGTTGATGACACAAAGAAAACAAACATCACAATGTGGAAACGTTTGTATACTGCAATGCCGGAATTGTTTAAGAAAATCTCTGATGATGAAACAAATCAAGATATCTATATCTTAAAATTATCAGATTTGGATCACAACTTCCAAAAGGACAATATGTACTCCAAAGAAAAGAAACCAAGTTCGGTTTACTCCGAGGCACTAGACAACCGGGTTCTAGCCTCAACTCGAACTAAAGCTGATTTGTTTATTGAATTTTATGTAAATCAATTTCACGATTGGATTGGCATTCCTGAAGTTAATTCAGAAAAAGCAGAAGCTGTAATCAATTCAGAAAAAGCAGAAGCTGTAATCAATTCAGTCGAATCTCAAGCTAAACAATAAACAAGCAACAAAGGATTCTTTGGTCGATTATTTGGAAAATAAAAAGAGCAGCCTTGTGCTGCTTTTTATATTTTAAGAAAATATTATTGTTATCCTAACTAAAAGGATTAGAAAGAAGGAAATTAATGAAAAACACAAAAGAAATTGGGAATCGTGAATCCCTAAAATATTTCAAAATTGTTGAAAATTTTTTGAATAGTGAATCTGCAATTACTGAATTATCAAATATTATTGAAGAGTTCAAGATTCCAAGAAAACTTTCGATTTTCCAGGATGTTTTTGAAGTGGATTATGATGGTGATTACAAATACGGAGATATCCCTAAATATAAATACACAAATCTATTCAAATATTTAAAGGAAAATCTTCCAGAAATAAACGAGTTTATTCCGGGATCTCAATATTCCGGAGATCAACACGTTGGAGTTATGAAAACTTGTGATAATATTCGAGCAGACCGTTCAATTAATGTTATTGTGTCTAAAATTGCGGATGAGTTGAAAGGGGTTTTAGTTTCATTTGATATCAATAAATCCAAACTTTTGTTATCGAAAAAGTATAATAACAATCTTAATAACAGGTTGGAAATTAATTTTGAAAAAAATACGGGTAAATTTAATTGCAACCTTTTACCCCTGTTTGATTTAGAAGTTCTTGTGAGACCCTTTATTGATGTTATTTCCGATCAACAAACAGTCAGTTTGGCTTTCCTGCAATACATCGCTGGAATTATTGATAGCGAAAAACTATCTACTTATATCGTTTCAGAAATTAAATTTAATCTTTCGGAAATAGTAACAAACTTTACTATTGGTGAGAATTAAGTTGATTTATCAAAATATCCTGCTAATTTCTACACAGAAGAAGAAATACATAGTATCTTTTTTGGATCGGATGTAAACTTCAAGTCGATTATTAGAGGAGCAATTCCTTCGTTTTTGGATTCCTTAAAAAGTAATGATAAAATCAGAAGAGTTTTGTTATCTGAACACCAACTAAATAATATATCAATCGATATGTTGCATTATTTTATTAAAACTGATTATTATGATTTGATACCTTGGTATCTGGATCTGAATAGAGAAAGTCGTTTGAAACTTTTATTCAACACTTTCGATGACATTGAAGAAAATTCCAATGCTAATACAATTCCAATTGATGTCATCACTAAAATTCTAACAGATGATGAGTTGTTTTCTATTGCCAAAAAATATTACAAAAATTTACTAAACAGTTTATTGACAGGTAAACATACAAAGGCTGCACAAGATTATTCTTGTATAGAACTATCTTTGAACGAATTAACTAAAAAAGTTAAGATCAATGGACACAAATTTCATCTGAGAATTACAGAAGAGCAACTTTCTGAATTAAAATCAGAATTTATTCCAATTCTAGAAAAAATTCAGGATGTGATTTTGGTCGATTATAAGGGCGGAAATAATAAATATATCTTAGAATCTATTATTAATCCAACTTTAACGAAAGACAAAAAAAATAAAAGTTTACTTGAAAATCTTGAATACGGTGATTTTTTAAAGTGGGTTTTTAAACTATTGGACTGGTTCCCAAGCCGATTCTATTTGATTAATAAAGTAAGCAGTTTAGATCTTGAAGATAAGAATAATCCTGAAATTATTAAAGATAACGAATTGTACCGTTTTCGTAGAGAGGTTGCTTCTCTATTACGGTTTAAGGATATTCTGGAATTTGCTGGTGCAGATTATGTGCGTTGTTGTATGGTAGAAATTCGTCCTGCTAGTCCTTATGAGTACATCTTTGATTCTGATGAGGTGTTTAGAAAAATTCTTAAATTGTCTCTGGGTAAAGACATTGATTTCTTAGAATACGCTTCTTCAAATTTAAATCAAGACGTCTACAACAAGAGAGATTTAAATATAAAAGGTCTCAATTCTCCTAGAATTAGAATTTGATTTTTTTATTAGAGAGGTTTTAATAATACCTCTCTTTTCTTATATAATTAAAGAAATTAATTAACTCTGGAATTATTCCAGTAGAAAGAAGGTGCCAAATGGCAATTAATAATGAGATTGTTAAGCCAAAACGAAAATTGTCGGATGTAGCAAAGGAGGTTCTCGCTTATTGTGAGACTGAACAAGCAGCCACTGATTTGAAGGACGCAATCCTTAGTATTGGAGATCCTCAACTAACAATCAAGATCTTAATACAAGAGAGGAGATTCAAAGATAAGGAAAGCCGAGACTATTATTCATATTATGATTATAAGGATCTAAAAAATTTTTATGATCCAAGTGTAAAAAAATGGTCTGATTATTCTAAAGAATTTGTTGATTTTTATAGAAACGAATACTACTATTCTCAAAATTCAATCAATAATATGGCTTTAAAAAGTTTTAATAGAAAGGCAATTGTTTACGATGTTAACCTTCGTAAATTTGTTGCTGCGGAAAAGCCTTATTCAAATGATATTCTAAAAGTTCAGGATATTAACGGAGAAGATTCACTGAACGTTAATTGTTGGAATTTGTTAAATTTAAAGGATTATTCGTCTTTAAAAAGCAAATATAAGCAAAAAGAGATGAACTGGTTTAAATTTATTACCGGTCTAGAACCTATCGATGGTTTTGTTGGTGATTTATTAAAAGAAATTCCAAAGAATATCAAAAAATCTTTGAAATTATTTTTAGAATCACAGTCTGTTGATTTGTGTAATTATCCGTCAGAATGTTATTCTCAAAATGAACTCAAACAATTCATTGCTGATGATATTTTCTACAACGAAAAAGTTTTGGGATCTGATGAAATGTTAACAAAATTACTAAATAGTAATCATTCAAACTCTTATTTCAACGATATTTTGGAATCTATGTTTGATAAGGAAAAGATGTCTGGCGTGAACCTATTGTTTACGTTGAGGTTTGATCCAAATATCAAAATCAAGAACTTTTCCGAATTGAATGATAAAGAAAAATCAAAAATTATTTATTCTAGTCTTTCAGATTTTGAAAAAATACCCGATTTTATTTTGGATAAGTTTATGACTAGAGAATATTGGGTTAAGGCTTTCAAGGATACGACTATTTATTTATTAAATAATATTATCTCCGGTAACGATCCAAAAGAATTTTTGAAGAACTCCAAATATAGAGGTTGTTTCTCGGATGAATTTATTGTTATTAACAATAAATTTGTATTTATTGATTATATCAGACGTCACGATCCTAGCAAGTTATACTCTCCTGTATTTCTGACAGAGAGTGAGTTTTCTGAATTTAAATCAGAAGTTATGCCGTTACTGGAAAAAATTAAGGATGAAGTTTTGTATAAAGCTCCTTCTAATAACTTTTCGGCAATCAAAGGTGAGATTAGTAATAAGTCCAGTTTGCTAGTGAAGCTGTTGATGGATAATTATGATTATACAACGCATTCTTTTGTACCTTATCTACAAAATATGTTGGGTATCATTCCAAACAAGTTTGACTTATTTTTTGATGGAAACCTAGCAGAATATGATAAAGACGAACTGTTGAATTTTCTAGCTGTTGATGATATTATTAATTTTGAGAACTTAAATTTTCTTGTTACAGAATCAGATTGTAATATAAACACTACTAGAATTGGCTACAAATACAATAGTAAGATTGTGAAATTATTGAATAAACCAGACTATGATAATCTCGCACTATTGGCAGATTATGGTTCTGGAATCAGATGTCCAATTTTCTTTAATAAAATTAAAATAGGCTAGGGTTTAATCCCAGCCTATTCTTTTTTTATGTTTTTCTTTTTTGAAAGGTTTTCCTTTTTTATTTTCAGCGACGTGCCCACCTTTCAATCTCGTATGGAAAAAGTAGGTATATTCCTGCTCGTCTTTTAACTTAGGTTTTCCCGAAGGTGTTGTTACAACCTTAAAACCTTTTTTCTTTTTACTCATCAAAATTCTCCCTCTTTATATATTTTTTATTTTTATTATTATCTGAATCAATTATAGCACAAAATTATATTAAAAACAAGTTGGTAATTGAAATGCCTACGATTTTTTGTTATAATATATATAAAAATAAATCTTAATCAGAAAGAAGGTTTAAAATGGTAGTAAAAACAGACAAAGATAATAAGATAACCGGCCACGTGATAACAGCAATCAAGAACAAGCACCTAGCTGTTGATAATACAGAATCATACGATATTCTGCTGGAATACTTTAAGATGATCAAAGAACGACTTGATAAAATGCAGGAGGATTTAAAAAAATCTGAATTTGATACAGAAGTGAAGAAAAAGGCACTCTCCAAATTCAATCAATTTAACAAATCGGTTTATTATTCTGTTATCACAAATAAATTTTATGTTGGACAATTTAAAGATGTAGATAAAGATCCACATCTCTCAAATAGCTCAAGGTATTTCTATCATACTCTGGATCGAATCTTATATGTTGGAGATATCAAGATTTCGAGCAAATTGGTAGGTAATGAAATTGTCCCAGGTAGCGATCTAGCTCATTACGTTAAATCAAAAGATAAACTCGTGTCTCACTTAAAGAGTAAGTTTGAAAAAAGTTTGGAAAAACATAAAACAACAGAACTGGAGTATATCTCAGAGGTTCCTAATAATGCAATTGAAAAAAGTTTCAAAACTTGGAATCGATTTAGAGAAGGTTTGAATTTGTCCAGTCAAGAAAATAAGGTTTTTCTGGACGATTACGAACACCTCAAACAATTGAGTAACGAATATATCGACATTGATTCTCGAATCGTATTCGGCCATTATCTCAAATTAATTCGAAATTCAGAAAGTCTAAAAGGAAAGTTTGTAAACTCGTATTTTCCGAATCTTAATTATCGTGTAGATTCTTCCTTTATTGATTTTGCAACTGTATATTTAGTGAATAAAGATAAAAATTTATTGCCAAATTACAAGATTAGCGGCATTGTTTATTCAGATACCAAGTCTTCTGTTATTAGAACATTCGAACAAGAAATCCAATTGGCAGAATTGACCGGATATTCTTCCGTTGGTGAATATACAAGAACAACGACATTCCGAAACAAATTAAAGGATATTTCCAAAAGAATGACCAGCTTTACCACTGATTTTGCGAGATTGACAATTAAAAATTTTTGCGCAGAAAATTACAAGTAAAAAAGGCCCAAGCGGGTCTTTTATTTTATTCAATTATTCAAAAATAATCTCTTCAAAACCATCTTTTTCCAGAATATCAAACATATCCTCTTCTGATTTCACCACCTGAAATTCTTTCAGTCCGGTTTCGTTCTGGAATAATTCAAGATCAAGGCTGTAATCTTTCGGGTCAAAACTTCGAACGATATCCTCGAGAACAAAGATTTTAAAATTCAGATCCTTGTTGTTGTCTATCAAATTCTTAAGATTGTAAAATGTTGCGTCGATCGTTTCATAGTTAGATCCCCACTTATACTCTGACACAAACAAGAATGTTTCCGTTGGCGTGTAACCCAGAGTCTTAAATATGTTCAGTTTGTACATATCACGATACGCCTGTCGTAGTCCAAACTTCGGTGTTCTTCTTAGAAGTGGGCCTATTGTTTGAAAAACATCTTCTTCATCTATTGTAAAAGGAGTGTTTACGTCAAAAAGTCTGTCTGAGCAACCCATAACATATCCAACTTTTTTACCTTCTAAAGATTTCACGTAATTATCGATTGAAAGTTTGAGAAGTTTGACATCATCAATTGGAACAGTGTCCGATTCGATATCATCTTCAAATTTGAAGTTTATTTTTTTGTTATTTTTAAAATAATCTTCAACAGCTTCATCAATGGTGTTGCTGATTTTTTTATCATCGTACAATTCTGATAATCTTTTAAGATTTTCTAGCAAAATAGGCGTATCTCCCCAAGTGCTATCACCAGGTTTAGGAATCTCCAATCTTCGAAGCAATTCACCTTTCAACCAATCTGCCCCATCGAAAGAACCTCGATAATAACATAAAGTGAACGCAAAGTTTCTTAAATTCTGAACTTTTTCCAGAGGAAGATTTTTAACAAAATCACTCTCAACGAACTCATCATACTCTTCACATTGAAAACTTCCAAATTTTTCCAAAAAATAAAGCAGTTTTGAATTTTTAAGATTTTCATCAATGAAACAATTAGGGACACTGAATAAAATATTATTCTCCTCGTAAATATCCCCACTTGCAGATGGATCTAGCAACAAGAATTTAGACACGAAATCATTATATCCTTTCAATATAAAATCAGACAATATTATATTAATAGCCTTTTTAAAATATTTTTCTGAAAAAATACTGAAAAAAAGCACCCTTGTTAATTCACCCAACTCATCATCTCTAAAGAACTTGTCTTTTTCGAAACTTGTCTCTTCGAATTGATAAAGAAAGATAAAATCTTCGTTTTTTATAAATAACGGGTTATCCATAAGAAAATTCCAGAATAAAGACACCCGACCTTTTTTGATATTATAGGCTAAATAACCATTAAATACGCCCAGTCTTGGATCTAAGAACAATTCTTGAAATTTAGGTTGCTTTTTAAAGATATCCCCATCAAATATTTTTTCAAGATTTTCAAGCAAACCTTTTCTTTTTAGCTCATCAATAAAATTGCTATCACCAGCCCTCTCATAAATTGGTAAAACACTTTCTATTGTGTTGTTGATTTCTTTTAATGTTTTTGCTAAATCTGTAATTTTCATTAAACCGAGAAAGGTTTGATATTCAGTTTCTGCAAATTTTGCAGAAGTAATAAGGCTTTCTAAAGGAACAAAACCTCCTAACAACCTACCCAAATCATCCTTTATTTTTTCTGAATGGATGTATTCATCAAGTTCTTTTTGATATTTTTTGATACATTCAAGGGATTCGGAAGTCCCCTTTTCTGTTTTAATCATCAGTAACCTTCTTTCTACCGGAATAATTCCATATATTTTATTTACTTTAATTATAACAGATTATCTATTAATTCTGCAACAATAAAACAAGATTTCATCTTGTATAATTTAAGAAAAAAAGACCTCTGTTATAGGTCTAGAAAGAAGGATTATAATGGTATTAAAAAGTTCTGATGATTTTTCTTTAGAGATTAAAGCTATTAAAGAAATAAACTCAGCTATTTCTGATTTATTATCCAGTAAGGAGAATTTTTATAAAATTGTTCGTAAATTAATAGTAGAATATTACAACCCCATTCGGAAACGATTTCAAGATATCGACACCGATCATCGTGCTAGAAAGTTTCTAAAGGATTGCTTAGAATATGAGCAGAACGGATGTTCTGGCGAAGAGCCAAAAAGTTTTTTCAATTCATCTTCTGTTTCTGGATTGATTTCTTACGGAAATTTTTATTCGGAGGAAATCAACAAGTTGTATAACTTCAACATTGTTTTTGATTGCAATCTCTCAAAAATTAAATTACGACAAGCGGGTGACTTTGATGGATTCAATGATTTTCAGATTTCATCTTTTATTGCTTCCGGAAAAAACTTAAGTTTGGGATCTAAAAATTCCGGTTCCTACGTAATCGAGTATCTAGCTTGTGAAGATTATGAGTTAGAAGAGAAAATTGATTTGCTAACAAATTCTTTGAGTTTTCCAAACTTCAAAAATAAAATTAGTAAGTCCTTTGAAAAGATTTACTTCAAAGAATACAAGAATAAACGTTTTGATTATTACTTGGATCAATATTTTGGTGGTGTACCGCTATTGTTTTACTCAGATGAATATAAAAATAAGGTTTTTGAAAAAATTGAATATCTCTTTTCTAACCAATTGATTAAAGTTTTATCAACATCTACAAACCACAAAGAAGAATGTGATTTTGTTGGTATTCTTAAATCTTTATTTTCTGGAGATGAGCCATACGATAATTTCCTCTCTGAAAATGTTGCAGCAAAACATTTCCTATCTAAATTAGAAGGATTTGAGTATCTCAGACCGTCGAAAGACAAGGTTGTTGATTATTGCAAACAAATCTTTTACAATAATGACGAAGTAAAAATGTTTTCTGATTTTGATAAGGAACCACTAGCAAAATATTTTGTTTATTTATTTAAATCAGAATGTTTGATGATCGATGATGTTGTAGATAAAAAGGATATTCAAAAATTTATTGAGCTTATGATTTTTCAAAAATCATACCAATATTTTGGGGATCCTGGAAAAATGATTGATTATGGTCTTAAAAAGTTATCTTCGAAGAACGTCTTGGATGAGACTAGAGAAAGAATTGTTGATTCTAGCAGTTCGTTGCTGTTTTTATTTAAGCACAAAGAAGATATCCAGAATATTTTAAATTTAAATAAACACAAAAACTCAATGTTTCAATCGCCAATATTTTTTATCAGTCCCGGTGAAGAAAAAGGATTTGCTAATTTATCACTAAACATATTTGAAATCTCAAACAAATTTAAGGATTTGTTATTATTCCTGAAACATCAAGGTATTGTAGAAACACCACAAATTAACATTTACCTAAAAGATCACGAGGAAAGTTCTTCAACGAATGTTAATTATGACATCAATAAATCTCTCTCTGTAATCAAAAAGATTTTGAATTACGATTTTGATTGCAAAATTGAAATTTTTTCTACTGAAAAACTTTACAGCACCTACATCTCTGACATTTTTACAGAAAATGAGCTCGAAAGAATGTCAGTATCGGTATTCAGTAACGATGAATTTAAATATCCAAAAGATAGGAAAGTTTCTAACTTTTCTGTAAGAGAACTGTTGTATTTAAATACACACGAACTTTCTTGGATTTCAGAAATTTTAAAATAAAAAGAACCCTAAAAGGTTCTTTTTTTTTATTTACTTAAGCACTTCACGGATCCAATGATAATTTTCTCTTGATAAACATAAAAAATTGTTGTAACTTAAAGTTTTAAAACCTAACTTGTCAGACAATTCTATATGTTTTGATAAATCATCAGTAGAATATTCAAGAAATTCAATTGATTTAAACTCTTCTTCAGAGAATAATTTACGAAAAACGTTATCATAAAACGATAATCTACAACTTAAAATTATTTTATCAATGATTTTATCAGACAAAAGCGACTTAGTTAAAGCGACAAATTTATTCAAATCATCTCTATCTATAGCGCCGAGATCCTTCTCTTCAAAAATAAGAGTATTAATATTTATTGTTGGATTATAGTTAATACCAATACTATTCAAAACGTTTTTGCAATAAACAAATTCACTCTTTAGACTTAATAAGTCATAACCTAAAAACCTATTATATCCACCACAATTAAATTTGATAATTGGGTACTTAATAGCAGAATGTTCGATATTTTTAAGTTTAGATTTTATATATTCTTTATTCTTGATAAAGAATATCTCGGCCTTTTTGTTCGAGAAGGGATTATCTGTCCGTGATTGTACACCACTTTTTTCGAAAGCCGATCTTAAAGAGTTTAATAACAACTCCTCGGCTCCCAAATTACTGTCTGATTTGTCAATCTCGATAAACTTCTGAAGAACTAATTCAATCTCCCAATCGTTCAACAGTTCTTCAATATCAATAGAATATGCTTCCACTAAATACTTGATCACTGAGAATTTAGATTCTCCATTCCGTTCATCTTCTGAAATATCACCGATTATAAATCGTCGGCAATATAGGAGTACATCATCTCGATCAGGTTGAAGGTGTTCCAATCCTGGAATATCAGAAGCAAATCTCTTCACTGCAATATTTTCAGAAAATGGATTTCCTAGCTTGTTAGATTCAGAAAAAAGCTCTTTTAAAATCAAATTTAAATTGACTAATTTTTTCTTCATATTCTCTGAATAATCAGCGTTTGAGTAAAACGACTTATTGATCCCTAACTCAAAAGTGGCTTCAAAAATATATTTACCAAGTGTATACTCAACCTCTGAAAAGATCCAAGCAACATCTTTTGAAGAAAATGCAAAAGGGAAACCACTGAAATCAATATTAAAAAATAAATCACTAACATCTACATATTTTTTATCGTAAACTGTCATAACACGCTTTTTAATTCTTGATTTAAAATTATTAAACTCTAATAAATTTAGAGCATTCTCCGCTTTATCCGCCAATTGATCATCTTCACATACCATAAAATCGAGAATTTTCTTTGTTAATTCGTAACGTTTACTATTAGAAACTTTTTTTGATATAGTAACAAAATTCACCACGTCAAAGTCGTAGAATCCGTGAAATTCACCATCTTTTACAACCTTAAAAATAGATTGTTTGTAATCCCAAACAATTTTGAGCTTGTTCACATCGAATAGCTTATCAACAAGAGGTTTCAGTTCCTTATCTTTGGTTTCAAAGAGATTATATAGATCTCTATAAATATCGTTTGAAAAACGAAGATAATTACCACTAACTGATTTATCGCCATCCAATTTTAAAATCTCTTTTTGAATGAAACCTGAAATTACACCGTCATAATCTAATACTTTAAATTCAGAGCGAATTTTAAATACGTGCTCATCAAAGAATCCCTCAATCATCTTGTTGAATTTATCTTTATTGGATAAAAGATCTGAAATTGCTTCAGAAAAAGCCTTTAACATCTCTCCTGTTTCCGAGAGTTGTTCACTTGTATTTATTACCATTAAATTTTCCTTCTTTCTTTTTTTAATTATTTCTTAAATTATAACAAAAAAGAACCCGATTAGGTTCTTTTTCTTATTTTAGTCGTTTTTACTTTTTCAAGAAAAGTAAAGCCAATCCTGTTACAGTTGAAAACTAAGCGCTAAATGCACAATTCCCTTTTACAAAGTTTGTTAGTTGAAACCGACAGTGACTTTTCGTGGCGTACTGCACGCCTCTACCAAGTCGGAGAATATACTCTCGTTCCAGGCTGCTTTTATATTTTAATTGTTTATGATTCTGATATTAGTGTTTTGTTTTTAGCTATCATCTAATTAATGATAGTCTATAAGACTAGGTAATTCACTAAATATTTTAATAAACAATTATTATGGGAACAAATCCCTTAATACTATTATAACACATAAATAAACAAAATAAAAGCTAAAATTTAATTCTTTCGTTTATTTTTCCAAAAATAACCACCTACACTTACACCTAAACCTCCGGCTACACCAGCTAAAGGCAATAGGCTAACACCTGCAAAAGCTCCAGTCTTAATAGGATCTTTAACAGTTGGAGTCTTTGTATCCGC
>QWCO01001868.1_pt1 | contig 14496 bp, 7 predicted proteins | sample 1972611 | NCBI WGS metagenome assembly QWCO01 (sample SAMN09866706, study PRJNA288562) | Human oral metagenome isolate term1_saliva, whole genome shotgun sequencing... | reverse complement strand
AAATTTGCCTGTAAATCTGTCGGAACAAGTTCATAACTTGCAAATTTTGCTGTAAACGATGCGCGACCACCTGTTAATGAGCTCAACGAAATGCTATAGTTATTCAACTCCTTCAATGGGATTTTGGCTTGCAACTTTTGATAACCAGCTTCTGCATCCATTCCCATAATCAATGCTCTTCGCCCCTGAAGATCACTCATTACATCACCCATAAAATCAGAAGGAACAAATACTTCCAAATCATATATAGGCTCTAAGATCTTCGGTCCAGCATTACGGAAGGCATCAGCAAAAGCATGACGTGCAGCAAGCATAAACGAAAGTTCATTACTATCAACAGGATGCATTTTACCATCATACACTACTACACGAACGTCACGAGCGTAACTACCTGTCAACGGACCATGTTCCATACAATCCATGATACCTTTTAAAATAGCTGGCATAAAGCGAGAGTCAATTGCTCCGCCGACAACCGAGTTGATAAACACAAGTTTTCCACCCCACTCTAAGTCCACAACTTCCTTGCCTTTGATGTTTACTTTGAACTCTTGGCCATTAAAATTATACATTGTTGGATCGGGCATACCTTCAGCATAAGGTTCTACTATGAGATGAACCTCACCAAATTGACCTGCGCCACCACTTTGTTTCTTATGTCGGTATTCTGCTTTTGCTTTCTTGGTAATCGTCTCTCGATAAGGAATTCGAGGCTCCCCAAACTTCACTTGCAATTTTTCATTATTCTCTAAACGCCACTTCAACGTCCTCAAATGGAATTCTCCTTGTCCATGAACAATAATCTGTCTCAGTTCTTTACTTTGTTCTACCACCCAGGTTGGATCTTCTTGATGCATCTTTACCATGGCAGCCATGAGCTTTTCTGTATCTTGCGAATTTACCGTTTTTATCGCTCTGCTGTATTTAGAATTAGGATATTTGATAAAATTATAATGCCAATCACAATCTTTTCCATTCAAAGCATTACCTGTTTTTACGTCTTTCAATTTGACTGTACAACCGATATCACCAGCATTTAGCATGTCAACTGCAATACGATTTGCACCTGCACAAGCATAAATTTGCCCCATACGTTCGCGACTTCCACGGTCAGAATTGGTCAAGTCATCACCCGATTTAACCTGTCCACTCATAACTTTGAAGTAGCTAACTTCCCCAATATGCGGCTCCATTCCTGTCTTAAAGAAATACAAACTCGTAGGTCCTTCTGACGCAGGAACAACTTCTTCACCTCGTGAATTGTGTTGTTTTGGCATTTCACTTACAAAGGGAACAACATTTCCTAGGAATTCCATCAAACGCTGAACTCCCATATCTTTTCCTGCACATACACAGAATATAGGGAAAACACTTCGTGTAATCAAGCCTTTTCGAATACCTTCTCGCAGTTCATTCTCTGTCAAAGTTTCTTCTTCAAAGAACTTTTCCATCAACTGTTCGTCATTTTCTGCCGCTGCTTCAACTAACTTCTTATGAAGTTCTAAAGCCTTCTCCATTTCCTCTTCTGGAATATCTTCAACTATTGGTGCACCGCCTTCGGGTTTCCAAGAGTATTTCTTCATCACCAAGACATCAATTAAAGCATTGAATCCTGGGCCTGTTTGCAGAGGATATTGAACCTGTACACACTTCGAACCATAAATGTCTTGCATAGAAGAAGTGATACTTTCAAAATCACATTTTTCACTATCTAACTGATTGATTAAGAAGATAACAGGTTTCTTGAGCTTTTCAGTATTGTCCGGGGAGTGATGAAGTTATTGCCCCGCCAACAAAGTCATCACTCCCCGGACAGTCGATGATATTCAGCTTCTTATTATTCCATTCAACATGAAATACCGTTGGAAAGACTGAATAACCATACTCTAACTCTACTGGAAAATAATCGCTTACAGTGTTCTTATTCTCAACACTTCCTCGACGTTTAATTATTCCAGCCTCAAAAAGCATACTCTCGGCAAGCGTCGTCTTGCCACTTCCCGCACTGCCAAGCAATGCAATGTTTTTGATTTCATTCGTCTGATAAACTCTCATATCAAAAGATTTAAAGTGTTAGTAATAATTTCATGGTTAGCAAAGACATTATGTCTTTGTTGGCCCCTAAGTTAAAAAAAAAAGACAAACCAACCAAGAATATTTTAGAAAATTAGTACTTTTGTAGTCAAAAATCACATGGCAGGCCTATATATCCATATTCCTTTTTGTGCAAGTCGGTGCATATACTGCGGATTTTATAGTACTACGCAGCAATCACTTCAACAGAAATATGTTGATATGCTCTGTCATGAAATCGACCTCCGAGCGTCTGAGCTTTTCAACCTTAATACTGATTCTGACAACAAACTCCACACAATATACTTGGGTGGAGGCACTCCAAGTATGCTTTCTTCAGAACAATTAAACCAACTTCTCACATATATATATAAGGTATGGGGCAGCTTATCTGACTTGAAAGAACTCACCATAGAGTGCAATCCCGATGACATTACAGAAGAATTTGCCGTTCAACTTGCTGACTTAAAGTTTAATCGTGTTAGTATGGGAGCACAAACTTTTAGCAATGAACGCCTAAAATTTCTTCACCGCAGACACAATCGAGAGGACATTTTCCAAGCTGTTACACTATTACGTCATGCTGGTATACAAAACATCAGCATTGATTTAATGTTTGGTTTTCCTAATGAAACAATAGTAGACTGGCAAAGAGATATTCGTGAAGCGATTGATTTGGGAGTTGAACATATATCAGCTTATAGTCTGATGTATGAGGAAGGGACATCTCTTTTCAATATGAGGGAACATCAAAAAATTAAAGAAATTGATGAAGAAACAAGTCTCTCCATGTACAATATCCTTATCAACGAGCTAACAAATGCAGACTATGAGCAATATGAAATCAGTAATTTTGCCCGTCCAGGCTTCCGTAGTTTACACAATAGTAGCTACTGGCATGAAATTCCTTACATTGGACTTGGTGCATCAGCTCACAGCTATCTTGATGGGATTCGAAAATGGAATATCAGCAATCTCAAAAAATATATGGATGAAATTGCATGCAACAAACTTCCACAAGAGATTGAAATCTTAAGTAAAGACACCCAATACAACGACTTAATCACTACTGCCCTTCGGACCAAAGAAGGGATTGATCTCAATAAAATGAAGAATAAATATGGTGAAGAATACTATAACTATTTAATGAAAGAAGCTCAACCTCATATCAATGCGGGGAAAATGGAACTTTCTAAACATCGTCTTTTCATTACAAGAATGGGCCTTTTCACATCCGATGACATCATGAGTGACCTTATTTATATAGCTGATTAAGATATTATTAAACTTTGTTGTCAACTTTATTATTAATGAATTGAACTATAAAACGCACTAAATTTAACTACTATATCAACTTAATTGTCCTATAAACAGATAGTAATAAAATGAGGATTCTTAAGTGTAATATAATTTTACAAAGCAATTTATAACGTCGAGATTTTCAAGTCTTAGCAAAATTATATTTTAATGAACAACTATTTTTTACGAAATCATAACATCCTATGAATCAACACATTAAACAACACCCTTCGTTTTATCTTATCAAAAACCAGAAATAGACTAACAATCTGCGTCAAACTATATGATAAAACATGCCTTTTTACTCGACAATTTGATTCAAATAGAGCGACAAAATGCATCATATCACGTCGTAGAAAGCTTGATTATAAAAAATAAATTCAATATAAAGTTATAATAGAATGCCTAAACATTACTTATAATGTCGTTTCTTTATGATAACAGAAATGGAATAGAAGTGATAGAACGTAAGGCTATATTTTACAAAACGGCAAAAGAATAATCAAGAAAAAGATAGTTCTCATTTGTGAAGTAGAGATCAATTTATGAAAGAATCAAAATCATCAGTGACACGAATTCAACTTTCAAACCTTATATTGTACTACCAAAAACAACAAACCTAAATAGAATGAATTCGACATATATCATGCAGAGAACACATGTTAGAATTCATTACGTATTTTCATTCACAATAGATTTTACAAAGAAAATCAATGAACCATACCAAGAGATCAACTCTCTCAGCTCAGGAATGAAACAAAAAAACCGCTGAACAATTAAAGTTCAGCGGCAATCTTTCATTTTTCTACTCGTTTGCAAAATTACTTTGCAGTGTCAGCAGCAGCAGTATCAACAGCAGCAGTATCAGCAGTGTCAACCTGAGCTACAGAGTCTGAATCACCATTGTTTGCATTTGCTGCAGTTTTGTTACCACAAGATGCGAATGAGATAGCTGCAACAGCTACGAGTGCTAAAACTAATTTCTTCATTTTCTTTGCTTTTTAAATCTGTAAAACAATCATTTGTTTATTAAAACGATGCAAAGGTAACTATTTTTTTTAATTCACATTCATCTTTTAACTACTTTTTTTTACTCCGTATGTAACTTTTTATTAAGTTACTGATTATTAGTAATTTATAAACTGCAAAATATTGTTAATAAAATAACACCTTTTCTTTCACTCCAAAATTTAACAAAGAAAAAGGCACGCCCAAAGTTCTAACAGAACCCCAGGAATGCCTCTTTTCGTTGTTATTTTTTAATATTCATTCCATGACTTGATGTCTATGTCGTCAAGTTTTAATGAGCAGAAAGCGTTTATAAAGGCACTGGCTAAACGACTATTCGTGATTAATGGAACATTAAGATCTATAGCCGCGCGTCTCACTTTGTATCCATTTGTCAACTCATGTACAGTAAGATTCTTAGGAATATTAACCACCATATCAATCTTATGCTCATGCAACAAATCTAAAGCTTGGGGAGTTTGTCCTGCTTCAGAAGGCCAATAAACTCGTGTATTGCTTATACCGTTTTCATCAAGGAACTTACTTGTACCTCCTGTTGCATAGAGTTCATAGCCATTTTCTACCAGTTGACGCGCCGCATCAAGCATCTCCACCTTCTGCTTTGCTCCACCTGTAGAAAGGAGTATCGTCTTTTTAGGAATTCTTTGCCCTACGGCTAACATACTCTTTAATAGTGCAGCGTTCGTATCATCAGCCAAACAGCCAACTTCTCCCGTAGAACTCATGTCAACACCCAATACAGGATCCGCTTTCTGTAAACGATTAAATGAGAATTGGCTGGCTTTGATTCCAACATAATCAAGGTCAAACAAGTTCTTATTTGGCTTTTCAACAGGCAATCCTAACATTACTCTTGTGGCCAACTCAATAAGATTAATCTTCAAAACCTTACTTACAAATGGGAATGAACGACTTGCACGAAGGTTACATTCAATAACAAGTATGTCATTATCGCGGGCCATGAACTGGATGTTGAATGGCCCGTTGATATGCAATTGCTTAGCAATCTGACGACTAATTCGCTTAACACGTCTAACTGTTTCTACGTATAGTTTCTGCGGAGGGAACTGAATCGTGGCGTCACCCGAGTGAACTCCAGCAAACTCTATATGCTCACTAATGGCATAAGCGAGTATCTCTCCGTTCTTTGCAACGGCATCCATCTCTATCTCCTTAGCGTGTTCAATGAATTTAGAAACGACAACGGGATGATCTTCACTTACATTTGCTGCCAATTGTAGGAAGCGTTTAAGTTCTTCTTCGTTAGAACAAACATTCATGGCTGCACCCGATAAGACATAAGAAGGACGCACGAGAACAGGGAATCCAACTCGTTTAATGAACTCATCGATATCTTCCATACTCGTTAAAGCACTCCATTCAGGTTGATTAATACCATTTTCGGTCAGCATAGCAGAGAACTTTGCGCGATCTTCTGCACCATCAATATCCTGTGCTTTCGTACCAAGAATAGGAACATTTTGAGCATCTAACTTCATCGCTAAATTGTTAGGAATCTGGCCTCCCGTGCTAACAACAACACCATGAGGATTCTCTAACTCTATAATATCCATAACTCGCTCGAATGTAAGCTCATCAAAATAAAGGCGATCACACATATCATAGTCTGTAGAAACAGTCTCGGGATTGTAGTTAATCATGATAGAACGCCAGCCTTCTTTACGGATTGTATTCAAAGCTTGCACCCCACACCAGTCAAATTCGACTGAACTACCGATACGATATGCTCCAGAACCGAGCACAATTACAGAGCGTTTATCATTCTCAAACACGACATCACTCTTCACACCTCCATAGGTTACATATAGGTAATTCGTCTGTGCTGGATACTCTGCTGCAAGAGTATCTATTTGCTTTACGACAGGAAGTATATCATAGAATTTGCGTTTATTGCGAACCAAAAGGGCTGCCTTATGCATGTTACCGATTTCATTTTCCAAGCCAATGGCACGTGCAATTTGGAAGTCAGTAAAGCCATAAACCTTTGCTTCTCGCAGCAAATCACGATCTAAAGTATTTATATTTTGCTTCTTTAAAGCCTCATCAATATCGATGATATGCTTCAGCTTCTCTAAGAACCACTTATCAATCTTTGTGAGATTATGTATCTGTTCTACAGAATAGTCTTTATGCATAGCCTTTGATATGACAAACACACGTTTGTCTGTTGGCTCACGGAGTGCTGCATCAAGGTCGTTAATTTTTAATTCTTTGTTCTCAACGAAACCATGCATCCCCTGCCCTATCATGCGAAGACCTTTCTGAATAGCCTCTTCAAAGTTACGCCCTATCGCCATAACCTCACCTACAGACTTCATACTTGAGCCTAATTCTTTGTCGATATCCAAGCCCTAACTTTGCAGCAACAAAGGCAAGTGGATATCCCGTTGCTTTTGAAGCAAGTGCAGACGAACGAGAGAGTCTCGCATTTACTTCTATTACACGATAATCTTCACTTTTGGGATCAAATGCATACTGCACATTACACTCTCCCACAATACCTATATGACGAACTATCTTAATCGACAATGCACGAAGCTTGTGATACTCGCTATTTGTCAATGTCTGTGAAGGAGCTATTACAATACTTTCGCCTGTATGAATACCCAATGGATCGAAGTTTTCCATATTACAAACAGTGACACAATTGTCATAACAGTCGCGAACAACTTCGTACTCAATCTCTTTCCAGCCTTTCAAACTCTTTTCAACAAGCACTTGTGGAGAGAAAGAAAAAGCCTTTTCACAGAGCTTATTCAGTTCAGCTTCATCATCTGCAAAGCCTGATCCAAGTCCTCCTAAAGCGTATGCGGCTCGCACAATGACAGGATAACCAAGTGTAGATGCAGCCCTTCGTGCCTCCTCTACATTCTCACAAGCTTCACTTTTGATAGTTTTTACATCTATTTCATTCAACTGTTCAACAAACAGTTCACGGTCTTCGGTATTCATGATTGCGGCAACTGGAGTTCCCAAAACTTTGACCCCATACTTTGCAAAGATACCTGTCTTCTCCAATTCAACACCACAATTCAAAGCAGTCTGACCACCAAAAGAGAGTAACACTCCATCAGGTTGCTCCTTTTGAATAACTCGTTCAACGAAATAAGGCTGTATAGGAAGGAAGTAAATGTGGTCAGCCACTCCTTCAGATGTCTGTACTGTTGCAATATTTGGATTGATAAGTACAGTTTCTATGCCTTCTTCTCGAAGAGCTTTCAAGGCTTGCGAGCCTGAATAATCAAACTCTCCAGCCTCTCCAATCTTTAATGCTCCTGAGCCAAGAAGCAATACTTTCTTTATCTTTTCGTCTTTCATCGTCTTTCTACTTTAAAGTTTTTACAAAGTCATCAAATATAAAAGCTGTATCAACTGGACCAGAACATGCCTCAGGATGGAATTGACATGTAAACCAAGGATTTGTCTTATGGTGTATGCCTTCATTCGAACCATCATTCATATTCACGAACAGCTCTTCCCAATCCTTATCTAAGGTTGCAGCATTCACTGCATATCCATGGTTCTGACTCGTGATAAAACACTTCTCACTACCTACCAAGCGTACAGGCTGATTATGTCCTCTATGTCCATATTTCAATTTATAAATCTCTGCACCTGCAGCTTTTGAAAGCAATTGATTACCCATACAAATACCACAAATGGGCTTAGTACTTTGATTAATCTGTTTCTTAATGACCTCAACGGCATCCGAACACATATCAGGATCGCCTGGTCCATTGGCAAGGAATAAACCATCATATTCCATATTTGTATAGTCATAGTTCCAGGGAACCCTAATAACTTCGATTCCACGATTAATTAAACTACGAATAATATTGGCTTTTACGCCACAATCAACCAAAATAACTTTCTTTCCACCACCTTCATTATAACGAATAATCTCTTTGCAAGAGACCCTGTCTACAAAGTTTACACCTTCATAATCAGCTTCTGGTATGTTGTCAGGTTCATCATCAAAGATAATCTTTCCCATCATCACACCATGTTCACGCAATACTTTAGTCAACTCACGAGTATCGATTCCCGTTATACCGGGTACGTGTTCACGCTTCAACCAATCAGCAAGACTCTCCACAGCATTCCAATGACTATAGTCTTTACTGTAGTCACTTACAATGATTGCTGAAGCATAAATCTTATCGCTTTCCATGAAAGTAGGAATTCCATTGGCTTCCATTGTAAATGGAGGAACACCATAATTTCCTACAAGAGGATAGGTTAACGCCATCAATTGGCCCGCATAAGAGGGGTCGGTCAAACTTTCCGGATAACCAACCATTGCCGTATTGAATACCACTTCACCAGCAACTGGGGCATCATAGCCAAAACTTTTGCCATGGAACTTACTTCCATCACTCAAGACTAAAGTTACGTTTCTCATTATATACCTTTATATAAGCTTTAAACAGATTATTATTTATGTCACTATCCAAGCTTCATCAACGAGAGAAATGCATCTCATAATAGTTGACGAAAGCCTGATTACAGAGTTTAGTACCTCCAGGAGTTGGATAATGTCCCGTGAAATACCAGTCACCCTTATGCAAAGGAATAGCCTTATGCAATCCTTCCAAACTCTGATAAACCAATTCTATCGGAGTAGTTACGCCTTCTGGCCGTAACATTTCAATGATTTTAGCATTGATTTCTTCTACAGTGAATGGCTCATATATCGCACGAACCTGATTAACCATCATCGATTTAGGTTTCATCAACTCTTCTTGACAAGCCTTATAAGTATCATGTATAATACTCTCCAGATGGCGTTCTTTCAACAAGGCGATAGTCGCACGGAACACACAAAACTCTTCAAGGCAAGGCATATCTATGCCATAATAGTCTGGATAGCGTATCTGTGGTGCACTACTTACTATCACCATCTTCTTGGGATGAAGCCGATCAAGTATTCTTAAGATGCTCTTCTTTAGTGTAGTTCCTCTAACTATGCTATCATCTATAATGACAAGATTGTCTTGTCCGGCTTCTATACTACCATAAGTAATATCATATACATGGCTGGCTAAATCGTTTCTGCTATTACCTTCTGTGATAAACGTGCGGAGTTTAATATCTTTCCATGCCACCTTTTCTGAGCGAACATACTCATGCATGATATCAACAAGTTCTTCATGTGTAGGCCTATGATCCAACGCTTCTATCTTCTTAATCTTCTGTTCACTTAGATATCGTGTAAATCCATCAAGCATACCATAATATGCAACCTCTGCAGTGTTAGGGATATATGAAAATACTGTATGGTTAGTATCATAGTCAACAGCCTTCAATATAGGTTCAGTCAATTGCTCACCAAGTTTCTTTCGCTCATTATAAATATCCCGATCAGAACCTCTACTGAAGTAGATTCGCTCAAAAGAACAAGCAGATTCTCCTCGCGGTTCAAGGATTCTTTTAATCGAACATTCACCATTTCGTTTAACCATCAAAGCCATACCTGGCTCCAATTCCTTTATTTCCTCACAGTCAAGATCAAAGGTTGTCTGTAAAACAGGGCGTTCACTGGCCAATGCAACGATTTCATCATCTTTATAATAAAATGCAGGTCGGATTCCCCAAGGATCACGCATAGAGAACATTTCCCCACTTCCTGTCACACCACAAACAACATATCCTCCATCAAAATCAGGCATTGTCGTTTTTAAGACATTCTCCATTTTGACATGATCCTCAATATATCGTGTGATATCTTTATTGGTAAGATTCAGTTTTTGAGCCTCAACAAAGTTCCTTTCTACTTCTCTATCAAGCCTGTGCCCCATGAGTTCAAGCATGATATACGTATCACTATAGATACGAGGGCATTGTCCTTGAAGCGTCAGTTTCTCAAAGATCTCATCAACATTTGTCATGTTAAAGTTTCCACAGAAACAGAGATTCTTTGCTTGCCAGTTATTTCTTCTAAGAAAAGGATGTACATAAGAGATTCCACTTTTACCTGTTGTGCTATACCGAAGATGTCCCATATACAGCTCACCAGCAAAAGGTAAGTTTGCTTTTGCATAACTTGCATCAGCTAAATCATGCGCATCAACATTTGTAAAGCAATTATGTACTTCGCCGAAAATCTCGGTAATAGCATTCGAACCCTCAGCTCTTTCACGGAACATATACTCATGTCCTGGTGTAGAATCCAACTTTACACAAGCCAACCCAGCACCTTCCTGCCCACGATTATGCTGTTTCTCCATCATAAGATAGAGCTTGTTCAGACCATACATCCATGTTCCGTACTTCTGCTGATAGTATTCTAACGGCTTCAGCAAGCGTATTAACGCAACTCCACAATCTTCTTTTATTCCTTCCATCACATTTAATTGACTATTCTATTGTAACAGATTTTGTCTTATCTTGTCTATAATTTGTTTTCTTGTTCACATCTTCTACATCATGACAAAGAAGCTTTCAATGTCTCAACGCAAAAGCATTTCATCTTATTTATATTAAAAAGATTCCATCATCTGATGTCTACACAAACATAATCATCATTCGACTTTAACCTTTTCATCATCATGTTAGCTTTTCAAGTCTGTTGGGATCATTAGTATATTATACCAAACAAAAACACATTGTGCATCAATGTTTACAATGAATCCATACACGACTTCCGCTCATTAATCTATAGTTCAGAATTAAAAAAAGAAGAATGAAACTGATTTACAATCCATTTTCATTCTTCATTTCTTATATTTTATTTATCTTAACACAATAGCTAACAGAGAAGCTAAACTCGTAACGATTCCCACAAAGGAGAACCAGAGTGACGTTGAAGAGCCTATGATAGAGTTCCTTGCCTTTACTTTGTTAGGCTCTACATAGATAACATCGTTTTGTTGCAAATAATAATAAGGTGAATTTACTATGTTTGCATCATTTAAATTCAGTCGATGAAATTCCTTACTTCCATCTGATTTCTCCCGAAGAAGAATGATATTATCTCGCTTTCCATATACGGTTAGGTCACCAGCTTGGGCTATTGCTTCTATTACACTCATCTGTTCTGTCGAAACAGGAATAACTTTTGGCGCGTTAACTTCACCGATAACAGTTACTCGATAACTGGAAGTTCGCACCGTGACAACAGGTTTCTCGTCAGCTGAAAGATATGGTGTAATCTTATTTTTTATCAAGTCTTCGCATTGCTCTTTCGTAAGACCAGCAACATGAATCTTACCCAACACGGGGAAGTTTATATTTCCTGCGTTGTCTACTAAATAACCTTGTGCCGTGCTACTTGCACCAGACGATGCTGTTGTTGAAAGATTAAATGGAGCCGAAACCGTAGGATTTATCGTATTTACTGATATGGTCAGCAAATCTTTCGGCATAATATGAGCATTATAAAGATCTTTAGATGCCGCTAAATCTACTTGATCTATGTTTTGAAAATAAGGCACTTTTTTTACTGAAGCACAACCACTTAATAATAAAAGTGCTACTAAAAATAGCAACGAAGCCAATGATTTTTTCATATCCTTTGTTGGTAAATTAAATCTCTGCAAATTTAATTCTATTTTTTTAGAACGGCAAATTTTTCATTCATTAAATGATATTAGTAACTCAATTTGCTTGTAAGACTGATGGCCATACTTTTTATATGCACAACGTTTCTTAAGGATTGTAAGTATAAAAAGCCTAAATACTTTTTGGTAAACCATGGTATCTATTTCTTAAAAAGGCTAACATAAATTATTAAACTCAAGGCTTTCGTTCTCAAGAACAGGCCTGCTTAAAACAATTATACCATAAAGTTAATAAATATTTTATATCAAATTGATTATCAATAGATTAAGAATAATAATACAAAACCTATCATTTAATCAAACAAAACAGGCCAGTTGATCATGCAAAACGACTCATTTCGTTCTGTTAAATGACTTGTTTTACAAACTTAACTCTATGCAAAACAAATTAGTTATAAACTTTTGTTCTGTCACATAACCCACACATCGTGCTCCTTCTTGATTGAAGACACATCACTATAAAAAAAGAAAGAGATACCGAAAACACGATATCTCACTACCAAAAGCGGAAAGGATAGGATTCGAACCTACGAACCGCTTTAGGCGGTTACACGCTTTCCAGGCGTGCCTCTTCAACCACTCGAGCACCTTTCCTTCGTCAAATGTGAATGCAAAACTAATCAATTTATTTTAATTTTCAACATGAAACGGCAAAAAAAAACATCACAGAAGAGAATTAAAACACATGTTTTTCTGTAATGTCAAAGAAATTAAGTATCTTTGCTAATCACTGAAAGTTTGTAATCATATATGGATAATTATATAGAAATTAAAGGGGCACGCGTAAACAATCTCAAGAACGTTTCGCTCAATATCCCACGCAATAAGTTTATCACCATTACCGGAGTATCAGGTTCTGGAAAATCATCTCTGGCCTTTGACACACTTTATGCTGAAGGACAACGACGCTATGTAGAGAGTCTTTCGGCTTATGCAAGGCAATTCTTGGGCCGAATGAGCAAGCCTGAATGTGATTTTATCAAAGGCCTTCCACCAGCAATTGCCATCGAACAGAAAGTAATCTCACGTAATCCACGTTCAACTGTGGGCACAAGTACAGAGATTTACGAATACATGCGATTGCTTTTTGCACGCATAGGACATACCTATTCACCCATAAGTGGAGAGGAAGTAAAACGTCATACCCCTGAGGACGTCATCCATTGTATCATGGGATTCTCAAAAGGAACGAAGTTTATGATGCTCTCACCACTGCATGTTGTTGAAGGAAGAACCCTTAAAAAGCAATTAGAAATGTATATGCAGGAAGGCTATTCTCGCCTGTACAAGGGGGGTGAAGTGCTACGCATTGAAGACTTGTTAAACGAAGATAATATTTCAGATACAGATGCTTCGAGTCTCTTTTTGATTATCGCGCGAATGAGTGTTGACGATAGTAAGGATGCCATCTCACGTATAACTGACTCGGCAGAAACGGCATTTTATGAAGGTGATGGACTCTTGAAACTTGTATTTTTACCAGGAAATATCACCTATGAATTTTCAACTCGCTTTGAAGCTGACGGCATAAAGTTTGAAGAGCCCAATGATAATATGTTTTCTTTTAATTCTCCTTTGGGGGCATGTCCTACCTGTGAAGGATTCGGAAGCATTATAGGTATTGATGAGAAACTTGTCATTCCTAACTCTTCTTTGAGTGTATATGATGGCTGTGTACAATGCTGGCATGGTGACAAAATGGGGAATTGGCGCAGTGAATTCATTCGGCGTGCTGCCACAGATAATTTTCCTATATTTGAACCTTATTATAAATTAGACCGCAAATACAAAGACATGCTTTGGCATGGACTGCCAAGTGAGAAGACTCTTGATATTCATGATAAGGTATGTATTGATGCCTTTTTCCAAATGGTTAAAGAGAATCAGTACAAGATTCAATATCGAGTGATGATGAGTCGATATAGGGGTAAGACGGTTTGTCCTGATTGTCATGGAACCCGATTGAGGAAAGAAGCCACATGGGTGAAGGTGGGTGGAAAGAGCATTACAGAGCTTGTAGAGATGCCTATCATCAATCTTAAAGATTGGTTTGACCATTTGCAACTCACAGAACATGAAGAACAAATTGCCAAACGATTGCTAACAGAGATTAAGAATCGCGTGGGATTCCTTGCTGAAGTGGGCTTAGGTTACTTAACACTCAACCGACAATCCAACACTCTTAGTGGCGGAGAGAGTCAGCGTATCAACCTAACGACATCATTAGGTTCATCATTAGTAGGTTCGCTTTATATCCTTGATGAGCCCAGTATAGGTTTGCACAGCCGAGATACCGACCGCTTAATCCATGTATTGAGAGACCTTCAACAGCTTGGTAATACGGTAATGGTTGTCGAACATGACGAAGAGATCATGCGTGCTTCAGACTATTTGATTGATGTTGGCCCTGATGCTGGAACACACGGAGGAGAGATTGTGTTCCAAGGAAGTACGAAAGAACTTAATGATTCATCAGAAAACATCCTAAAGAAATACCCTCGTTCTTATACCATTA
>QWCO01002628.1_pt1 | contig 14643 bp, 9 predicted proteins | sample 1972611 | NCBI WGS metagenome assembly QWCO01 (sample SAMN09866706, study PRJNA288562) | Human oral metagenome isolate term1_saliva, whole genome shotgun sequencing... | reverse complement strand
ATATTCAGTTGCTAATGTTCTAAATATATTATACATTAAAATTAGTAAAATTGCAAATTTTAGTGCAACATTTTCAATGTTGGTGTTATTCATACCCTATGAGTACTTGTCTCACGGCTAATACCCTAACGAGTGCTAGAGCCACGAGTGTTCTAACACATTTAATAAAAAAATAATGGGGGAATTTTATGTATAATTTATTAAGAAAAATAGGCTTGACCTTATACAGACCTTTTATGAAGGAGAAGATGAAAACTTTCTTAGATAAAAGATTAAGTCAAGATTTTTCAGATTTAAAAGATGAAGAATATATTTGGATACATTGTTCATCAGTTGGGGAAGTTAATTTATCAGAGGATTTAGTAAAGAAATTCTATTCTATATCAAGAAAAAACATATTAATTTCAACTTTTACAGATACTGGTTATGAAAATGCTGTAAAAAAATATTCTGATAAGAAGAAAATAAAAGTTATATACTTTCCAATAGATGACAAAAAGAAAATAAATGAAATTTTAAATAAAATCAAATTAAAACTTTTAGTTTTAGTAGAAACTGAACTTTGGCCTAACCTTATAAATGAAGTTGATAAAAAGAATTCAAGAATTATAGTTGTAAATGGTAGAATTTCGGATAGAAGCTATCCAAGATACAAGAAACTTAAATTTCTGTTGAAATCTATGTTACAAAAGATAGACTACTTCTATATGCAATCTGAAATCGATAGAGAAAGAATTGTAAGTTTAGGTGCTGATGAAAAGAAAACTGAGAATGTTGGAAACTTAAAGTTCAGCATATCTCTTGAAAAATATTCTGATGATGAAAAAGATGAATACAGAAAGTTTTTAAACATTGGAGATAGAAAAGTTTTTGTTGCAGGTAGTACAAGAACTGGTGAAGATGAGGTAATTTTAGATGTCTTTAAAAAGATTAAAAACTATGTTTTAATAATAGTTCCAAGGCATTTAGATAGACTGCCTAAAATAGAAGAGCTAATAAAAGAAAATAATCTAACTTATGTTAAATATAGTGACTTAGAAAACAATATCTCAACTGGAAAAGAAGATATAATTCTAGTAGATAAAATGGGAGTTCTTAGAAAACTTTATTCTATATCTGACATTGCCTTTGTTGGAGGAACTTTAGTGAATATTGGAGGACATAATTTACTTGAGCCTCTGTTCTATAGAAAGGCTGTTATCTTTGGAAAATACACTCAAAATGTTGTGGATATTGCAAAGGAAATCTTAAGAAGAAAAATAGGTTTTCAAGTTAATGATGTGGAAGAGTTTGTTGAAGCAATTAAGAATATTGAAAGTGGTAAAATTTCAGATGAAGAAATCAACTCTTTCTTTGAAGAAAATAAAATGATAGCATTAAATATCGTGAAAAAGGAAAATTTAATTATGAATAATATAAAAGATGAAGCAAAAGACTTATGGAAGCACTTCTTCCACTCAGAGAAATCAAATTATAATATCTATATGTATAAATTACTTGATTATCCTGAGTATATAATGTATGATAATGATGTGATGAAAGCTAAAAAATCAAAATGGAATGAATACTTTGGAAATTCTAATCCTATTGCTGTGGAAATAGGTACTGGAAGTGGAAACTTTATGTATCAACTTGCTGAAAGAAATCCTAATAAAAATTTCATTGGTTTGGAGTTAAGATTTAAAAGATTGGTTTTAGCCACTCAAAAATGTCAAAAAAGAAATATAAAAAATGTTGCCTTCCTTAGAAAAAGAGGAGAGGAGCTTGAAGATTTCTTAGCTGAAAATGAAATATCTGAGATGTATATAAATTTCCCAGACCCTTGGGAAGGAACAGAAAAAAATAGAATCATACAAGAAAGATTATTTGAAACTTTAGATAAGATTATGAAAAAAGATGGAGTTCTATACTTTTAAAAAATTATGAAGTAGTTTATCATACTTCTGATTTACATAATTCAGAAAAAGCTGAAAATAATATAAAAACAGAGTTTGAACAATTATTTTTACATAAACATAATAAAAATATAAATTACATTGAAATAAAAAAATTAGTTTAAAACTAAAAAATAAATGAGTTACGAATGTAGATTTTAAAATTTCTTTAACGATTACTTGCCTGCCATTAGTGTTTCAGGAGCTCCGAAATGCTCCTTCAACAATAATGGACGTCGCAGTAATCTTAATAAAGTAATTAAGTCAATTTTTAAGGAAAATTATAAGGTTTAGAGAATATTTATCTAAAAATAACAGAGAATATAGGAGGAAAAAATGGCTGGTTATGTTGTAGTAGGTACTCAATGGGGAGACGAAGGAAAAGGTAAAATTATAGATGTTTTATCAGAAAAAGCTGATTATGTAGTAAGATTTCAAGGTGGAAATAATGCAGGTCACACAGTTGTTGTGGACGGAGAAAAGTTCATTCTACAACTTCTTCCATCAGGTGTACTTCAAGCTGGTACTTGTGTAATAGGACCAGGTGTTGTTGTGGATCCTAAAGTTTTCCTAGATGAAATAGATAGAATAGAGAAAAGGGGAGCTAGAACTGATCATGTTATCATAAGTGATAGAGCACATGTTATTATGCCTTATCACATTGAGATGGATAAAATTAGAGAAAGTGTTGAAGATAGGATAAAAATAGGAACAACTAAAAAAGGTATAAGAATGGCTGATTTACTTGATTTAAAACAATTTGAAGAAAAATTAAGAGCTAATTTAAAAGAAAAAAATGAAATATTTACAAAAATTTATGGTGCTGAGCCACTAGATTTTGATACTATCTTTGAAGAATACAAAGGATATATTGAACAAATAAAACATAGAATAGTTGACACTATCCCTATAGTAAACAAAGCATTAGATGAAAATAAACTTGTACTTTTTGAAGGAGCACAAGCTATGATGCTAGACATCAACTATGGAACTTATCCTTATGTTACTTCATCATCTCCTACACTTGGAGGAGTTACAACAGGAGCAGGTGTTTCACCAAGAAAAATAGACAAAGGTATTGGTGTAATGAAAGCCTATACAACAAGAGTTGGAGAAGGGCCTTTTGTAACAGAACTTAAGAATGAATTTGGAGATAAGATTAGAGGAATCGGTGGTGAATATGGAGCTGTAACTGGTAGACCTAGAAGATGTGGTTGGCTTGATTTAGTTGTAGGAAGATATGCAACTGAAATCAATGGACTAACTGATATCGTTATGACTAAAATAGATGTCTTAAGTGGATTAGGAAAGCTTAAAATATGTACTGCCTATGAAATAGACGGAGTAATTCATGAATATGTACCTGCTGATACAAAATCATTAGACAGAGCTATACCTATAGTAAATTGTAGAAAATATATAGAAAGAGTTCAAGAGATATTAGATTGTCCTATATCTGTTGTATCTGTTGGACCAGATAGAAATCAAAATATATATATAAAAGAAATATAGAAAAAAGTTTCATATAAAATAATCCAAGGTTGTTGTAAGAACATTTTGTGGAAATAAAAATAAACGAGTTACACTGAATATATTAGTAAAAAACAAGTGAATCTGCATTCTAAATTTTAGATAAAAAATCAAACAGAGTGAGCCGAGTAATTCTCAGCGTGTCTGAGCTAACTTGTTAGCGAGTTGGCTGAAATTACAGCGAACTCTTGATTTTTTATCGTTAAGAAATTTAGCTAGCAGTGAACTGTTTTTTACTATACTATCTGGATAGTAACGAACTATTTTTATTTCACTTTTACAGCAACCTTTATTTTATATATAGATATTGAAAGGAAGAATATGAGAACATTATTATTATTAAGAGGAATACAAGCAAGTGGAAAGTCCACTTGGATAAAAGAAAATAACTTAGAACCATACACATTAAGTGCTGATAACATCAGATTAAATATTGCAAACCCCGTTTTACTTGAAGATGGTTCTTATGAAATTAGTCAAAAATACAATAAAGTAACTTGGGAACTTTTGTATAAATATTTAGAAATGAGAATGCAAAATGGTGATTTTACTATAATAGATGCCACTCACTCAGACCTTAAGCTTTTGAATAAATACAAAGATTTAGCAAACACATATAAATATACTATGTATTGTCTAGAGTTTGATGTTCCTTTAGAAGAAGCTTTAAAGAGAAATAAAGAAAGAGACAACTATAAATATGTACCTGAAAGAGTTATAGAAAGAACTTATGAAACTATTAAAAATAATGAAAAATTACCAAGTGCTTTAAAGAAAATAGAATCAATTGATGAGATAATAAATTTCTATACAGCCGATGTAAATCAACATGAAAAAGTTGTAATTATTGGGGATATCCATTCTTGTGCTGAACCTTTAAAAGAAGTTTTAAAAGATTTCAACGAAGAAACTCTTTATATCTTTGTTGGTGACTATTTTGATAGAGGAATACAGCCAGTTGAGACTTTCAATATAATATTAGACTTATTAGAAAAGCCTAATGTTATTTTAATTGAAGGAAACCATGAAGAAAAGAGCATAAAAAAATTCATCTATGATGAAGAAAAATATACTAAATCTTTTGAAGAAACAACTTTACTACCTCTTTTAAAAGAATATGATGTGGACTATGTGAGAGCCTCTTTAAAGAAAATATACAAGAAGTTAAGACAATGTTTTGCCTTTGAATTCAGAGGTAAAAAATTCTTATGTACTCATGGAGGTTTACCACTTGTTCCGAAATTAACTTTGGTTTCAGCTAAAGAAATGATACATGGAGTTGGAAAATATGAAACAGAAATAGGTGAAATCTATTCTGAAAACTATAAGAAGGGGTTATGCCAAGGTTTCATACAAGTTCATGGACATAGAGGTGTAAATGATGGACAATTTTCTTATTGTCTTGAAGATAGAGTTGAGTTTGGTGGAGAATTAAAAGTTTTAACTATTGATAATGAAGGAAAAATTAAAAAGACTGGTATAAAGAACTCTGTATACAATAAAGGTTTAAAACTACCTATGTCAGGTGCTGTGGAAAAAGTTGAATTCAATACAGCAAATGAACTTATCAATGAAATGATAAGACATCAATTTATTACTGTTAAAGAATGCGAGCATAACTTAATTTCATTGAACTTCAATAGAGAGGCATTCAATAAGAAAAAATGGAACGATTTAACAATAAAAGCTAGAGGACTGTTTGTAGACAAAGATAGTGGAGAAGTTAAAATCAGAAGTTATAATAAATTTTTCAACTTTGGAGAAAGACATGTAAACTTAGGTTATTTGAAAAAATATGCAACTTATCCAATCAGAGCATTTAAAAAATACAATGGTTTCTTAGGTTTAGCCTCTGTTGTAAATGGTGAAGTTGTACTTACGTCAAAGTCAGTAACTTCTGGAAAGTATAAAGATATTTTTCAAGATATTTGGGATAAAGTAGAAAGTGAAGTAAGAGAATTATTAAAGAAAACCATGATAGAAAATAATTGTACAGCAGTTTTTGAAGTGGTTTCTCCTGAATATGACCCTCATATAATAAAATATGATAAAGAACATCTATACTTATTGGATTTTATAGAAAATAAATTAGATTTAGATACTCATAATATAGATTTAGAATTTTCAGAAAATCTAATGAAAAAGGTTGAATTTTCTTCTAATTTACTTACTAAAAAAGAAGAACTTACAAGATTAGAAAACTATGATGAACTATATAATTTCTTAGCTGAAAAAGGAAAAAGCTTAGAAGAATTTGAAGGTTATGTGTTATGTGATAATTCTGGTTTTATGTTTAAATTTAAGCTACCTTACTATAACTTATGGAAAACAAGAAGAGCTTGGCTTGAAAGATATCGTTCAGCCTTAGCTAAGGGTAAAAAAGTTGAAGTAACTGAAAAAGATGAGCATAGACATTTCAAGAAATTTCTATTAAAATTAGGTAAGGATAAATTACAAGAATTAAGTATAATAGATGCAAGGGAACTATATGAAAAAGAAAATTAAAGTATTGATAAGTGCTTGCTTGTTGGGAGACAATGTGAAATATTCAGGTGGAAATAATCTTACACCAAAACTTGTTACATTGTTAGAGAAATATAATGTGGACATTGTAAAAGTTTGTCCTGAATGCTTTGGAGGTTTACCCATACCAAGAGTACCCTCTGAAATTAGAGAGAATAAAGTTTTTAGTAAGGATAACAGAGATTTAACTGAAGAATTTTTAGTAGGAGCTGAAAAAACTTTAGAAATAGCTAAGGAAAATGAAGTTGATTTTGTTATCTTAAAAGAAAGAAGCCCCTCTTGTGGTAGCACACATATTTATGATGGGACTTTCTCAGGAAATATTATTTTAGGACAAGGAATTACAACTAAAAGATTAACTGAAGAAAAGATAAAAGTTTTCTCTGAAGAGAATTTAGAAGAAATTGAAAAATATTTAGTAGAATTAGATAAAAATTAGGAGGTCTTATGGAAAAATTATATAATGAAGCTTATTCCCTTTTACCTATAGAAGAGAAGAAAGAGATTTTAGAAAATTTAGCCAAGAGATATAATATGGAGCTTTTAAGATTTGAAACTTTCTCCAAGTATTTAAAATCAATTTTTACAGCTATTTTTAAATACAAGGAAAGTGAGTTTGTCTTTGTTCCAGGAGATGCTGTAACTCTAGGTTATGAAGGACTACCTAAGAATTTATCTGATGAAACTTTAAAAGGTTTAAAATATTGTTTAGATGAAACTGAAGACTTAGATACAGTTTTAGGAGAATATATTAGAGATAACTTTAGTAAACTTAGAAAAGTTCCAATAAAGCCTATGTTAGTTGAAAGAAAATTACAAACTGTGGCTTGGAAAAAAGCTAATTTAGAAGAATTTAAAGAATATGACATTGACTTACTAAAAGACTACAATGAGTTTAAAAGCTCTGACTACAATAGATTAACACTAGATGAAACAGCTAGATTTACAAAAGTTGGAAATGACATAGAAATAGAGCTATATGATGATATTAGCTATGAGGAGCTTTGTGAAAATTTAAAGAATGAAGGCTTTTCTTTGCCTAATTTAGATGAGTGGGAATATCTATGTGGTGGAGGTTGTAGAACTCTATTTCCTTGGGGAGATGACTTGGACTACAATATGAACTTGCTATATTTCTCTAAAGAAGACAATGATAAATATGACTTAGAAGAGCCAAATTTCTTTGGACTTTCTATAGCTTACGACCCATACAAAATGGAAATTGTGGAAGCTGATGATGATTATGTATTTAAAGGTGGAGATGGAGGTTGCAATATCTGTGGAGGTTATGGAGATTTTTTAGGTTATTTACCTTGTTCTCCATATTACACTCAAGAACATATGAATTCTATAAACATTCTTGACGATTGTATTGTCAATGAGTATGATGATGAACTTGATGGCGATTTCAATTTTTATCGTAGAATTATAAGAATAGGAGAGTAAAATGAAAAAAATATTTATACTATTAGGCGTATTATTTTTAGGAATTGTTAGTTATGCAAAAGCAGATGATATACTTGGAACTTGGCTTATTAAAGAAAATGGAAAAATAGTAGAAATCTATAAAAATGAAAATGGAGAGTACACTGGAAAAATTAAAGAAAATAACTTTATTTTCTTAAAACAAGCTAATGACTTAACTTATGATAAAGAAAAAAATAGCCTAGCCTATTTTAATTTAAAATTTCCAGAAGATAAATTTTCTTGGTATGTTTGGATAAACATAGAAAAAGATGGAAATCTCTTTATCAAAGGGACAGGAAATACTGAGGTTGGAAAACATGTTAGAGAATTACATCTTATTAGACAAAAATAATTTTATTAAGGGGGAATAAAATGGTAGAATTATTGACATCAGGGGCTATGAGTAATAGAATGTTACTTACAATCTTTGCAACATTTTTTTCTATCTTTCCAGCTATGTTTTTAATATTTGGAATTATGATGCGAAGAGGACAACAAAATAATATTAGTAGTTATGATGGTGAAGTCAAAGGAGAGATAATAGAGGTTTTAAACTCTGAAAAAAGTGCAATGTTTGCTACTTATCCTATATATCAATATGAAGTAAATAAACATAAGTATATTGTTAAACCTAATTTTATATTTTTTAACTCTAGTTTAGATAAAAAATATCATGATAGTGAAAATGTAACTTGTATTACATATCTAAATAAACATGGTGGAAATACTAGAACAAAATATAAGGCTGGAGAAAGTATAATAATAAAATATGATGTTGAAGATCCTAAAAATCATGAAATTCTAAATGATAAAGACAAAAAATTTGCATATGATAGTAGGAGAATTTCTGCACTTCTTCTTATGATTTTTCCTCTTATTTTCCTTATTGCTTCATTTTTTATAAAAGGACAGGCAGTTTTTACACCAGCAAATTAATATTACTTTTTGAAGGCTGAGAAATTAGCCTTCTTTTTTTATAACAAAATTATCTTTTTTATTACATTTTTACAGCAATGTTTTATATAGAAAATCTATTGAAATTATTGACAAAATTGTATATTTAAGGTATAATAATGTATCATTACAAAAGACACATATACTCAAATTTTAAGGGAAACAAATTTAGAAACAAATGGGAAATTAATAAGTATTAAAAAAAATTTTAGGGGAGTGAAAAATGGCAAATTATTTACCTACGGTTGAAAAAAATTTACGTTCTGCAGCCAAAAGATATGAGAATGTAAAATATTCACTTGGTCTTGCAATTCTTTTTTTAATGAAAGGAACAAGTGCTTTTTCTGATGACAATAAAATTCAGGAAGCAGAAAGAAAAAAAGATGTTTTAACTAATGACCAAATTAAAAAGTCTGTAGTTAAAGAAACAAAAGCAGTAACACAGGCTAATAAAAAACTAAAAGCCTCTTGGGCAACTATGCAATTTGGAGCTAACGACATGTATAGTAATTTTTTTGTTACACCAAAAACTAAAGTAGATAAAGCTTCAATTGTAAAAAGTGAAAACACTATCTTACTAGCTAGTGCAGACAATACTACAAGTTTACCTACTTTTTCTAAAATTGCATCTGATATAGAAGAAACTTATGCACCTACAACAGAAGAAATAAATACAAGTAAAGGAAATTTAAGAAATTCAATAGGAAATTTACAAGAAAAAATAAGTCGTGCAAGAGCTGAAAATGCTAAAGAAGTTCAAGGTTTAAAACTAGAATTAGTTCAACTTATGGAACAAGGAGATCAAGTAGTTAAATCACCTTGGTCATCTTGGCAAGCTGGAGCTAACTATATGTACAATGATTGGAATGGTGCATATAAAGGAAGAGGAGATAAAGTAGTAGATCAAGTTCTTTCAAGAGATAGCTCAGGAAGTATTAATAGATTTGTAGCAGGTAGTTCAACTACAACTTCATATGGATCTACAGACTTAGCACTAGTTGAAGAACCTTTTGCTAAAATTGAAATAACTCCTGGAATTAATCCAAAAATTATAAATAGACAGGCTCCAAGTTACAGACCTTACACCTACAACTTTTGATCCACCTGCATTAAACTTTGTAGGAGGAGGTTTTATTCAAAACCAAATAATTGGGATGACACAAACTAATATTATCGTCCAAAACTATGAAAAATATTCTACTGAAGGTGTATTTAAAATAACAGCTGGAGCAGCTCCAGGTTGGTTAGGAACAAAATGGGAAGGTAAACTTAATGTTGAGACAACTTTAGATCCAACTAAAAATGGTTCTTTAACAACAGGACAAACAGGTAATGGACCTCAATTTGGAATGAATACTTTCATAAATGACTTAAGAGACCATAATACAATGTTCACTGGAGAATATGAACTGACTGACTTAGGTGGAAGATCTTGGACGAAAAGTTTTATAAGCTATAACCCAGCAGGTGTTGGGGGAGACTACAATGGATATTATACTCCTGGTAATAGAACATCAACTTTTGCTGGAAAATTAACTTTACATGGTATTCCTGTTCCTGTTAATTCAAATGTTTTAGTTGGAATAGAACATCAATTATGGGCAACTAGTCGTAATCACCCTCAATCAAGTTCTACTCTTTTAAATACAGGAGAAATAATACTAGCAAGTGGTAATAACGTTGTAGGTATTATGATAGATATAGAAAGAATGGTAGATCCAGATAGAATACCACATAAAACTATAAATGATGGAAAAATAATTATCAATAACCAAAATAGTATAGGTATGGATTTTGGACAATATATTTATGGCTATAGTGGAGTATTTAAAGTGGATGTATCATTAGGAAATATAATAGTTAATGGTAAAAATAACTATGGTGCTAGAATGAAAAATATTTTCGTAAAGCCTCAAACAGATCCTTTATACCCTACATGGTCAAAATACTATGATATGGTGACAGTGAGTAGCTGGAGAAAAGAATATAGGTTTCTTAAGACTTAAAGATTATTCAGATAACAATACTAATGACATGATACTTGACTCTACTACAATGGGAACATTTGCTTTTGGAAATGGTGCTAAAAATAGTAGTTTAGTAAGAACAGATAAACATGGTATTCAAGTGAAGAAAGATATTTCTATCACAGGAAAAGATGCTGATGGAAATGACTATACAGGAAGTGGAAACACAGTTTTACACTCAAATGGTGAAACTCAACATATCTATAACTATAATACTATAACAGTTGGAAAAGGATTTACTAAAACTGTTGGTATGGCAGCTACAGGAACTAAAGCATCTACAATAGATAATATTGTAAATGAAGGTACTATAGCTTTGCAAGGTAAACAAAGTATAGGTATGTATACTGATAAATTTAGCCAAGGTAAAAATACTGGCTCAATTAAATTATCAGGAGTTGGAGATACAGATCCAAGTGGTAATATAGGAGATGCAGAAAATATTGGAATTTCTAATAAAGGGAAATTTACTTTCTTAGGAGATCTTGAAGTTAATGGTAAAAAATCTTCTGGAATATATAACACAGGAACAACTACAATAGAAGTTGGTGCTAATCCTACAGATAAGACAAATATTAAGGCGACAAATGGGGCAACAGCTCTATATAGTAAAGGTGCTGGAAGCACAATAGCTTCTAATGCTGGAAATAAATTAAATATAACTGTTGAAGCAGGAGCAACTAAAGAAGGACTAGCAGTCTATGCTGAAGATAAAGGACAAATTACTTTACATAATGCTAATATAAATGTAGTTGGTGGTTCAGCAGGTGTTGCTGCCTATGATGCTAATACTAAAATTGACTTAACAGGATCTACATTAAAGTATGATGGAGATGGTTATGCAGCATATTCTGATGGAAATGGTCAAATCATTTTAAATAATGCTGATATAGAATTAAGAGGAAAAGCAACATTAATGAATGTGGATTGGTCAGTTCCAGCTGCAAACAGACCTATAAAAACATCTGCAACTAATGTAACAGTATTTTCAAATGATGTTGTAGGAATAAATATAAATAATCTGGGAACTCAAAATGTTTCTAATTTGAGTGCAATAAAAAATTCATTGGGAGTTGTTCTTAACCCTGGAACTGAAGGTGGACAAACTTTCAATAAATTTAAAGAACTTGCAATAGATGATGGAGTAATCAATTTTGATGTTGCAACAGATAAAAATGAAGGAGATTCAACTCCTGGTGGATTCTTCTTTAAAAAGGTTTTAGGTCAAAGATTAAAACTAAATGTAAATGAAAACTTAACTGCTAGATTAAGTTCTGCAACTGCAAATGAATTCTATAATGAGCAAGTTGTTGGTCTTGAAGCTAACTCAAGTGACAAAGCAACAACTAATACTGAAACTCAAGTAAATATAGCTAGTGGAAAAATTGTTGATGTTGCTAGAACAGATGGAACTGATAAAGGTGGAGTAGGAGTTTTTGTTAACTATGGACAAGTTAATAATAGTGGAATTATAAATGTTGAAAAAGATTCTTCTGCTAATAGCAATGCTGTTGGAATATATGCAGTAAATGGTTCAGAAGTTACTAATAATGGTTCTGTTAATGTAAGTGGAGATAAATCAATTGGGATATTGGGAATGGCATATAGAGTAACTCCACCTGAAGTAGATAAAGATGGTAAGATTATTGTTCCTAGTAAGATTGTTGTTGATGAATTTGGAGCTGGAGCTATTGGACAAGGAATGGTAAACATTGTAAATAAAGGTTCTGTTAACTTAGATGGTCAGGGAGCTATTGGAATGTTTGCTAAAAACAATAAAGCAGGAACAACATTTACAAATGCTATTGCACTAAATGATACAACAGGAGTAATTACAACAACAGGAGATAAAGCTGTTGGAATGGCTGGAGAAGAAGCAACTCTAACTAATAGAGGAACAATAAATGTAAATGGACAAACAGGAACTGGAATGTTCGCTAAGTCTAATTCAAAAATTGAAAATGATGGAACAATAAATATAGCTAGTTCAACTTCTACTACAGAAACTAATATTGGTATCTTTACTGAAGATCAAAATACAGTAATTGAAAACAATAAAGATATAGTAGGTGGAAATAACACTTATGGTATCTATGGTAAAACTATAAATATGGGTGCAAGTGGAAAAATTCAAGTTGGAGATAACTCAGTTGGTCTTTATTCAAATGGACAATATGCAAGTTCTGCAACTCCAAATGTAACTTTAGCAGCTGGAAGCTCAATAACAGTTGGAAATAATCAATCTGTTGGAGTATTTGTAACAGGACAAAATCAAAATATATCAAGCCAAGCTGATATGACAATTGGAGATAACTCTTTTGGATATGTTGTAAAAGGAACTGGAACTAAATTAACAACAAATGCAACAAATCCTGTGACAGTAGGAAATGATACAACATTTATATATTCAACTGATACAACAGGAAATATAGAAAATAGAACTAAATTAACTTCAACTGGAAATAAAAACTATGGAATATATGCAGCTGGCAATGTTACTAACCTAGCTGATATGGACTTTAGCTCTGGAATTGGAAATGTTGGTATGTACAGTATTACTGGAGGAACAATAGTAAATGGTAGCCCTACAGTTAACTCTATCATAAAAGTAGGTTCTAGTGACAAACCTAATAAACTATATGGTATAGGAATGGTAGCAGGTTACACAGATGACAATGGAAATGTTATTCAAACAGGAACTGTTGAAAACTATGGTACTATAAAAGTTGAAAAAGATAATGGTATAGGAATGTACGCTACTGGTAGTGGTTCAAAGGCTATAAATAGAGGAACTATTGAATTAAGTGGAAAAAATACTACTGGTATGCATTTAGATAATAATGCTGTTGGAGAAAACTATGGAACAATTAAAACAGTTCCTAATCCAACAAATGATGGAATAGTAGGAGTATCTGTACAAAATGGTGCTGTAATCAAAAACTATGGTAGTATAATAGTAGACGGACCTAATAATACTGGAATCTATTTATCAAGAGGTACAAACGAAGGTACTGCCCCTACTGCAACAAATGGAGCAGTAGCTGTTAGAAATAAAGTTCAATCTGATACAAGTAAAAAGGTAGCTGGTATTGAAATTAAAGCACCTGGAAATGGTACTGCAACTGTTTCAAGAGACGGAAAACTTGAAACTCCAACTTTTGTAGACACAACTGTTGCATCACCATTAGCTTCAAGAGTAATAGTTGGAGCTACAGAATTAGATTTAACTTCTACTAAACTAGGAGATACTCCATCTGGTGGAATGGCTTCAGAAATAGGAATGTATGTTGATACATCAGGAATTAACTATACAAATCCTATCCAAGGTTTACAACATTTAACAGCTGTAAAAGATGTTAACTTAATCTTTGGTACAGAGGCTTCAAGATATACAACTAGTAAAGATATTAAAATTGGTGAAAATATCTTAAAACCATATAATGATGAAATAAGTGCATTAACTGCTAGTGCTAGTGGAAAGAACTTCTATGTTAGTTCAGGAAGTTTAACTTGGATAGCAACTGGAACTCAAAATCCAGATGATACTTTCAATGCAGTATATCTATCTAAGATACCTTATACAGCTTTTGCTAAAGATAAGAACACATATAACTTCATGGACGGTTTAGAACAAAGATATGGAGTTGAAGGTGTAAACTCTAGAGAAAAAGCTCTATTTGATAAATTAAATGCAATAGGAAAAGGAGAACCTGTACTATTTGCTCAAGCAGTTGATCAAATGAAAGGTCATCAATATGCTAATACTCAACAAAGAGTACAAGCAACTTCTGATATCTTAAATAAAGAATTTAACTATTTAAGAAATGAATGGTCTAATCTAACTAAAGACTCTAATAAGATTAAGACTTTTGGAGCTAGAGGAGAATACAATACTAAGACTGCTGGTATCGAAGATTACAAGAGCAATGCTTATGGAGTAGCTTATGTTCATGAAGATGAAACTGTTAGACTTGGTGAATCAACAGGTTGGTATGCAGGTATGGTTCATAATAAGTTGAAATTCAAAGACTTTGGAAGATCTGAAGAAGAAATGTTACAAGGAAAACTTGGAGTATTTAAATCAGTTCCATTCGATGAAAATAACAGCTTAAACTGGACAATATCTGGAGATATATCTGTAGGATACAATAAAATGCATAGAAAATACTTAGTAGTAGATGAAATTTTCAATGCTAAATCTAGATATA
>QWCO01000642.1_pt1 | contig 14655 bp, 10 predicted proteins | sample 1972611 | NCBI WGS metagenome assembly QWCO01 (sample SAMN09866706, study PRJNA288562) | Human oral metagenome isolate term1_saliva, whole genome shotgun sequencing... | reverse complement strand
CGAAAGTGCCGAAGCCGGCGCCAAGTTCATCTTGCTCGCCCTCTTCTCAGCTGGTTTGTTGCTCTACGGTCTCTCGTTGATTTATGGAGGCACTGGCACTTTGTATTTCGATGGAGTCTTCGCGCTTCTGAGCGATGCAAAGCCTTTCACCATCCTTGGTTTGCTCTTCTTCATCACCGGCATGGGCTTCAAGATTTCTCTTGTTCCCTTCCACCTATGGACAGCCGACACTTACGAAGGTGCACCCACCGTCGTTACTGGCTATTTGAGCGTGATTTCTAAGGGAAGTGCAGCTTTTGTGCTTTTCACAGTACTCACGAAGGTATTCTCCGCTAACGGTGGTCTCTTTGAAGCCTGGAACACTGCCTTCTTCTGGATCATCATTGCTTCTATCACCATTGCCAACCTCTTCGCCATTCGTCAGAAAAACCTCAAGCGATTCATGGCATTCTCTGCCATCTCTCAAGCCGGTTACCTCGTGCTCACCCTCATGGGCGGCACAGCGCAAGGCATGACAGCCATGGTTTTCTATCTCCTCGTCTATATGGCAGCCAACATGGGCGCCTTTGCCGTGATGAATGTCGTAGAGCAAAACAGCGGACTCATCGGCATTGACGACTACAACGGACTCTATCGCACCAATCCCAAGCTCGCGTTCATCATGACGCTCTGCTTGTTCTCATTGGCAGGTATCCCTCCCTTCGCAGGTTTCTTCTCGAAGTTCTTCGTCTTCATGGCAGCTTTCCACGCAGGCTATCATTGGTTGGTGCTCATCGCCTTGATCAACACGGTGATTTCACTCTACTACTATCTCCTCATTGTGAAAGCGATGTACATCAATCCTAGTGAGAATCCCATTGCCACTTTCAAGAGTGACTGTTATTCTCGCACTGCCATCGCCATTTGCGTAGCAGGCGTTTTGCTCCTCGGCATCTTGGGTTGCGTTTATAGCTATCTCGACACCTTCTCTTATGGTGTTTTCCGCGCTTTTTTGTAGTGCACTTGTCATAGTGTAACGCACTTTCGCCTATAATTAATGGTGGACACTTCCTAGTGAAGTGTCCACCATTTTTTTGCTTTCTCAGTCGTTCGACATGATAAAATCAACGCTCATCATTTTTTTCTGCATTTCTCGTTTACCTTTTCCGCTTTGTGGGATATAGAGACATACGAACCAGTTAGATTCTCGCTTCCCTAGTTGAACCTTCACTCTTTGACTAAAGGGACTTACTTTTGAAAATGGAATCAGCAACGCCTATTGATGGGCGTTTCGGATAGGGGAGAGTGCATATTTGAAGCTTGGCGAATAGTAATATATTACAATCTCAACCCACACGTTTCAATTTCGCTTTTACGACTGTTTGTCCGCTTCAATTTGCTCGCTGAAACTCACCCGTCTTTTTCAAAAGTGTCACGTCGTTGATAAAAAGTATGTATTCATTTGTGTAGCACTGAGCAATAGAACAGGCTTATGTCGAATGCACGCAAGGACATAGCCGTTGGTCTATGAACCATAGCAAAGCCAGTGATGTGAGGTGTAAGAACCATCAATCAAGTCGAATTTGCACAAATCTTTCGCTTTTCTGTAAAAATGTTTTGCTAGTTGTTTTTTTTTGTGAACTTTGTAGCTGAAATTGCATTAAATCTAAATAACCTGTGCGTTCGAGAATGGAGTACTTCTGGGCATAGTTTCTTTCCATTTGCTACGACTCTGGTTTCCAGGTGGTTTTTTCGAGTAACTAGTTATTGGCTTTGCTGTTTATTTCAACCAACTAACATGTTAGATAATCATTATGAATAAAGCTTTACTTGCTGTTTTAACCCTAGGTCTAGGGGTGGGTCTTCTCAAGATTGGTGCTTGTTCAGACCGCAAAAAGAAAGAGACCACTGAGTTGATGGAAGTCAAAAAAGATCCGTTTACCCTCAAAGTCTATCTTGAAAATTCAGGTAGTTTATGGGGGTATGTCAATGGTACCCACCGCGAATACGGCAATTTTTTGCATGATCTCATTAGCAGTGCCACCAGTAGCAAACTAGTAAAAGACAGTGCTCAATTGTTTTTCATCAATACTGTGGTTACACCTGTGCCAGGGGATGCTGTGGCACATATTGACCATCTCAGAAAGGAACAATTTAGTGCTCAGACCTCTCAGATGATAGATATGTTGGGCATGATTGTGGATGCGCATCAACCTGGTGATGTTTCTGTTTTTGTGAGCGACTGCATTTTCACTAGTGGTTCTTCTTTGACCACCGAAAACCTTAGCACTGGCATCAAGGACAAAATGATGGCATTTAAGAACAAGGGAGAGAATTCTGTTCTTGTTTATGCACTTCCTGCGTCGTTCAATGGCAAATACTATTCTCCCAAACTGGGTGGTCAAAAGTTTGATGGTGAGCGTCCACTCTACGTGTGGATGCTGGGCGACACCAAGGCATTGGCAAGAATTGTTCACGAACTCAATGTGGAAAAATTGAATGGTGTGCAACAGAATGGATTCCAAGAATTTGCCGCTGTGCAAACCAATGATGAATTGTCTTTCAGTGTCGATAAGTCTTTGAAGGGTTTAGGAAGCTATGGCTTGGTGAAGGGAGACAAACATGCCATTAAAAAGGCAAGACCTGCTGATGGCAGAAGAGCAGGCTTTGAACTCCCACTGGTGGTGAACCTATCTGCGCTCCCCTTCAGTGATGCCTTTTTGCAAGATGTGAGCAATTATACCACCTCTAGCGAAGCTTTTGAAGTGGCACGTGTGAAACCCACGTCTAATGGTCTTTATGAGTTGACTTTGTGCCTCGCCAATCCTAATGCACCAGGAGTGCCTAAAGGCAAAGTGACTATCTCCGTGAAGCGTCCCAGTTGTTCTTGGGTAGATGTTGTGTCTGACACAGATGGGGGTGCACCAGTGGAAGGACGAACCTTTGGTGTGCAACATATGCTCAATGGGCTGCAAAGTGCCTACGAACAAGGCAATGCTGATGTCGCAAAATTTACCCTCGATATACAATAATTCATTCACTCTTATAAATACTTCATCTCATGGATTTCTTAGGCGATCTTTATGATTTAATTTTTGGTTGGCTGTATAGTCTAGATATGGCTGATTATCTTGCTGGTGTTTCCGATACTGGAGAGTCTACTTTGCGCTATCCAGGCTTGTGGCTCACTGCATTCGTGTTTCCCTTGATTGTCACGCTTTTGTTCTATAAGTTGGTGGACAGCCCCAAAACAAATCGTTGGTGGATTTGGCTGCTAGTGGGTATTGGCAATTCCTTTTTGGTATGGGCATGGACAGCTTGGGGATATTTCGGTGAACTCAATGATGGTTTGATGCCTACCAAAGGGAGTGAATCAGCCATTAGCGATGTCGATATTTGGGGATTAGCTAGTGCCCAGTGGATTCTTGCTTTCTTCTTCTTCTTTGTTTTGAGTTTGTGTGTGAAGTTTATCAGCACCAACAATTGTTTCACTCCATTCAAATTCCTTCAAAAGTAAGTTATGGGTAAACTCTATTATTTTGGTATTGGAGGCACCGGCAGCCGTGTTTTGAAATCGCTTCTCATGCTTCTTTCGGCAGGTGTAAAGCTGAATGCCACTGAAGTTGTGCCTATCATCATTGATCCAGACAAAGGTGCGGCTGATATGGCGCGTACGGCTGACTTGGTGCGTGAATATCAGCAACTGCATGCACATGCCAAGAAAATTGCTGCAACTTCTGACAAAGCAGATGAGGATCGTTTCTTTGCCACTAAGGTTTCATTGCGTAAGTGCGGACTCGTTTTGCCACTAGCAAGCCAGTGCAATAAGCGTTTTGAAGAAGCTGTGGGCTATAATGCCATGGAGAAGGAACAGAAAGCTATCGTTCAATTGCTGTTTTCCCCCGAAGTGAGAAAAATGAGCATGGAAGTAGGCTTTAAGGGAAATCCCAACATGGGAAGCATCGTGCTCAATCAGTTTGATGGCAGTGAAGAATTTCAAGATTTCCTCAATGATTTTCAAACGGGCGACCGTATTTTCATTGCTGGTTCTATTTTTGGTGGAACTGGTGCCAGTGGTTTTCCCTTGTTGGTGAAGACGCTGCGCAACTTGGATGCACTTCCTGGAAATGTGTCCAATAAGCAAGCCATTAAGGAAAGTGCCATCGGTGGAGCGATTGTTTTACCCTATTTCGCCGTGAAGAAGGATGATGACAGTGCCATTGATAGTTCCACGTTCTACTCTAAAACTATTGCAGCCCTAGGCTATTACGAGGAGAATCTCACCGAACTCAATAATCTCTATTATATTGGCGATAATTGTACTGCTGCTTTAGAGAACGTGGAAGGCGGTGCAGGGCAAAAGAATCCAGCGCATTTCATCGAATTGGCGTCTGCGCTTGCCATCTATGACTTCATGGAAACAGATGATGTAGCGTGGGAAGGTGGGCAGCATCGTTACAAGGAATATGCTTTGAAAGATGAAGTCAGCGATACGCAAAAGCTAGATTTCCGTCATCTCTGCGATAATGATCGTTTGCGCATTGCTCCAGGGCTTACGCAGTTGTTGCTCTTCGTTAATTATCTTCGCAATCATCTCTCTGATGCTGAGAAGCAACCTTGGCACATTCAGCTGGGTAGAATCTTCCAAAGTCCGTTTAAACGCAGTAGTTTGGACAAGATTATTGAGATGTATTCAACGTGGTTGGCAGAACTTGAGGGGCTGGGCAATCAGCGTTCGTTTGCTCCTTTTGCGCTTGAGGCTAATCCTGACCAACCTTTTGGTATTGTCGTTGGGTATCCTGAGAAACGAGGCTTCTTTGCAAAGAAAGATTATGTGCTTTTCAATGATAAATTGAATACAGCATTCAAATCCTGCAAAGGTTCTACTGACGAAGCTAAGGTGCTGGAGATTTTTTACGCCGCTACTCGCGCAATTGTCAAAGAAAAATTTATATTTTAAGCAAGCATTATGGGAAAAGTATTTCGTATATTTAATGATACAAACTCTAAGCATAATATTGTTGGATGGGGTGAATCGGATAAATATGATGAAGGACGTATCGCTCGTATAAAAGATCCAAATGGCGACACCCCTAATCGTGACATCACTTCTATTCCTACGCCTTGGGCTCGCTTAGAATTGGTGAAGCAGGCGTTTCGTGAAGTGGCGCGTCAAGGACTTGATGGAAATAGCATTTACCACCGTATGGTGTCTGATGCTTTGGATGTTGCAGAGATTTTCTTCAATATCGACAAGTTGCGCGACCAATTTGAAATCCTAGAGTGGGAAGTGGGCAAAGGACTTGACGCCATGAAGCGTAGCGCAAACGAGGGTGTGCAGCTGATGGGAAAAGGTTTGAGTCTTTATCGTGAAGCTGATGGACAACAATATAATTTTGACGAAACACAGCAGATATATCTCCTTAACTATAAAGGAAAAGGCCACAGTTAAGTGCCTTGTATAGTCGGGGCTACATCTCCTGCTACTTTGTTCTTCACACCAGCCGGTGATATAAGTTTCGTTAGTAAATTTGTGAGCTTTGGCGATGATCATCCTTTCGACAAAGACTTCTGTCCGCTTTATAAACGTGCTGATGAAAACTTCATCATTTTCTGGTTTGCTTTTCGTGCACAATACAACGCAGCGCAGCGTAAGTCTTCTTTCTCGGAAGTTTTTCCAGAATTGAATGAGTATTTGGACAAAACGTATGCTCGTATTTCCAATGAAGAGCTAAAGGATACACTCAGAAATGATGAGAAGCTTTTAGAGCAATTTGAGAAGAATGGCAAAATCTATCTCTCCAACGAGACTAGCACGGCAGAGGTGGAAATTGTTGGCATTTCACTCTATGCTGCTCCAAAGATAGATGTTTGCACGCAAAGTGATTTCACCATTAAAGCAACCCGAAAGGACATTGAAGGTGATTTGCCTTTGGTGTTGCCTTGTGTGGGTTCTAGTGGTTCGAACTATACGAAACTGAAGTACACGACCTCTAATTGGAACACCGAATCGAAAGCGCAAGAACAAGATGAACGTCCTTTGTCTGAACGCACGCTCCCTAATGAAGGCACGAAGTATCCTTATTTGACTATGGGAGATTTCCTTGCGGATACTCTTTTGGTGAACAATAGTCCAGGCAACGAGAAAAAATTCTTCTTTGCAGGGCAAAAAGGAAGTCTTTCTGCCTTATTGCCTGTGAAAGCCACTTGGTTTGACTATTTCACCGTTTCAGATCTCAAGGAGAATCTCAAAATGGAGTGGAAACAGGATAGTCAAGGAGCTTATTTGAGTGTGACTTTGCGTGTGCCGATCCTGCACAACGTTAAAGGAGCCATTGAATACGTAGAATACTTCAAGCAATATCGTGCTGATGACTACAAAGTGGCGCGCTTCTCAGTGGGTGTTTATCCTTTTGTGCTTTTAGAGGAGGGTAATGCGGACTATCGTCTCACGGCTTTCAATACTGCTCAAGAAGGCGCTGGGCTTGTTTCGCTGAACACTTTTGCTCAGCAAAATCCACGTAAACAGCTCATGATGGCGTGTGAACGTCCAAATACGAATGAAGAAGACCGCCCGCGCACTTCTTTCCCGCTTCAAGTGTCGCTCTATCAGGAAAAAGGAAGTCGCGTCGATTTCATTGAAGTAAACTATAAAGATTATAGTGGATTGCTTGTGCCTAACTGGGAAAAAACCGAGCCTTGCAATGCGCATGTGTTTGCCGTAGACTTTGGTACGAGCAACACACATGTGGCTGGTCGTAAAAAAGAAGGCAGTGAATTTACAGCCAATGAGTTGTTGTGCAATACGCGATTTGTATTCTCTCATGAGCGTGACTTGAACATGCCTGAAGTGAATACACTCGTGATGCAACAGTTGTTTCCCATTGGAGAGAGTGAAGAGCAAGCTGCCATTAAGTTGCCCACGCGCACGGTGTTGGCTTATGATAAGAGCAAGGATGATAAGTCTTGGGAGAGAGATGAGGTGATTCCTCTTGTAACAGGCTCAATTCCTTTTGCTTATCAAACAGAAGAGTTGCTGGCTTATCAACGTCCTGTCTACAATTTGAAGTGGGATACGCACAAAGTGACTGAAAATCAATTGCGTTGCTATATCAGTAATCTTTTGATGATGATTCGTAATAAGGTGCTACAAAACGATGGAAACCTTGCGGAAACAGAAATTCGTTGGTTCTATCCGCTCAGTATGTCACGTAGCAAGGTTGCTGAATTACGAGCTGTGTGGGACGAACTCTATGAAAAGTATTTCGGCAATCCTCGCGAGATGGTGAAGTCGATGTGCGAAAGTCTTGCTCCCTTAGGTTATTTCCTGCGTCATGCAGAAACCACAGAACAAACTTGTTTGGTGGACATCGGTGGGGGAACAACGGATATGGCATTTGCCCACCGGGGAAAACCTCAATATCTCACTTCCATGCGCTATGCTGCAGGTAGTTTGTGGGGACTAGACTTTAATCCCGTTGTTGAACGCAATGGATTCGTGCAACGTTATCGCCAAAAAATCAATGAAGGCTTGGAAGATTTTCCAGCTCTCGATAGGGTGAATCAGACACTCTTTGCTCGTGGCAATCCTGTGGAAATCCTTGACTTCTGGTTGTCACTGAGCAATTCAACGTTGAAGAATGATGGTAAGCCTGCGATTGATTTTGCGGGCATGATCAAGAATGATGCGGACATGAAGGCTGCCCTCCTGATGTTTTATGCTGCTATCGTTTATCATATTGCGATGATATCCTCAGCAAAAGGATTGGAAATACCTCGATACATTGGATTTAGTGGTAATGGTTCGCGTATTCTTCGCGTGTTGAGTGCTAGTTTGCGTGCAGAAGAACTTACGGAGTTCACCGCGAAATTCTTGCAAGCTGTAACTGGAAAACAAGTGCATCCGAAGTTTGAGTTGCTTTTCGTCAAAGAACCTAAGGAATTGACTTGTAAAGGTGGTCTTGATTATAAGGACTTTGATTCTACATTCCGCGTAGAACAACATCTGGTGATTTTACGAGGAGATGTTGGTGCCAATGGAGCTATCGAAATTGATCCCAGTGCACCGCTCAAGATTGCTGAAGTTCTCGCAGACAAAGATGCTATTGAAAATGTGAAGAAACAAGTGGATCACTTCTTGCAAACCCTTGTTGCTGTTGAAAACAGCATTGTTGGTGGATACGCTGACATCTTCGGCATCAAGAAAGGCATTTTTGCACAAGAGCGTGACAACTTGCTGATTGACGTGCCCAAGTATATTCAAGATGCGCTTTTGCGTCGTCAGGAAGAACAAGAAGGCAGTGATGCGGAGCTTTCTGAAACCCTATTCTTCTATCCTATTGTGGGAATGATTCAAGAATGGGCAAGAAAAGTAGCTGGTATCTAATGCTTTGATGTCGATCTGATAATAAACCCAAATCGATCATTAGACCGTTATAGTACGATTCGTATTTGAAAAGATAACTTCCTGTCATCTTTCATTTTCTTGTTGGCATCTTGTTTTCGTTCGTTCTCGCCGTAGCCCGCTACGCCTTCGAACTCACGGTAAACAATCTGCTCAACAATCTAATGAAATCTGTTCAGGATCTAATGACCGATTGGGGATAAACGCTGTTTTATTTCCGACTTCCTATGCATTTGCATAGGAAGTTGGAATACCTATAACTCCAATATCCTATGTTATATTATCAATCATTATGGTAAATATGGACGATAAAAGCGAGCCTGTTTTGTTCGATAAGATAAAGGATGTCTTGAAAAAAATACAAGAAGTTAGTGCTAGTATTCTAGATTTAGAAGTCGAGAGAGAACGTTTAATAGAAGACTTGACAACACTTCTTGAAGCTTCTCCATTGAACAAAAGGGAATTGCAGCAAGATACCCTGCAACAAGAACTGAAGGAAGAGAAAACAGTAGATGTTCCTGAATCAGTAGTGACGGAGAGGAACAACGCCGTTGGTGCAATGAAAACTTGTTATCCCCAAAAAAAGACATTGGATACAGAACGTTCGTCTTGCGAATCTACCGATTCTTGTTTGGGATTTGGGGTGCAACCCATTGCTGTAGGAAGTACAGTAGTGTCTTCTTCAAACTTGGAACAGATAGGGAGTACAAATAGAAGTGTTGGTGTTCAAGACGTTGAACCTGATTCTTTACGAAAAGGATATTCTTCTGTCGGGGACGAACGTACGAACTCTGAAAGTGTAGTAACCACAAAAATGGATTTTTGTGCTTCCTCTCACGAGTCTTGTGAAGATGCGTCTTACATTTGTTATGTGGAATCACCTTATAATGGAGAGTTTGATCGTGAACCTACGGAAGAGATTACTTTAGACTCCGTCTTTCAATTGGAATTAGCGAGTAGAGATGCGAAGCAAGCAATAGTGAGCTTTGTGGGAAACAGTGTGACAATGGTGGGTTTCTTGCGTAATCCTCAAAAAATGTCTCAATATGGTATGGAAATCGTTGGAGACTATAAACGACCAACGGAAATAGAAACTGAAACACCAGGAGAAGCTGAATTGCGCGCTGACGGTAAGTGGCATCTCATCAAACCAGTCAAAGTAAAACTCGTATAGAACAATAATTTCAAATATACTAAAATAGATTTTCAATGCAACATATAATTGAACAACATATAATTGAATTAGCAGTACTCGTTTTGTTGGTTTTCCTCCAACTGCGCTACTATCGTCAAGCAAGCAAAATATTCAATGTCTTTCAGAATATTTTTCGGAATGCTTCATACGTTGCCGCGCAGAAAAAGGAAGTTGCGTGGGTAGATACAAAAACTTCTAGACTAGTTAGTGTGGGAGCTTTGGGAAAAAACTGTGCTGAAGGAACATTGGTCATTTATCGTTCTTCTAGGGAGAAAGCAGAGGTCTTTGATAAGATAATGTCTGATGTCAACAGCTATATCTTAAACTGCAAGAATTCTTCTCCAGACTTTCATCTGATGAAGGATATAGTAGAACGTCAATGTGACCGCTATGAAGAAGAAGCTGAAGCAATCATTCCCTTCCCCCTATATTGTGGACTAGCGGGTACCATCTTTGGAATCATCTTTGGTTTGGGAGGTATTGGATTGAGCGAAGGAGGGTTCTCAGGGTTTGTAAACAATCCAGGGGCTTCTATTGGAGCTCTTTTGAGTGGTATTGCTTTCGCCATGATAGTTAGTTTCTTGGGACTTCTCTTTACCACCCTGCTTTCTATCAAACATAAGAATGTCAAGGCAGAAGTAGATACCCAAAAAAACAAGTTCTACAATTGGCTGCAGTACTCTGTAATGCCTAATATGGCTGGTGATTTACCCTCTGCTGTTAATCAATTAAGAGAGTATCTTGGGAGTTTTAATTACCAACTTGACCATAATGTCAAGAAGATGTCAGGAGTGTTTGGCGATGCCACAAAGGCTTTTGAACAGCAGAAGGATATTCTAAATGCTATTCAACAAATGGATGTGGCAAAGATGGCTCACTACAACATGAAGGTGTTAGAAAGATTTGAGGAGTCTATCAATCATGTAGATCAGTTCAACAAGGTCTTTGATACGCTCAAGTCGGCTGCAGAGCACATTGATGATCATCAGAAGAATATTCGAAGTATTGCTGATGCTAGTTCACAAATCAATGAGAACATCGTTAGGTTCATAGAGGAAGTGGACAAGCATATTGCTGAAGCCACTAACTCGGTGAATGGAGTTATGCAGAAACAGCAAGAAGCTATTATTCGTGCATTGGAGAACAATGATGATCAGATGTCGAAAACCTTTCAAGAGCGACATCGTAAATTGGTAGAAGCGTTTACGGATTATCAGGCTATGGCAAAGGAGTTTAAAGAACTTCCTGGTATTAAGAAAAGTCTTGATGCTTTAGCTAAGCAAATGGTGGAACAGAATAAAGCACTGCTTGCACTCGTTAGTAATGTAAAGGCTGGACGTAATGAAGGCGCCAAAACCGTTATTGCGGGTGAAGGTCAAGGAGCAGCAAGAGGTCCAGTATGGCAAAAATATGTCACTTGGGGATTACTCGCATTGGTGGCGGTTGCTGTTGTATTCGTAGGTATCACCAATGTCTTCATGATCAACAAAATGAATGAGCCTTCAAGAATGCTCCCTGTTGATACGACAATGGTTGCACCTGCTGATTCTATTTCTGGGGATACGACAATGGCTGTACCTGCTGATTCTTTTTCTAAGGGTACTAGTCTTTCTGCTGATAAGGCTAAGATGGAAACTCCCTCACAAAGCTCGGGAGCTAATGAGGTGTCTTCTAAAGCAAAGGGCGAAGAAAAACCTTCAACAGCAAAGACTCGCCATTCTTCTAGAAAGCCTCATCTGAAAGGGAAACGCTAAGGAGTATTGATGCTAGAATATAAAATTGTTTTCGTATGAATGGAAGAAAAACTTTTTTCTGGGCGTCGTATGCCGACTTAATGACGAGTTTGTTTTTTGTCATGTTGGTGCTTTTCACTGTTGCTGTCGGTGTCTTAGCCAAAGAGAAAAATGTAGTGCAGTCTGAACTCGACAAAATTAAAGAAATTGAGGCTGCAACACAAAATGTAGACAAGAAATACTTTAGTTATAATGCTGAGTATAAAAAGCACATTTTGAAAATCAAAGTGAAGTACCCTACGGGCGAAGATAAGATTCAATCTCTCTCTCATCAGACTCGCCAAGAGTTATTGGATGCAGGATATGCTATACAATCTTTTATAGAAACTACGATTAAGGAGCATCCTGGAGTGCAGTATCTACTTATCATTGAAGGTCAAGCTTCTGCTGATGGTTATAAACTTAATATGGAGTTAAGTTACTTGAGAGCATTACGTCTTTTCCAATTTTGGAAGGATAGGGGTATCAATTTTGAGGATATCTGCGAACCGCTTGTATGCGGTAGTGGTGAGGGAGGAAGACCTAGAGAAAAACTCGAGCAAAAGAATCAGCGTTTTCTCATCCATCTCGTTCCCAAACCAGGTACTATAGAGCATATAAACAAAGAAAGCGATAAATGATATGAGACTACAACGATTCATTTTACCTCTTTTGTGTAGCTTATTGCTCTGTTTCCTCATAGCTAGCTGTAGTTCTCGCAGGTCAAGAATGCGCCAACAGCATCGGAAAGAAATGCGTGATATAAGAAATTCGAACGATGATAGTAATCAACTTGGCAATGGTAAAACAAGCATAAGTGGCATAGTTCGCGGTTCAAACAATGGTAAAGCACTCACTCCTGAGGAAATATATCGAAGATGCAATCCTGCTGTGTTTACTGTATTGACAGATGAGGCGCAAGGTAGTGGCTTTTTTATAAACTCTTCAGGTGTCGCTGTTACAAATTATCACGTATTGAGAGGAGCTAATAGTGGGCGTGTTGAACTCGCTAATAATCGTGCATATCAAATAGTCGAGGTGCTTAAAGCTAGCGAAGAGTTAGATTATGCCATTTTTAGAGTGGGCGTTTCTGATAAAGTACCATTCCTTCCTATATCTCGGAAAGATGTGGTGATTGGAGAAAAAGCTTACGCCATTGGTTCTCCTAAAGGGGTCAATAATACCTTTTCGCAGGGGATTGTTTCTCAGAAAAGGGGGCATTTAATTCAAATCTCTGTGCCTATAGACCACGGCAGTAGTGGAGGAGCGTTGTTGAATGAATACGGAGAAGTGATTGGAATTACCGCGGCTGGGATGGAGGACAGTAATGCCGATCTTAATTTCGCTATAGACATTCATATGTTGCCTTTGTAGGTTAAACCCAAATCGGTCATTAGACCGTTATAAGTTATTCGTAATTGAATAGATAACTTCCTGTCATCTTTCATTTTCTTGTTGGTATCTTGTCTTTCGTTAGTTCTCACCGTAGCCCGCTACGCCTTCGAACAAACGAAAACCAATCCGCTCAACAATCAAATAAAATCTGTTCAGGAGCTAATGACCGATTTGGGTTAAAGGTACGCTGAGGTTCAATAAACCATTGGGGCTATGCAAGTGTTGTCTTGCATAGCCCCGAATTGTGTTTTATAGATGGTCACTGCTCTTATGGACTTAATATAGACTCTCATCATTTTTTCTGCATTTCTCGTTTACCTTTTCATAAAGATATACGACCCAGTTAGATTCTCGCTTCCCTAGCTGAAAAGTAGTGACCGCTTCGGTCGTTCTATCCTATAATCATTAACCAAACTGCCCAAACCCTGCTCGGCGGCCTTCTGATGAAGGACTTTAGAGGGTGAAATCATGGAACAATCTTCCAACAAGTTACGTAAAGCCTACGTTGAATTTACCAACAACGGCACTGTTGTCACTTTCTACTACGACTCTCTTCGTGACACTCGTGAGGGAGAGACTTTTGAAACACTAATCAAATGTGGAGGTGGTTATACTGAGGTATGCAAGGACAATAGAAGCATAGAACTTGTTGTCTTTGATGCTTCCTTCAAAGAGTATTCCCCATGGAGCACTAGCTTTATGTTTTGTGGTTGCACTAATCTTAAAAAGATTCAAGGACTCGAGAATTTGAATACAGATAAAGTCGAGAAGATGTATTCAATGTTCAATGGTTGTGCTTCTCTTCGCTCTTTGGACTTGTCACATTTCAAGACTGCTAGAGTTAGAGAGATGCAGTATATGTTCAGCGGTTGTCGTTCTCTCACTTCACTCAATCTCTCTAGCTTTAACACTGCTAGAGTAACTAATATGCAGTCTATGTTCTCCGACTGTTCTTCATTGGTGACATTGGATCTCTCTAGCTTCAATACCTCTAACGTGCAGACTATGTCTGAAATGTTCTTTAATTGCAGTGCATTGACCACTATCTATTGTAATTACGAGTGGCAACTGAAGGGAGCACGTAGTATGTTCTCTGACTGCGTTAAGTTGAAAGGGGCAGTGCCTTACAACATGATGAAAGATGGTGGAGACATGGCGAACCCAGAGACCGGATACTTTACCTACAAAACAGAAGAAACAGAGAGTAGTGCTGAAACCACTCAAGTACCAGTAGGTGGCATTTCCACAGCTGCCCAGCAAGAATCTGCTTTGGAAGGTTGCAGTTGGTTTACGCTGCAAGGCACGCCCCTCGAAGGACGTTTTGAAGACCTCCCCGCAGGAATGTATATCGTGAAGAAAAACTAGCTCTTTAAGGAGTGTCTTGTGGATTGTTAGTGATGTCCTCCCCATATTTTCTGCACTCCAAGACTTCGCTTTATCTAGCCCATCCCTCCCCAATGATGCCAATGTTACCTCTTTGTCACCGCATCATTGAGGAGGGGTAATTCAGGAAGTCATGCGTACCTGTCCATGTTGTGTAAGACCTTGTCCGATTAAACCACTAAAAATCTCCGACGTTTCTCAAAAAACGTCGGAGATTTTTCCAAAAACGTTGGAGTTTTTTCGAAATTTCTCCGAGATAATTTTGAAAATCTCCAACGTTTTTTCTGTTACCTCCGAGATTTACTCGTAGAGGTTTGGTGCAGAGCAATATAGATGATGGATAGTGTTCTAAATTTAGGACAAATGGTGTAATGACCGATTTGGCTTCATTGTGCCCATCCGTTTATCTCGCCAACTGGAATTTGAGGTTGAGACCGAAGTCTTGCACCGTGGTGGGGAAGGCTGAAGAGGTGAGGAGCGGACGGTTCATCTGTCGTTCGTAGTAGGCAGAGATGGTGAAGAAACGC
>QWCO01001077.1_pt1 | contig 14656 bp, 24 predicted proteins | sample 1972611 | NCBI WGS metagenome assembly QWCO01 (sample SAMN09866706, study PRJNA288562) | Human oral metagenome isolate term1_saliva, whole genome shotgun sequencing... | reverse complement strand
ATGGGGTTTACCGATAGAGAAATCCTAACAATCAGTAGTTTAACGGACAACAATAAATCAGAATAAAGAACACTACTGGTTAGGAAGAAGAAGTATAAGAAGGGAAGAGGAAGGAAGAAGCAGGAGAGTGTAAAGTTCTTAATGAAATACTTGCTTACTTGAACGTCAATCGTTACATTTGCACGTACGCACTATGTGCGAGCTATTTAGCTATACAATTATGAGACCATTATGAGCTTTTTGAAACGACCTCTAGATTTCTCATCAGCCCTTCGAGGGACACTGTCACGTTGCTCGCTAGCAGAGTCCATTGCACAGCAGCTGATGCGTCGCTTCAAGAAACTCGTAGCACAACAGCCACCACAAAAGCCTCAAGTAGATGGAATATATTACTCAGCAGATTGACCACTTTTGGCAAGTTATCAAAGCAGAGTTCCTAGCTCATCCCAGCTGGGGATACCTGCTACTCGTCCTTGCATTCGCAGTATATCTCATCGGTATTATTCTTAACAAGGACTGGGCAGTGCATCCTGCAGGCTACTATAGTGGTTGGCATATGATTGAGGATTTCTTCGGACGTAGAGGCTTGCGCATCGTAAGTGGCTTCTTCATCTTTGTCGCTATCCTTGGACTCATCTACCTGTTCCTGAAGACTTACTAGCATAAACTTCCCCCACATTCGTATATGCCTTGTCGTAACACTCCTGACCATAGCTATTTTGATAGCGTAAGCACTCAGTTGGAACTGAGGGTAGTAAGCCTGTTTTCAGGTGTGGTGTCGAATGTGGAGAGCAATGCCGCATCGGGCATCTTTCCAGGTTTGAATGTCCCGAAACAGGAGCATACATCAGTCAAGACCCTATTCATCTTGAGGCGGGGCTGACAAACCTGTATGTATATCTACACGATGTGAATGCCTGGGTGGACCCGTGGGGGCTAAAAGGTAAAGCTTGGTTTAACTATGCAAAGCGCTGGCACGATAAAAGAGCTGACGAAATCTTTGGGGTAGGTAAAGGACGAAGTGTTTCAGGTAGGCACTATGACAAGACATACAAAGGTAGAGACATCGAGTTTAAGTCAGATAATTTTTCCAAAGGGCCTCGGTCTAAAGAATCGCTAGAGCGAATGCAGAAACAGCTTAATAAAGATATTCAAAATAAAAAAAGGGAGTTGCTAATCCTCATTGGCATTTTGAGCATGACCCAAGTGCTGTTCCTGAGATGCAAGATCTACTAAAGAAGAAGGATGATAACGGGATTACAAGATCTCATGGAACATCTACACCAGATTTTCATTAATAAATAAACACCATGTCACAATTTCATAGTGTTATCAACGAATTTAACCGACTAACATCACTCTACGGCTTTAAGGCTCTTAGAAAGTTATGGTACAGTGATCTTGTTGTTTTGAGTAAACATCTTGAAGGTTATTTCTACTGCTATATTATAGCACGAGTATATAGACACAATGGAGCTTTGGAAACAACTCTGTGGGTTGGTCCAGTTGATAGACCTGATGATGGGTTAGAAGCTCTATCTGCTCATATTAAATTGCAAATTGGATATGATCAAACACTAAATACTACCTTTTTTCATAACTGCGAGTCTCGAATTATACACCTAATAGAGGCTGATGTTATTAGCAATTTAGTACTGTTTTCATCTCGAGAGTTGCAGTCACCTTCAATAAAAAATGAGAGGCATAAAGTATACACCCGGTATTTTTTGCCTCTATATCAGTTGTTGCTTGATAAGGCTGGCAAAGAAAAGAAAGTGCTTCTTAATAAAAAAGGATTTCAAATTTTATTTGAAAGTGTATATGCTGACTTAGAAGGGGATTTGTTGTTTTTTTGCGAAGATATAGGGAAGAGTGCCGTAGAAACCTTTATATGGGAAATGTGCTATATCTACGCAATTACATAGTATAGAATAGTAATTTATGAGCAAATGCATGGGCGACATAACCCATGAGGCAGTCAGCTCTTTGGCGACCCACAAGACGAGCAAGAGCTCTGGTGACTTGTTTGAGGAGAAGAAGGCGCAGCTGAAGTCTCTTCAAGCAGCTCTTGCTCGTGTCGTACTACCGAAGACACCACCTATGCCAGCGGTGAACGAGGGGCTATTATGGATATCAGACAGTCTCTTGATTTATCTCCTGATACAAAAATTGTATTCCATGATAAGAAACGTCGGGTAATATTAATCAATCCTGATAAGTCCCCTGATTGGAAATCCCCATCAGACAAGCATCGTAAGGTGAAAAATGTACATTAATGAGTAAGCAGATTAATTTCTACGCCACAGAGGTAGATAAGAAGTTCCTGGAACAACTATTGAAGGAAGTATTTGGTGAAATGTTAGATGTCCCATCTCCCCAAGGACCACTAGAACCATTTCCGCCCGTTTTATACAACTCTAGTTCTTTTTTTCTTGTGGAAAGGAGCCGGAAGGAAGATCTTGTATACTACGCACACGCTTATTTCACAGGTGAGATAATAAGTGCTTTAGATACGGTAAACAGCCCCATATTAGAATACTCGCCTGCAGGCATTAATGCAACAGAGGGATATTATCTTCAAGGGCGTTTTTATACTCGAGCAAAGAACAAAGAATTTCTCAAGAAAGTATCATCCTTTATGGCTAGAATGAAGAGAAGATTCTTGTATATTAAGAAGTACAATATCTATTTGTCTCCCGATATCGATGTCCGAATCTCTAGGTTTTCTTGTAATAGAACTATTACACAAGACGACCTCTCTTAAAATTAGATATATAAAATTCGACAACTAGATTGCGCAAGCATTCTTTGTTAGAATACTACTATTGGCTCTTGGCCTTTGCAACATCTCTGTGGTGCAGGCAAGCGTCACCTCCTCTTCGATGTGGACTGCCCACTTCGAGTATGATGTGATGGGGCGAGAAAGTCTGCGCCGTCTCTTGGGTGGTGTTGAGAGCCGTACGAGGTATGACCGCTCTGGGCGAGTAACAGATCAGGTAACGAAGGGAGCAGGCTATGAGGTGAGTCATCGCTCAGAGGAGGGAGCAGTTGGTGCCATACCTTTCCTCTACCAAGGGCAGTACCTTGATGGGGAGACGGGATTAGCTTACAATCGCTTCCGCTACTACTCTCCCGAAACTAAAGCGTACATCAGTCAATATTCGAGTCATCTTGAAGCAGAACTCTCCAACCTTTGCCCACGATGTGAATGCAGGGTGGATCCTTGGGGGCTAGAACTCATTCCTAATAAGGTTGCAGGAAATGCTCGTGAAGCACTTGCAAAGAAATGGCTTCAAAAAATACCCTAATGCTCAGATACTTTCTGAGCGATATATCAGAGACTCTTCTGGGGTTAGCGTGAAAGATAGTTTCGGCTTACGAAGAAGATTAGATTTTGTTGTTGTCGAAGACGGAAAGGTTCGAGGTATATTTGAGGCCACAAGCCCGACCGCTGATAAAACTCTTCAAATACGTAAAGAACAATATATCAGAAATAACGGAGGGACTCATATTAAGGCACCTGGAAGAAATGGAATGTTATACGACATTTCAGAGGTTGATACTCAAAGATTGGATATTGATTTAGAGTCACATAAAGTTAGCTCTCATTAAAACGAAAAATCAATGGATGGAAACAAAGTACTGGAGAAGTTGAGCTGGATAACTCAATCTAAATTAGCTCCACAGCCTGTAACTCAGGAATATAAAGAACGGATATATCGTTTCTTTGAAAATTATGTTCACTTTTTACAAGATAACGGGTTTACCACAAGGGAGATCCTAAGAAAGGGAGAAAAAGCGACCGACGAATCCCAGATAACAATTGGAGATTTAACAGAACAAGGCTTCAAGTTTTATGCTTTTGGCATTCTTAAATGGATTGCTAAATATGACCGAGCTAAAGACAAGGATAAAGCTTTTGGAGATTTTCCCGAAACAGGAGCATACATCAGTCAAGACCCTATTCATCTTGAGGCGGGGCTGACAAACCTGTATGTATATCTACACGATGTGAATGCCTGGGTGGAACCTTGGGGGCTGAATAACATTAAGACGGGTGCGGGAAGAACCCATGTAACATATAGAGGCACTAAAAATGGGCTGCCTTATACGGGTTATGCTAGTGCACCGTCTAACCTAGGGTTAACGCCTGATGAGATTATTGCGTACAGATATGGTGGCAACTTTGACGAATTTGGAGGAGTTGCTCCTAAAGCTGTTTACTCGGGAGACGGTGTGGAAGGGAAACAAATTGCGAGAGACCTCGAGCAAAGGCTATATGAAGGAGATCTAAAGGCTACAGGTGGAGATACAAAGAAGGTTGCAAAGCGGCAGAATCCCGTTGGAGTCAAGAATCCAAATCGCGATAAGTACTTAGCTGCAGCTGATGAACATCTGAAAACCAAAGGAATTCACTAAGATGAGAAATATGACAGAAATAAGGTGGAGGAATAATCAAGTTATCAGCATTGAGACTAAACGAAAGGATGAATCAAAAGAAACTAGGGTGTATGTGCTCGCTCAGATGATAGGGAAGGCTGAACTCCTGTTTTTCAATCTATTTAACACTGATAACAATTGGGATGATGTAGACTTAACCCAAGTTCCTATTCTTTTCTGCGCCACTGTTGCTCGTCAATTCATTAAAAGCAGCAATATCTTCAGGCAGAATATTAAGGGGATTGAGAACTATATCTCTCCAAAGCGTAAGATAGACCCCTTAGGTATGGGAAGTAGATGGATTACGCTCTGGGAAGGAACACCAAACGAAAAGAAAATTCTTATCATAGGAGATGGTGGGGGCAGACTCTTTGAAGTAGATACTTCCTCGGGGAAATACAATGAACGAGATATCATTGCGTCAATAAATAGAGACGATTTAGAAACGATTAATAGCTATGAATTGAGGAATGTACGAATCTATGCTGAGCTTAATGAACGGCTATATTTGTGTTACAAAATGGGGAGAAATGTAGACCCTCTAAAGGATTTGGTGTTTAATCTACCTATCCCCTTAGAATACAAAGAGTATATTGAGATCATATCAACCTAGAATCAACGACTTAAAGGGCTGAAATAATACACTCAAAGCATTTCTCAATGAGAAAGTATACAGGAGGTGTCCTGCAAAGCATGCTGAGTTTTACTATAGTATTGTTCGCACATCGTTCCAATTATAGCTTTTGCAGGAAGAGGCTCTTGTCTTTAGTTTTTGGGGCATTCTTACTCGATCTATTGTGCTGCCACACGACTTTGAGTGCAAACCAAAGACTCACGGCAGGGACATATACAGCAGAGTTTGACTATGATGTCGTGGGTACTTTGGCCGCCGCTCGTTATGATGAAGTAGATATACTCTATAAGCTCCCAGATCGAATAGGCAATATCTATCCTGACCGCTTCGGTAAGGAAGCCACTTATGAGCGTGGCGGACGACGCAAGGAGGATAAGGAATGGACTTACCACTTTGATGGGGAGGGATTCCTGACGCAGCGCGTCTCTAAGACCGAGAGCATTGAACGTTATGACTGGATACGTCGTAAGTTACTCGTAGAGCCACTGACTTGGACTTACGAGTGGGACGGTACAGGACAGCTGGTGCGTGTCAAGAACAACAAGAAGGTTAATCTCCGCTTCGAGTATGATGCCTTAGGTAGGCGTGTGGCGAAGATCAACGAGTATGGCAAGGCTGAGGGGCACAAGATAACACGCTTCTTGTGGGATGGCAATGTTCTCTTACACGAGTGGTCCTATCCACTCAGTGAGCGTCCTGAGACCGTAGACAGCAGTGATGATAAACGAAGCTACGCCAGCCCAGAGCCGCAGACAGAGCTCACGACTTGGATATTCGAGGAGGAGACATTTGTACCCTCGGCAAAACTCGTAGGCGATAGACACTACTCCATCATCTCAGACTACCTTGGTACGCCCGTAGAGGCATATGATGAGGAAGGACAGCGTGTTTGGGCCCGAGAGCAAGATATCTATGGGCAAACACGCTCAGAGGAGGGAGTAGTTGGTTTCATACCTTTCCTCTACCAAGGACAGTAATTTCGACACGGAGACGGGATTAGCTTACAATCGCTTCCGCTACTACTCTCCCGAAACAGGAGCATACCTCAGTTAAGCCCCTATTCGCCTAGGAGTTGTGCAGACAAACCTGTATGTATATCTACACGATGTAAACGCCTGGGTGGATCCGCTCGGTCTAGCCAAAGTATTTCACTTAATGTGAAGAGCAGAATATTTTGATATCAAACATAATGGGTGGAATTGTTATGGACAAATGGGAAGTAAATGGTTTGCGAATAGCTATGATGATGCCGTCGCATTTGGACATAGGTTAAGGCATGGAACAGATACGAAGTTCTATGTAGTCGGATTTGAGATAGATGATGAGATTCTATCTGGGGCATATAAGGTCAAAAAACTAGATGTAATTGGAGATGTTCTAGCAATAGATATAGATCAGCTCAACAACTCTAGCCCGATTGTGACTTCTATCAATAGTCAACGAGTAAAAATAGATTATCACTAATGAAAAAAGCAGTTCTCATAGAGTGGATGAAAGAATATTTCATTAGAGAGTATAAAGAATTACCAGATACAACCCGACTACACACTCAGTTGTATGCAAATGGTGAGGTTTGGACTCTTGTTATTGATTTTGAGACTTCACCCAAGGAGCAAGGATTCTTGTCTATTGGAGTTTGTCATTTGCTAATTACAAATGCTCCAGTCGAATTGAAAGAGGGAGATAGTTTTCCTTTTTGGGATGGTGCTACCCAAATTGGGACGTGCCTACTGATTGATTGATTATGCAACAGCAAGAGCTTATGAGCAGTATTATATCGAAAAGCATAGTACGATTGATCGAACTAATCCTAAGGCAAATCAACAAAACTCATTTAGACATTCTCGAACAGATAGTCGCGAGGTGACCTTTGAAAAAGAGTATCAAAATATAAAGACTGAAGTTCATTAAGATATGGCCAATTATAAAAGTGTTAGACCTGGAACTTTTTTTTGTATCCCATTATTTCTGGATCGAACAGATTGGAAATTAAAACAAAAATTAGAAGATGCAGATATGAATAAGTTATTTGCATTTGGTCGTGTTATTGAGACTAGTTCTTCTGTTTTAATTGAAGTCTTCCGTAAGATTGGGCCTGCAAATACAGACTTGCTTGAAGTGGAAAGGTCGGGAGTTCTATTTTCTCCAGTGCAAGTGTTTTGGGATGCAGTTGTAAAAGGGAGGTGGAGGATCATAGGAAGTACAGCTGAGTATGACAAAAATACTCATTCAAAATATCAAGATCTTAAGATGGTGTTTGGAGACGGGGTTGATTTCCGATTAAGAAGTCTTTCATCTGGCACTGAAGAGAAAATAAGCCGAGAAGAAGTTTCTAAGTACGAATTTTCAACCGTATGGTTTCCTCTTGACTTGGAAAACAGAATTGCATTAATACTCGGGGTTTAGTTTTTTGTTAATATACTAGGCCAGATAAATGACAATCCAAACTTAAATGATGGAGACTAAGTTTACCTCGATAATTGATGATGTATTGAAAGATTTCCCTCCTGTAGGTCGGTTTCTATTGAGTTATCTGAGTGATTTCGAGCTCAATGAATGGAGGTCTGGGTGTTTCGTGAGCTTCTCGCTCGCTGGCTGTCTTTTTATCCCTACTGTTGCACATGAGCGTGGAATTTGCAGACATACCTCAAACTATGACAAGATGATATTTAGCAGGCTTGATGAAATAGAGGCTTTAGATGTAGATGACATCATAAAACGAATGCATGTAAATGATTTAATGGAGAATACTGGAGATGATTTAAGAAACAATAGAATAAGACTAAGTAATCACTAAATTATGAATGGATACATTTTGACTACGACCCAAAATACGCATGGCTGGGTAGTTTATGAGAATGATATATCAACAGACTATCAGAATTTTTTCAAGGGAGAATGAGGGGATATTTGTACCCTCAGCAAAACTCGTGGGAGATAGACGCTACTCAGATTATATCTGACTACCTCGGTACGCCCATAGAGGCGAATGACGAGAAGGGACAGCGTGTGTGGCCCCAAGAGCTGGACATCTATGGGCGGACACGCTCAGAGGAGAGAGAAGCTGGTTTCATACCTTTCTTCTACCAAGGACAGTAATTTCGACACGTAGATGGGACTTACTGACAATCATTTCCATGACTACTCTCTCGAAACAGGAGCATACATTAATCAAAAAACTATTCGTCCGGAAGCGGGGCTCTTAAACCTATATGTATGGGTGGCTCCTTTCGGTCTTATGCCTAATTAGATGAAAACTAAGGAAGGATATGAATGAAGAATATAATCACATGATGAAACAGCGAATGGATGAGCTTTATGATATTTCCAAATTGAAGGGTGGGATCAACGAAGAATTCAAAAGGAAGTCGTAGGTTTACAAACCGAAGTCAGACAAGGATTGGATTCTGGAAAATATAAAACGCACTAATAGGAATGTATAGACTTCAACAACAAAGTGATATGGATTTTGTGCCATGTCACATCAGGAATCGCCAAAGGCAAGAAGAGTTATATGAATTTTTGATAGATGATAAGGAAGAACTTCTTCAGTATTCTCCAGTTCTGATCGCTGATAATAAATTGACATTGGAGTCCATCCAAAAGTTGGACTATCTCGAAAGTTTTTTGCCTGCTCCGATTTTCTCAGAACGAGCGAAAAAGAGAATTGAGCAAATTGTAGGAGAAGATGTTATCTTCTATCCTTGTAAGATAAGTCTTAGAGGAAAGTTATTGCAGTTTTACCTGGCAAAGATCTTTCGAAAGCTTCCAATATTAGATGTGGAGAATAGTCCATTTCGCACCTTATCCAATGGAAAAAAAATTCCCACATATCCTTATAAGTTTACCTCGCAAGATTTAGAGTTCACGCTCGCAAGAGATTGCTACTACCCTTCATTATTTGTTGTGTCTTCTAGGTTGCAAAAAGAAATGTATGGTTTGTCTTTAGATCTAGTTCCATTAATCTAAGAATGAAATAATTTTGACAGCATGCAGGATCTGATTTGTCACGTAAACGAGGGTTGCAAGATGTCGCGAAAGCACTGGACGTTCATTAATCTTATCCGTTATATTGAGGAGTATGAAAGAAATCCTCTACTCATAGAAAGGATGAAGTGGAAATTTATTCCAGAGGGAGAGTGCATAGTTGAGTTCGTGGAGCTATGTAAGCATCTCGTCCTAGAACGAACTATTGATTCCAAGGAACCTCTAACTACAGCTATTTATTTGAGGTATTCTTCGCAATTGCTACTTAAAAAAAAGAGAGCAATAAGACGTCTTGGCATAGGGAAAAAGAACGTGTCTGCAATCTTAAGACTATGTGGTATACATTACAGAGAGTATGGGGACGATGAGCATCGAGTCTTTTTTCTTGATACTGATATAAATATATATTTCTGCAAACACTATCAATTACCTATGTACATTATACAAAGAATTGAATTCTCCAATAAAGAATCTAGACCTTTTATCCTCAAGGTTCTTCCAGTAAAAAGAAGTGAATGGTAACTACTCCCGAGGAGACCTCGTCACAAAGGGGAGAGCTGGGACTTTATCTCATGATTTTGATGCTGAAATTGATTCAATATTGGTAAATCCTCATGGGAAGGATTCTAAAGCGAAAGGTGCTCAATTTCCGATAGTTAGCGATAAAACCACAGACATATTTTGACAAACACTAGGTTGTTGCTATAGATAGTCATTAGAATTATACTTTTATGGATGAGTTACTAATCTTCAAAGACAATCAGACTGGAGATAACGTTGGGATGTATTACAATACATGGTTGCTTATAATCAAATGTATTTTGATAGAATACGCGTATAAAACGACTGAGGAGGCAAATGAGGTTCTAAAAAGGCACTATTACAAAAAGCCAAAAAGCTATTATGAAGTCCTGTACCTGAGCCATGAAACCGAGTATCATTGGGCTATGCTCGGAGCTTACGGCGAACTGTATTGGTTAAAAGGAGTGAGTTCTCAAGCCCCTATTGACTATGATACTTGGTATAATAGTTTTATACGAAACAACAATTTGCCCTCCCCTTTTCAATGGTTCTAAGCGGGAGTAAAAGGGGACAAAAGTAGATTCCAGTTGTAAGGTTATATTCAAGGTATCAAAACTTCACAGAAGCCTTTTGGGGTTGACAATTAGGATGATGATTTGAGGTATCAGACCTCAAGGTGATATAGACGATCTGAGTATTTGCCTGTTGTCATTTGTGATGCCACAGCTCCCAATAGAAAGAGCAGAGCCACTGGGAAGGATAACACGGCACGTGGCAACGTAGGTGGCATATTCGTTAAACACCTGGTAGCGCTGTAAAAGTGGACGTAAGAAACAAGTTCTGATATCCTCTTTGCAAGCGATAGGGACGAAGCCAACTTGCTGTCTACAATACTGTCTCTACTATAGATGGATTCGTGACAAGTTAAGGCACTCAACATGGCTTCAACGAGAGTGTTAAAACTACTTTCAGGAGAGAGAGATGTCCAAAATTACTCCTATATTTGTGACTTAGTAAGTTCCATAGCTCTTGTTGGTTTTTCTTTCACCACGGAATAATGAGCTTTGCAATTCAGATACAAATTTAGGACACTATCCCTTCGTTCAGTAACGCATGACAAGGAGCTCCAGAAGGAGGAAATTTGAAAAGGGACGACCGAATAGAAGATTAGCATTCTAAAGAACTAGAGCAAAGGCACACGATAGGAATGTAAACAAGATAATAGATTAGTTATGTATTCAGTTCGCATTCAGAATGGAGCTATATGGAATAGTTTCTTCGATATTGGAACGCTGACATCTGAAAATGAATATCTCTATATAGAAAGTCTATACATAGATTTATTGTTAGAGATTGCACGTAAGATTGACGTTGCGTTCTTTGTTATAGCGGAATTTGAGAATTATGATTCGTTCCCTCTTAAGGATGGGCAAAATATTAGCTTGGAAAAACTTCCTTTTGTAGCTAAATCTATCCTCAGAGATAAGTTTTGGTGCAAGTTAGTCAATGATAGCATGGAGATCCATTTTGGCTATGATTATATTATGTATGTGGTAATCAATAAGGTCAATGTAAATATCAAGCCAATTCTTAATGAGTATACAGGAATGCTTGTGATAGACGAGAGACTTTCACCATACCTGGCGAATAGTTAAATGCTATGTAGAGGGTGCAATAGGCAGAAATCCAATCATAACGGTATAAATTTCAGAAAAAAGAATCCCGATGGCAGAGAAAAAAGTCAGACGTATGAGAAGAAATAAGATCTACTTCCAACTTAAAATGACGTGTGATATGGATTACTATAAAAATCTCTCTGATATACTTTTAGCTTCATCTCGATTTGAGTCAGAGTCTGACTATGACACATATGTAGAAACAATACCCTTACTTAAGAAGGGATATCGGAGAGAAGGAATTAGAGCTCTTCTTTTAGCTCTGAATGATTTAGAAGTTGGGGAGATACAATATGAACTAATTGAAGCTTGTGAACGTTTCCCCCCAGGTATGTACGTGTCAGAGTTGATAGAACATAGTTCGATAGTAAGGAAGCAAGCTCCCTCATGGTATCTATTGATGTTGCAATCTATTATCAATGCGCCAGATTATTGCCAGTTATTAATCAAATGTTATCTTGAATTACCTTCTGATAAAAGGAAGGAGCTCTTAAACGATATCAGAGGAATATCAGAGGATGATGAACATTATACTGACTTCTACACTCGGATGAAAGCTCTATCATAGACTTATCTAGATATGAGGCAATACAACGAACACGTGCGTGTGTGCTTCTGCTACGATGGAATGGGGCAACCAATAGCACCAGAGGGGCAAAAGTTCCCCTAGAAGTATTAAAACAATTTGATAGCGAGGGAGAAATCCTAGCCTCGAATACAATATACAAGAAGAAATGATTATCGGAGAAAAAATAACATTTGCGGTGGAGTTTTACGCCCTACTAGATACTATCCCTCCTTTTGGGCAGATTTGCTACTGGGTTGATGGAGAGGCTTATGGTGATATTGAATTAATTAGTACTTTAGGTTTGCTTTTCGGAGGACTAAATACAGAAAAGCAGAATACCAAACTATTCCTCAAAAAGAATATCCAACAAGAAGAGTTAGATAAAAAGGATTTTGATGACATATCGCTTCAGATTTTTGATAAGAAGAGTGTATCAGGGAGCTATGAATATTATGGATATCCTCTTACTGTTGAGGCTGCTGAATCCTTTGATAGTTGTCGCGTCTTCTTACTGCAAGATATACAACAAAACGCATGGATTATTGCAGAGGATTTTGAGAAACAGAGATATTGCTGTATCGATGTTAATGTCGATGATATTCAAAGTGTCTTTTGCAATCTCTCCAATAAAATTCATAATCTCTTGGAGCGGCACTATAAATAAGGCGTAGATAGACTCTCTGGTCTGCTGGATTTCCTATCCACTCGTCGTTTGGCAATCAATCTTACTTTATTATGTAAGGAGGGTCGGACTACGTACAAGAGGAGCAGACTCTCCCGATTACCTAAATAAATATACCACAATATAGGTTGATACTTCCTCTAAAAGGACTCTCTCTTCGCTTTGGATAGGCAACTGAAACTAGCAGGAACAAAGGAGAAGGGCTTCCTCTAAATAGGGAGAAAAAGTCTTATCATAAAAATAGTTAGGGTCATGAATATAAGAGTAAGTTTTAGTTCAATGTTGATCAATACTCCTCTGGTTCAAGATATGCCACTTCTATTAAGTTTTATCAGCAAATACATTCAGCATATCGAAGGTATAGAGAAGTTAGACGGTTGGACTATGGTGATTTGTATAAACTATACAAGTATAAAAAATCATGGTTCTTTCCTCTGGATCTTTAAGAGAAGTATAACCTACAAGAACGATAAAGAGAAGGAGTTTACGATTCACTTACCCCTACCTTCTTCGATAGATAAGGATTGGGGGATAGGGTGGAAGCAAATTACTCCTCAGCTCCCCTTCAATGATGAGCGTTTTCACAAAATCGATATTGACCTAGATACCTACAACAGTCTGTACGATTATGTAAACGACTTGATTATTAAGGGTGTGCGTGAGCTTTTCGCAAGAGGATTTACTTTCGATGGGGTAAAAATAAAGATAAAAGAAGATGAGACAATACATCACTTAAATAGATAATGCAATCCCTTAAAAATGAGATAATGGATCGAAAAAAAATAGCAGTAAGAGTTATAACGGAAGAGCTTTCAGAATTTGGTTTTTCTCAGAATGGTAAAGAGTGGTTCTTAGGCTCTGATGAAGTTGTTTTCGTTTTGGCGCTGCAAAAATCATCATTTGATGACTTCCTTTATTTTAATGTTGGCATCTATATCTATAGCTTATCAATGATTACCAAAACTCCCAAAGAAAGGGAATGTCACATTCGAACAAGACTTGAGGATCTATTTGTACATCAAATAGGTAGGACTCCTCCTGATCTTTATCATACGGATACTGATGAGGACTTCGAGAAGTCTCTCCGAATTCTTTTGAGGCAGTTTTTATGCCCATTACTCTCTCCCTTAACTAACATCTCTGGACTCAAAAAGCTGTATCGGAATAATGTGTTTTCAAAATCTCTCATTTCTCGTGAGGCCAGAGAAATAATCAGCAATCTATCCTAACAATCCAGAATATATATTTTAGCAAGCTCATAATATCATAATCATGGAATATGTAAGATACATACAAGCTCTTATAGAAGAGCAAAAAGCCCTAGGGGCTGTAGAAGGAGAGGTGGTTTCAGTATATGGACATACACCTCAGTTAGCACCAGAGGCATATAATATCTATACATTTGCACCCCTTACAGAAGAGCGACTTGCACTGCTTGAACAAAATATTGGAAGAGAAATCCCTTGCCAATATAGGACATTTCTTACCAATGTTAGTAATGGGATGCATATTTTCAATCGCTGTCTTAGTCTCGACGGACTCCAAGGAAGCATAAACAGGAAACTTGGTATTCAAGGGCCATTTGATTTGTCAATTCCAAATGTCTACGAGCGTCCTTCTAATGCAGATGCTAGTTGCTTTTTCATTGGAGGATATAGCTATGATGTTTCGAAGTTATATATGAGGTCTGGATCTCAGAAGGTGTTTTATTGCCCAAGATGGGACATTACTCCACTCAAAGAGTGGAATAGCTTTTCTGAGATGCTCATAGAAGAGATTCAAAGACTCAAATCTATACATGGCTCAGACGGAATGCTAAAATCTACCCGTAGAAGTACTCTCCCGATTCCCTAAATAAATATGCCACAATATAGGTTGATACTTCTTCTAAAAGTACTCTCTCTTCGCTTCGGATAGGCAACTGAAACTAGCAGAGAAAAAAGTCAGACGCATGAGAAGAAATAAGATCTACTTCCAACTTGAAATGGATGAGGATGGATACCCACCATTTGATGTAGAGTCTCTATGGGTAAGCACTATTGATAAGGGAGTCGGCATTATTGACAACATACCTTTCTTTGTGAAAGGTATTGCTCTAGGGGATAGAGTTACTTTCGATGATGATTTTAACTTTGTCGCAGTAGAAG
>QWCO01002075.1_pt1 | contig 14686 bp, 17 predicted proteins | sample 1972611 | NCBI WGS metagenome assembly QWCO01 (sample SAMN09866706, study PRJNA288562) | Human oral metagenome isolate term1_saliva, whole genome shotgun sequencing... | reverse complement strand
GTTAGTTACGAAACTCTTTTAGATATGAGAGATTCTGGAAACTTTGATTTATTGATTTGGAATGTACTTGCAGCTAATACAGGAGACCCTGAAAAATATCTATATGAAAACTGGGATAGTTCTTCAGCATCTAACCAAGCAGGATACAAAAATGAAAAAGTTGATGAATTATTAGATAAATTAAATGTAGAATTTGATTCTGAAAAGAGAAAAGACTTAGCAATAGAAATTCAACAATTAATAATGAACGATGCTGCAACAGTATTCTTTGGATATGAAACTACTTTCTTATACTCAAATAAAAAAGTACAAAATGTAAAAATGTTCCCAATGGATTACTATTGGTTAACAAAAGATGTTACAGTTAGTGAATAGAAGGAGAAAAAATGTTAGAAATTAAAGATTTAACGATACAATATGGAGAAAAAGATGCTGTTGTTGAAAATTTCTCTCTAACTATGAAAAAAGGAGAAATCATAAGCATTGTTGGAGAATCTGGAAGTGGTAAGTCCACTGTCCTTCGTTCAATAATAGGTGGACTATTGGGACAGGGAAAAGTTGTTTCAGGAGATATAATTTTCAACGGAAAATCACTGTTAAATCTTTCAAATAATGAGTGGAGAGAACTGAGGGGGACAGTTATCTCCATGATTTCTCAAGATTGTGGGGCAACATTGAACCCTATAAGAAAGATAGGTTCTCAATATATTGAATATATAAATGCTCATACTAAATTAAATAAAACTGAGGCAGAAGAAAAAGCACATTTTATGTTAGAAAAAGTTCGTTTGCCAGAAGTAAAAAACATTATGAATAGTTATCCTTATGAACTCTCTGGAGGAATGAAACAGAGAGTGAATTTAATACAGGTATAATTATAGTTACTCATAATATGGGGGTTGCTGCATATATGGCAGATAAAATTGTAGTTATGCAAAAAGGAGTAGTTGTTGACAGTGGTACGAGGGAAGAAGTTATAAATAATCCTAAGAGTGACTACACTAAAAAACTGCTTAAATCAATTCCTGAAATGGATGGTGAGAGATTTGTCTAAAGATAATGAATTAATATTAGAAGCTAGAAATTTAACAAAGCAATTTAAAGTTGCGAAAAATAATATTCTAACTGCCTGTGATAATATAAATTTATCTATGTATAAAGGAAAAACTCTAGGTATTGTTGGAGAATCAGGTTGTGGAAAATCTACTTTTTTAAGAATGCTTATGAATTTAGAAAAAATTACAAGTGGTGAAATCTTCTACAAGGGAAGAGATATCAGCAAGTTTTCTAAAGATGAAATTTGGGAAAGTAGACAGAATATACAAATGGTATATCAAGATCCAGGAGCCTCTTTTAATCCAAGAATGAAGGTAGTGGATATTTTAACTGAGCCACTTATCAATTACGATAGACTAAAAAAAGAAGATAAAGAAAAAAAAGCTATAGAACTTCTTGAAATGGTTGATCTTCCTGCAGATTTTATTCATAAATACCCTCAAAATATGAGTGGAGGACAGAAGCAAAGAATTGGTATAGCAAGAGCTTTATCGTTAGAGCCTGAAGTTTTAGTCTGTGATGAAGCTACATCTGCTCTTGATGTTTCTATACAAAAAAATATAATAGAGCTCTTAGTAAAGCTACAAAAAGAAAGAGATTTATGTATAGTTTTTATTTGTCATGATATAGCACTTCTTCAAGCTTTTGCTCATGAAATTGCAGTTATGTATTTAGGTAATGTTTTAGAAGTTTTACCTGGAGAAAAATTAAAAGACAGTGCTTATCATCCATATACAAAAGCTCTTTTAAGTTCCTTATTCTCCATCAATATGGATTTTTCTGAAAAGATAGCTAGTATTGAAGGAGATGTGCCTAGCCCTATAAACTTGCCTAGCGGTTGTGTATTTCAGGGGCGTTGTAAATACGTTAAAGAAAAATGTAAAGTTAAAAAACCTAGTTTAGAAAAAGTAAAAGAAAAGCATGAAGTTGCTTGTTATTTTACAAGAGAAATAAATGGTTTATAATTTTATTAATAACATCAAAAATCTTATGGTTAAGCTGACTCCTTGACTTAACCATAAGACTATGGTGTTTTTTTATTTAATTAAATATAAATTTTGTATATCTTTCATAAGCCTTATTTTCATCTATAAAACTTGGATTAAGATATAGATTTGGAACTTCTTGAGTTTCAAAACAGATAGCTGAATGTTTCTTCAAACCTATATCTTGTAGATAGTTTCCTGTGTAGATAACAACAGCAGGATTATCTGTTTCAACAGACATTTTAATTCCTGATTCAAAATTTTCTATTTCTAATTTTCCTATTTTCTCATTGAAGATAAAAGGATGATCTATACCATCATTAGCAATAGTCTTTTGAACATCAGTTGCCATAAAGAAATCATTTAATTTCTTAGACTTTCTAAAGTCAAAAATATTATTCTCTAAAGCTATAGTTTCACAAGGAATAGAGTTTTCATCTATACCAACTAAATAGTCAGAGTTGATTTTTAAAATATCTTCATAGATATTATTTTCAGGATTTCCACTTAGATTGAAATAGCTATGATTAGTTAAATTTAAATAAGTTAAGCTATCAGCTTTAGCAAAATATTTAACTTCCAATTCATTTTTATTTAAAACATAGTTAACTTTAATTTCAAGATTAGCAGGATAACCATTATCTAAATGAGGACTCTTTATAGAAAAAGTTAAACCATTTTCAATCTTTTCTACTGTCCAAAATCTATGACTGATAGAGTTCTTTCCACCATGTAAGGTATTTCCATTATTGTTGCTGTCTAAATTATATGTTTTATCACCTATTTTCAATTCTGCATTTTTAATTCTTCCAGCAGTTCTACCTATCACAGCTCCAAAATATGCAGGATTTTCTCTATATTTTTCAATATCATTAAAACCAAGAACTATATTTCTAAAATTTCCATTTTTATCCTTTACTTCAAGCTTTTTATTAAAAGAATATTTCCACAGACATTTTTAATATTAAAACTATAGTTACTACAAGGAATACAGGTTTAATAAATTTATTTCCTTTTAGTATTGCAAGTCTTGCACCAATAATAGCTCCAACAGTCATAACAAGAGCGATAGGTATACCATAAAGCCAATTTAATTTTCCTAAAAATGCAAAGACAACTAAGCTTGCAAAGTTACTCGAAAGATTTAGAATCTTAGTGTTTCCACTCGCTGAAGAGAAATCTAATTTAAATATTTTAATTAGACAAAACATTAAAAATGCTGCTGTACCTGGACCTAAGAAACCATCGTAGAAACCTAAACAAAAAGCCATTATTTTTCCAAGTAAAATAGTTTTTGGGGTAGTACCTTTATAGTAGTTAACTTCCCCCATAGATTTATTCTTTAAAGCATAAAGAAAAACTACTATTAAAATTGCAAAAGAAATAGGCTTAAAATACTTTGTATCTATAGAAACAGCAGTTTTAACACCTAAAACAGCCCCTGCAAGGGAGAAAAGAAATAATTTTGAAACAATCTCTACATTTACTTTTTTAGCCTTCCAGAATTTAAAAGCACTGGCAAAAGTAGATAAGAAAGCTGAAAGCTTATTCGTACCCAATGCCATATGTGTAGGAAAACCTACTGCAAAATATGCTGGTAAAGAAATAAGACCTCCACCACCAGAAATTGCATCAACAACAGAAGCAGTAAAACAAAAAACTGCAAGAATTAAAAATTTCATAACATCAAAATCCTGAAACATAAATTAACCCCCTAATATTAATCGAATTTATAACCAATAGATATACTTCCAATAGGTTTTATATTTTTTAAATCTGAAGATACAGAAAATTCAATAGGTCCTATAGGAGAATCATAAGTTAAAGAAAAACCTAAACCTTGAGAATAATCCTTCCACATTCTAGAGTTATATCTTTGCATTGGATTGTCTTCATTAAATGTAGCAATATTAAATTTAGTGTTGAAATAAAGTGAATATACAATTTTATGTTTAAAACCTAAAGTTAGATTAATTAAATCCTTCATTTGTTTTTCTTGATAATTATAACCATGAAGGTAGGTCCATATAAATTAGATTTTGATTTTCCAAAAGAACTTGAAAAATTATATACAAAGTTAGTTTTAACTCCCTTCATAGGATTACTTATAGAGTCTAAGCTGTCATATTTAAAACTTAAATAAGTCTTAGTTGAATTTTCAGAATATTCTAATGACTTTGTTTCATTTCCACCAGTATCTTGTTTCAGACTAGAGAACTTAGATAGAATACCATAAGAAAGCACAGTATTATTTGTAGGTTGATTAAAAAGACCTAGCTTAAAATATGCTTCCCTACTTATGAATTTAGCAATTTTTCTCTTATTGTCATATAGGAAAAATGGATTTTCGTTGTAACCTATATTTGTAAGAAAACCAAATCTATTTTTTACCCCATAGTATGAAAGAGTAGCAAAATCAACACCTAAATAGTCTCCAAATTTAAAGTTAAAGTTAATATTATTCTTAAATTTTCCATTGAAAACTAAGTCAGAACCTATATTAAAAGTTGTTCCATAACCTGTTAAGTAATTAAATCCTAAACCTATCTTGTTTGAATGAGGTTTTTCACCATCTATAATTAAAGTATTATCATTGATAGTGTAGTAAACCTTATCCAGTAATTTTTACATCATTATCACTGACAAAGTTTTCTTTTTTCTTTTTATTATCAGCTTTAGAGAGTAATTTAATTTTATCTAATTCTTTTTCTGCTGCAACTTTACCAAGTTTCATTAATTCTTCTTTTTTTGATGAAGCTAGAGCTGAGATATCTTTAACATCAGGACTTATTAAAATAGAAGCCTTTTCTCTTGAAACTTTAGTTATATTAGAAGCTTGTATAGTATTTGCTTGGCTCATAACACTCAAGATATTATAATCATCTTTTTCTACAACAGGAGCTCCTATATCAGATGCGATAACAATATCTGCCCCCATTTCATAGGCTTCTTCAACTGGTAGGTTTCTACTTACAAGACCGTCAACATATATTTCTCCATCTATTTTCATAGGCTCGAAAATAGATGGAATAGCCATAGAAGCGATTAAAGCTTTTGCAACATCACCCTTAGAAAAAGCCTTAGTCTCTCCTGTGTTTAAGTTAGTTGCAACTATTCTTAAAGGTATAGGGAAATTATCAAAACTATCCATATACTCATATTTTCCTAACATCTTTTTTAAAATTAAATATTCTTCTCCAGTTCCCTTTAAACCCTTAGGAAAAGAAAAATTTAATTCATTATCAAAGCTAAGATAAGCACTATATTTTTTTAAACTTTCTTTTTTCTCTAAAGATAAATTAGTATTATCAGTAACAGTTTCCAAAAAACTACTAACATTGATATCGTCTAAGAATTTTTCAATTTCATCAACAGAGTAACCAATGGAATAGAGAGTTCCAATCAAAGCTCCTATACTAGTCCCAGTTATATAGTCTATTTTAATATTTTCTCTTTCAAGAGCTCTTAAAACTCCTAAGTGAGCATAACCTTTTACCCCACCACCACTTAAAACTAAGGCGACTTTTAAATTTTTATTATCCTTGGCTGATTTTAATTTTTTTGTATTTTCTATTTTATCTTGTAAATTTTTTATCTGCTCTTCCATTTTTTCAATTTCAACATCTTCTTTTGTTTTTAATTGAATTTCTTCAGCATAAGCAAGATTGAAAATCAAAAATATATATGTTAAGAAAATTATTTTTTTCATAAATGACTCTCCTGAAAATATTTAATAAATATCTTCTTTATTTTACCACAAATATTAATAAGTGAGAATTATATTATTATCTATCATAAAAAATTATACATAATCACTAGATTATGATATAATTTAAACAAAAAAAGTTTTAAATAAATGGAGGGACAGTAATGATAATTGTTACAGGTGGAGCTGGAATGATAGGTAGTGCTTTTGTGTGGAAACTTAATGAAATGGGTATAAAAGATATACTAATAGTTGATAAATTAAGAACAGAAGACAAATGGTTAAATATCAGAAAAAGAGAATATTATGACTGGATAGATAAAGATAATCTAAAAGAATGGTTATCTCATAAAGAAAATGCAGATAAGATAGAAGCGGTTATCCATATGGGAGCTTGTTCAGCTACAACAGAAACAGATGGAGATTTCTTAATGGATAATAACTATGCATATACAAAATTCTTATGGAATTTCTGTGCAGAAAAAAATATTAAATATATCTATGCATCTTCAGCTGCAACTTATGGTATGGGTGAACTTGGATACAATGATGATGTGACTCCAGAAGAATTGCAAAAATTAAGACCTTTAAATAAATATGGTTATTCAAAGAAATTTTTTGATGACTGGGCATTTAAACAAGAATTTCAACCTAAACAATGGAATGGGTTGAAGTTTTTTAATGTCTACGGACCACAAGAATATCATAAAGGAAGAATGGCATCAATGGTGTTTCACACATACCATCAATATATGGAAAATGGTTATGTAAAACTTTTTAAATCATATAAAGAAGGATTCAAAGATGGAGAACAATTAAGAGATTTCGTCTATGTAAAAGACGTTGTAGATATAATGTATTTTATGTTGACTAACGATGTTAAATCTGGAATATATAATATAGGTACAGGAAAAGCAAGAAGTTTTATGGATTTATCTATGGCAACAATGAGAGCAGCTTCTCACAATGATGATTTAGATAAGAATGAAGTTGTAAAATTAATTGAAATGCCTGAAGATTTACAAGGAAAATATCAATATTTTACAGAAGCAAAAATAAATAAATTAAGAGAAATAGGATATACAAAAGAAATGCATAGTCTTGAAGAAGGGGTTAAAGATTATGTTCAAAATTATTTAGCTAAAGAAGATTCTTATCTATAAAGGGGTTAAAATATGAATGCGTTGATATTAGTTATTATTCTTGCACTAGTTGAGGGGATTACAGAATTTTTACCTGTCAGTAGTACAGGACATATGATATTGGTAAATAAACTGATAGGTGGAGAATATTTATCACCAACTTTTACTAATAGCTTTTTAATAATTATACAATTGGGAGCAATACTTTCGGTAGTAGTCTATTTCTGGAAAGACTTAACTCCTTTTGTAGGAACTAAAGAGAAATTTGTTTTGAGATTTAGATTATGGGTTAAAATAATAGTTGGTGTCATACCAGCGATGGTTATAGGACTATTTTTAGATGACATAATAGATAAATATTTTATGGATAATGTGACAACAATAGCTATAACTTTGATAATTTATGGAATTATCTTCATAGCAATAGAAGTTATATATAAGATTAAAAATGTTAAAGCAAGAGTTAGAAAATTTAGTGAATTAAAATATGGAACAGCATTTTTAATAGGATTTTTCCAATGCTTAGCGAATTTTCATTCTATTTGGCTATACCAACAATGTTTGGAGCAACTGCTTTAAAATTACTAAAAAATGGTTTAGTTTTTACTGAAAGAGAATGGGCTTACCTAGCTTTAGGTTCAGCTATAGCCTTTGTAGTTGCCTATATTGTTATAAAATGGTTTATGGACTTTATCAAAAAAAGAAGTTTTGCTTCTTTTGGACTATATAGAATCATATTAGGTATTATAGTTCTTGTTTTATTGAGATAAATATATAATGAAAGAGTGATAAAATGAAATTAAAAATAAAAAATGTAGGGATATTATCTAAAGTGGATTTAGAAATTAATGGAATAACTGTAATAGCTGGAGAAAATGATACAGGGAAAAGTACAATTAGTAAATCTTTATACGCAATATTTAATGGTTTCTATAGAATAAATGATGAAGTATTCGATCTAAAAATGGATAGCATAGCAGATAGTATAGATGATTTTTTAGAAAAAAACTTTAGTTTACATCTAGGAAAAAGTTACAAAAAAAAAAATGAAAATATAGAGCTATTATTAAAAAATAAAAAAGAAATTAATGAAGAGAGTATAAAAAAAATATTGATAGAGATAGTAAATGTTACAGGAAAGAAAAATAATTTATTAGGTAAGCCACAATATACAATTAAAAGTCTAGAACAAAAAGATTTGAATATTAGTGTGGATGAATTAATTGCTAAAATAAATAGTATAAAAGAGATAGATAATACAAAAGTAGTCAATAGATTATTAGAAACTAATTTTAATAGAGAATTTAGTAACCAAATAAATAATATTAACACAAATGAAACTAGTAACATAGTTTTAAATGTAAAGGATATGGAATTTAATATTGAAATAAAAGATGGACATTTAAATTTAAAAAAAAGAGAAAATTCAGGGGAAATATATACTAGAGCTGTATATATTGATGACCCATTAATTCTAGATAAAGAAAGCGAAAGAAATCCTTTATTCTCATCAAGTATTGAGGAAAATTCTTATTTTCATTCAGACAATTTAGTGTATGATTTACAAAGAAAATCGGAATTAAATTTAATTGAGGAAATTCAAATAAATGAAAAAATAAGAAATATTTTTTCTAAAATCAATAAAAAGGGTATAGGAAAACTGTCTTTTAAGAGAGATATGTTTAAATCAACAATTACATACAAACCAAGTAAAGATAGCAAAGTATTAGATATAAGGAATGTTTCAGCAGGATTAAAATCATTCTTGATAATAAAAACTTTACTTGAAAATGGAATTTTAAAAGAAAAAGGTGTTATTATCTTAGATGAACCAGAGATACATTTACATCCTGAATGGCAAGTATTGTTTGCAGAATTAATAGTATTGATCCAAAAAGAATTTAATATGCATATTCTCTTGACAACACATAGTCCATATTTTTTATATGCAATAGAACTATTTACGAAAAAATATGAAATAAATGAAAAATGTAAAGTCTATTTTTCTGAAAAAGAAAATGAAAAAACAACTTTAAAAGATGTAACAGAAAATACAGAAGTTATTTTTAGAAGTCTATCTAATCCATTTTTTAAATTAGAGGATATGGAAGTAAAAATGGAGGAAGAGAACTGTGAAAAATGATAACGAAGAATTATTAAACTTAGCAGAATTTAAAGAAAAAATAATGGATGTTTCTAAAAGCAATAAAGAAAATTTCATAGATTCAGATATAGAAATTATAAATTTTGATGAGGTAAAAAAGGCTTATTGTAAAAAAAGAACAAATATAGAAAATACTCCAAAATCAAATGATGGATTGTACATATCAGAAGAATCTATGATATTTTTAGAATTTAAAAATGCTAATGCAAAAGATATAGATATATATGATTTATCTAAGAAAAATTATGATAGTGTGTGTATATTATCAGATATTATGGGAATTTCTATCAGAGAAATTAGAGAGAAAACAAAATATATATTAATTTATAGTTCAGAAAAAAATTCAAAAATAGAATTTGGAGTTGCTCTCTCTAATAAGAGTAAAAATAATGATTTAGAAAATAAAAAGAAAAATTGTTTTGGACAGAGGAAGTTTTTAAATTATTTATATTTTGAGGTGGAGGCATTAAGTGATATTGAATTAAAAAAAGATTATCTAGGAAAAAAGATTATCTAGAATCATATTAGGTATTATAGTTCTTGTTTTATTGAGATAAATATATCTAAAAAAAGCTTTTACATACATGATTTTAATGTTATAATATTATGATATAATCTGAAAAGGAATGATAAATATGAAAAAAATAGAGACAGGAATAAAAGATTTAGTAATAATTGAACCTAGAATATTTGAGGATAGTAGAGGTTTTTTTATGGAAAGTTATAACTACAATACTTTCAAAGAATTAGGAATAGATAATGTCTTTGTACAAGATAATCATTCTAAATCTTCTAAAGGTGTTTTAAGAGGATTACATTTTCAAAAGGGAGATTCAGCTCAAGCTAAATTAGTTAGAGTTTTAAAAGGAGCAGTATTAGATATAGCTATTGATTTGAGAGAAGATAGTGAAACTTTTGGAAAGTATGAAGCAGTTGAATTGAATGAAAAAAATAAAAGAATGTTTTTTATACCAAGAGGCTTTGCTCATGGTTTTCTTACTCTAGAGGATAATACTGAATTTTTCTATAAGTGCGATAATTTCTATAATCCTAAAAGTGAAGTTGGGATTATCTGGAATGATACAGACTTAAATATAGACTGGAATTTAGATAAATATAATATAAAAGAAGAAGAATTAATAATATCGGAAAAAGATAAAAAAAATATAACTTTTAAAGAGTATAGGAGAGGAAAATGAAACTAATATTTGGAGCTAATGGACAATTAGGTACAGACTTTAAGGAATTGTTTGATTCTATTGGAGAAAAGTATATGGCAAGTGATAGAGATGAAGTGGATATAACTAATGGAGAGTTTTTAAGAGCCTATGTTCAAACTATGCATCAAAATTATAAGATAGACACTATAATTAATTGTGCTGCATATAATAATGTGGATAGAGCAGAAACAGAAAAAGAATTATGCTATAAGTTAAATGCAGAAGCACCAGCAACTCTAGCTAATATAGCTGCTGAAATAGGAGCAAACTATATAACATATTCAACTGATTTTGTTTTTAATGGACTAATAACAAATTATTTATATAGTGAAAGTACTGGATATACTGAAGAGGATGAGCCACATCCACTATCGACTTATGCTAGAACCAAATATGAAGGAGAATTATTAGTATCTCAAGTAATGACTAATCCAGAACTAAGTTCAAAAATGTATATAGTAAGAACTTCTTGGGTTTTTGGTAAAGGAAACACTAATTTTATTGATAAAATAATAGAATGGTCAAAAGAAAAAAATGAATTAAAAGTAGTAGATGATCAAGTTTCTTCACCTACTTACTCTAAAGACTTAGCTTACTATAGTTGGGAACTATTAAAGAGTTCAGCTGAAAATGGAATCTACCATTTTACAAATGATGGAATAGCTTCTAAGTATGATCAAGCTAAATATGTGCTAGATAAGATTTCTTGGCAAGGAAATTTAATAAGAGCAAAGAGTGAAGAATTTAATTTATTAGCAGAAAGACCAAAGTTTAGCAAATTAAGTTGTAAGAAGATAAAGGAAAAATTAGGAATAACTGTTCCAGATTGGAAGGATGCAATAGATAGATATTTTAAGGAAAATAATAAATAAGGGGAGAAGACATGTCAAATAAATTAGTAAAGATGGAAGATAATTTTTACGAAGAAGATGAAATTAGTATCTACGATATACTTAATATCTTTATAAAAAATATTAAAATATTTATTATAGTTACAATAATAGGATTAATAGCGACTTGTTTATTTATAGCTAAAAAAATAATTTTTGATAAGAATAATACAACTTACATTAACTATACATTAAACTATGAAGAAATAAAAAGTTATATAGGAAAAGATATATATTATCCTCAAAAAAGTCCTAAAGAAATACTATTAGATGATAAGTATTTAGCACTATTATTTGAGAATCCAGAATTAAAAAGTCTTTATGAAGAAAAAGTAAAAGAGAATAAAGATGATATTAGTACAAAAAGAGAATTTTTAACTGAGAATAAAATTTTAGAAACAATTGGTTTACAAGAGTTGGCTAAAACTAAGGAAGAACAAGAATTAATATCGCCTGACTTATATAGGACAACTGTAAGAATTAATAAGAAATATGATAAAAATAGAGCAGTGTCAGATAGCATCATGAAGACTTATTTAGATATTTTAAATCAATACTATAAGGAAAATATGTTTGATTATTTGGAAGAAAGAAAGGCTTACTTAGAAAAGTCTTTACCTGTATTAAAGAAACAATTAGAAGACAACTCAGTTTCAGGAAAAATTTCTATTTCATCAGGAGGAACAGGGACAACTGATAATAACTACTTTAAATATATTTATCCTATACAAGTGTCAAATATAGATACTTACTATGAAAAATACAAGACTTTTGAAAGTGAATATCAATCTATAAAAACACTGATAGATTTGGAATTGAATAAAGCAGAAAATTTTATTAAATATGATAGTTCAATTATTAATGTAAAAGAAAAGTCAGGAAATGTAATGAAATTAGCTATAGGAGTAGTTTTAAGTCTATGTTTAGGTGTATTTGCAACATTTGTTAAAGAATTTATAGAAGGATATAAGAAAAGTAAAGCAAATAATTAATGGAGGTTATCATGAACACCTTAAGAAAACTAGTGAAATTTTTAATAGATATATTTCTGTTGAATGTATCATTAGTGGTTTCAATATTTTTAAAGTATGATCAACTTCAGATAACAAATAAAAATATAAATATTTTAGTTTATTTTAATCTTTCTTTCTGTATTATCTATTTTATTTTAAAAATATATAACAATAGTTGGAGATTCAGTGGTACTTCAGAATATATGTCTTTAGTAGCTTTAAGTTCTTCTACAACAATTTTATCATATATATTTAGAATTTTTTTTAGACTGGATACTAAGAGCAGTCTGTATTTTGAGACTTGGATAATATTTACTTTTCTACTAATAGTTTCAAGATTCTTTATGTTTTTAACTAGAATGAAAGGGATAACTAAAAGAGATATAAATTTAGAAAATGTACTTATCTATGGAGCTGGAGAAGCAGGAGTACTATTAGTTAAAGAATCTAGAATAAATCCTAACTTCCCATATAAAATAGTTGGCTTTTTAGATGATAACCCTAATAAAAAAGGTGGAAAAGTCTATGGTTTAAAGGTTTTAGGTGGTTTAGAAGATGTTGAAAAAATTGTTGAAAAAAATGATGTCTCAAAGATAATAATCTCTATGCCTTCTGCAGAACAAAGTAAAATTTCGAATATTTTAAAAGAATTAAACAAACTAAAGGATGTATCTGTTAAAATATTACCTAATGTAGATAATCTAATTGAAGAAGGAAACTTAAGTACACAATTAAGAAATATTAAGTTAGAAGATTTACTAGGTAGAGAAGAAATAAAAATTAATACTAAAGAAGTATTTGATTTTATTCAAGATAAAATAGTATTTGTAACTGGTGGGGGAGGAAGCATAGGTTCTGAACTTATCAATCAAATTGCTAAATATAATCCTAAAAAGATTATTAACATAGAAATTAATGAAAATGCTTCTTACCTTATGGAACTGGAACTAAAAAGAAAGTATCCATATTTAGACTATAAGACTGAAATAGCTAGCGTAAGAGATTTTGATAAGTTAGATATGCTATTTGATAAGTATAAGCCAGAGATACTATTTCATGCAGCAGCACATAAGCATGTGCCACTTATGGAAAATAATCCTGAGGAAGCTATAAAAAATAATATATTTGGAACTAAGAATGTTGCTGAATGTTGCCTTAAATATAAATTAGAATCTGTGGTTTTAATTTCTACAGATAAGGCAGTTAATCCTACAAATGTAATGGGAGCAACAAAAAGAGTTTGCGAGATGATATTTCAAAAATATTCTGAAAAAGATTCGAATACAAAATTCATGGCAGTTAGATTTGGAAATGTTTTAGGAAGTAATGGTTCAGTTATACCAATATTTTCTAAATTAATAGAAGAAGGAAAAAATTTAACTCTTACTCATAAAGATATAATAAGGTATTTTATGACTATACCAGAAGCAGCTCAGTTAGTTATAGAAGCTGCAACTATTGGTAAAGGTGGAGAAATATTAATATTAGATATGGGTGAACCAGTTAAAATTTATGATTTAGCAAAGAATATGATAAAGTTATCAGGGTCAAATGTCGGAATAGATATAGTTGGACTAAGACCTGGAGAAAAATTATTTGAAGAACTTCTATATGATGTAAATTCATCAGAAAAGACATCAAATAATAAGATATTTATAACTAATATGGAAAATGAAAAAGTACAGGTTGATATAGATGATTACTATACAATCTTAAAAGATTTAATAAAGAATAATGATACTGTTGGAATGAGAAGAACTTTAGCTAGTATTATTGGTACTTTTAAAGGGAGAGTGGAATAAAAATGATTAATTTATCAGTTCCTAATCTATCAATGGATATTTTAGACAATTTAAAAGAGTGTTTAGAAAGTGGTTGGGTTTCAACTGGAGGTAGATTTATACCTGAGTTTGAAACAAAAGTAAAAAACTATATGAAGACTAAGTTTGCAGCGGGAGTTCAAAGTGGAACAGCAGGTTTACACATGTCTTTACAAGTTTTAGGAGTTCAAAGAGATGAAGAAGTCTTTGTACCAACGCTAACATTTATAGCAGCAGTAAATCCTACAACTTATTTAGGAGCTAGTCCTATATTTATAGACTGTGATGATAGTCTGTGTATGGATCCTATAAAATTAGAAAAATTCTGTTCAGAAGAATGTGACTTCAAAGAAGGAGCATTAGTAAATAAAAAAACAAATAAAAAAATTAGAGCTTTAGTAATAGTTCATGTTTTTGGAAATATGGCAGATATGGAAAAAATTATGGATATTGCAAAAAAATATAACCTAAAGGTACTAGAAGATGCAACTGAGGCTTTAGGAACTTACTATACAGAAGGAAGATACAAAGGAAAGTATGCAGGAACTATAGGAGATATAGGAGTACTTTCTTTTAATGCTAATAAAATCATTACTACTGGTGGTGGAGGAATGGTTGTTGGAGATAATGAAGAACTAGTAGAAAAAGTTAGATTTTTATCTTCACAAGCAAAAAAAGATACTTTGTAT
>QWCO01000638.1_pt1 | contig 14705 bp, 14 predicted proteins | sample 1972611 | NCBI WGS metagenome assembly QWCO01 (sample SAMN09866706, study PRJNA288562) | Human oral metagenome isolate term1_saliva, whole genome shotgun sequencing... | reverse complement strand
ACTAAAAGAATCGACGACAAGAATGTCTTTGCAAAATGGACGTAAGGAACTTACGCATCTTTCGATATGTTGCTCCTCGTTATAAGTCAAGATTATAGCTGTAATACTACCCTTCTCCATAGATTTTACGTTTCTTAATAAACCTTGCAGGATTCCCACCGACCACACTCCAAGGTTCTACATCGCGAAAAACAGCAGCTCTTGCTCCAACTACTGCCCCTTCTCCTATAGTTACCCCAGGGCCAACAAAAGCTTCTGCCGCCACCCAAGCATATTTTCCTATTCTGATCTGCTTAGCGATTTGCTCGTGACATGTTGAGGTGATATTATGACTTGCTGTGCACAGATAAGCGCGTTGGCTAACAGTTGCGTAAGCTTCCAATACGACAGGGGCAACATTATAACAGTCTACCCCAGATGCCAAGCATGAAAAATCTTGCATTTCTAAGTTCCAAGGCATAAAAATCTTAGCACTTGAATAAACAACCGCTTTTGATGAAATCTTCGCTCCGAAACATCGTAATATAAAATGCTTCCACTGCTGCCCTAAACTAAATGGTATAAGGAAGGTTGATAGAGACCAAATCACACGCCAAAAAAGACGAAAGAATTGTTCTCTGCGATTGTATGGCTTGACAAAAATCAAAGTTTCACCTCCCTTCATTAGATTTCCCCTCTTAGCACTCTACAAAATCTGGAACCTTGCCTCCTGTGATCAACCATTGATAAAGTTCGCGCATTTTCAATGCAACTTGTTCAGTCGTATACTTTCCTGATACTAACTTTTGCGCTCGTTTCCCCATTTCTAATAAGCGTTCATCAGAACAATGCACGGCCTCTTTAACGGCTGCAGAAATCGCTTCCTGGTTATAATCAATCCACCAACCACATTCTAAAATTGATAAATCTTCCCACGGACTTCCCTTGGTAGCGATACAGGGTATTCCACGGATCAACCCTTCTAAGATTACATTACCAAAATTCTCGAATTCGCTAGGCATAACCAAAACGTGAGATTGTTGCAAAACCTCATCCTTTTGCTCCCCTGTTAAGAAACCCGCAAACACGACATTTGTCAAACCCAACCGCTCGGTTTCGGATTGCAAAAATTGCTCATAGGTCTTATCGCCTCCGCCTATAATGTAGAGTTCAGCATCTACAGACCACTTAGAAGACTCACTAAATGCATAGATTAAAGATTCAACGTTCTTACGTGGCGATAACCTCCCCAAATAAACGATTCTTCTTTTAGATTTGAAATTCGGCAAATCATAATGTTTCATTTTAATGGGATTCGGTATTACAGCAATAGGAGAAAGGACCCCTAACTCGCGACAATACTTTAATTCATCATGACAGGTCACATGAACACAAGCGGCTTTATTCAAATCATCCAGTAATCGTAGTTTCAGAGAGAGATACTTAAACAAATAGTTGGATTTATGGATATCCTGAGGGTATAGCATGCCACGGGGCGTAATCACATAGGGTTTCTTGTGACGCCTAGCAGTTGATGCAACACAGTAAGTAGGGTATTGCCAAACTCCCTGAGCGTGATACACATCAAAACAGCCCAAAGCGTCAATTTGCTTGGATAATCCATGATAATAGGCAAAACGAGGGAAATGAGGTGCCTTTGGGAGTATCGTACAGGTAAAATTTGTCTGCACCGTTTCATGACCGTCTTCAAGAGGAAATGCCATTAATTCGACTTTCACTCCTAATTCAGTCAAACCATTCAACGTTTGAGTTGTACTCATCGCAGGACCGCCCGCTCTCGAATCAACTGTGCCGAAATGAAATATTCTCATTCTAAAAAGACTTATACAGCAAGTTAAAAACCGCCCACACTGTAATCATTCAGCAACAAACAAATTTACTACAGCTCAACATATAACAACTTAATGAAGGCTCTCATCATCCGATTGTTTCTACAATCGTTTTTAGTATTTTCTTTTCTACAAGCAATACAAAACTCAAGATAAAGAGGGCATTTGAAATAATACTGATTATCAGCAATACAAGGTTCGAGACATTAAGTATAGATAATCCCCATTGCAGTAAACTTGCTCCCAACGAAAGGAGCACGACAGGACGAAGAAATTGACAATATAAATCTCTTAAGGTCAATACAGTATACTTAACAGCATAGCAAACACGCACAATGCAGGTAAGCATATCGAAAGCCACTATCGTGGCGATGAGCAAGACGGGATTATGCCCCATCTTGGCTACAAAGTAACCAAGTGGCAACACCAAAAGATAGAAACTATCAGGCACTAGCATGAATTTAGTAATGCGATTGGTCGCCAAGACAGCACTCCTAATCGGTTCAAAGGCAGCATAGGTTAGCGAGACGAAAGCCATTGCTTGGGCAAATTCCACAGTATAAGGTGGCACCTTGCCCAACCAAAGGTGCATAATATAGTTAGTTTGAAATAAGAAAGGAAAAAAAATAAGATAAAGCATATATACAGCCATCTTACTCCCCATGTACACCAATAATTTGTGGTGTTCCATTTCTCCACTTGCGTACGTTTTCGTTATTTGCGGAGAAATAGCTTTGTAGACGTTCATCGCAAAGGACAAAATCGAATTTTTCAATTGCAAAGCAATGACGTAGACGGCATTCAGCGCAGCCCCAAAAGTAAGATTGATCACCAAAACTAATCCTTCTGCCGTCACGACTTGCAAAACACCGGAGAAAGTACTTACGCCGGCAAACTTTCCCAAGTCTTTCAGCAGATCCTTACGTAGTGCAAAATGATAACGTGACTCAGAGAAATTCCGATGACAATAGACCTGGTAGACAATGCGCACTAACAGCCCGATGCCCGCCATGAATCCCCCGTACCATACCAAACGCCCATCTGCAAAAAAAGAGATGGAATAAGCTGCCGCACAATTTAAGATGACTTGCAAAATCGAGATACCGGCAAAGGCGCTCATGCGCTCATGCGCAATGATTAAAGCATTGTAGGGGATACTGACCAGATTGACCAAACAAGTGAACACAGAGAACTGGAACACCCAAAAAGCAGCATTCATACTTTCAGCCGGGATTTTCACCTTATGGTAGAGCATCACCAATCCGCCTACTTCCAATACGAGAAGCGTCAAACCACTCAAGAGAAAAACAAAATTGAGCGAGGTGCAAAACACCGCATTCGGTTCTCCGTCCTTGCGCCCCAACTCGAAAGTCAGAAACCGCTGTACCGCATTGGTCGTTCCACTGGCCAAAACGCCCGTCAAGCTTACAATGCTCCCTACAACCCCATATACACCCATGTCCTCAACCCCCAAATTTTGTAAGGTCAAACGTGTTGCATAGAGGTTGATCCACATTGTGAAAAGCATCCGCACATAAAGCAGTGCGGAATTTTTCACAACCAAGCGTTTATTCAGAGACTCAGGCATTTTTCAACTTTCGGGCAGCTCGATAGACGGAAAAATCCCCTCCCAACAGGGATTCTACAACCAAAGACGAATGGACACACTCACGCATCCTCAACAATTTCGCGGGATTGCCTCCTACAACTTGCATTGGTTCGACATTGTGCACAACGACACTCCCACTACTTGCTACGGCTCCGCGTCCAATTCGCCGACAAGAGGGGAGCACAAGAACCTTTGTTGGCAACCACACATAATCCTCAATCACAAGTCCGTAGTCCTTTCGCTCCCATTCAGGAGAATCTATATTGTGCGAGGTCGTGATAATCTCTGTTCCATGTCCTATAATGACATATTCGCCGATCACTATGGAGTTTCTAGTATCCAAACTATCAGTTTGTATAGAAGAATGTGCCCCCACTACCACATTAGCATTCATTTTGCGAGCCAGAGCCACTGAGAAAACTGCTCCCTCCCCAATTTTTGCTCCGTTTCGACGAGCTATTCGGCGAGCACGCCAATACTTTATGCTTTGAAGAAGGCGAATAAGCCAGCCAAGCCAATAACGGAACAAACCGCGTTGGGAAATGTCCTCCGCATAAGACTCCGGTATCATATCAGGTACGAATAAGCTCCTCAGCATGTCATAACACTCTGAGGATCAAATATAAAAATCATTTTGTACAAAAGTACATCTTATAAGTACAATGCCGGCAAACATGAATCCAACGGCAATTCAATTGCAAATATAACAATATAAATTGACTATACGACAGAAGGAAAGCACTATTTCGGAATCGGAACTCAACTCATACGTGAATTGTCTTCTACTGATAGCCAAACGAGAGGATTTGAGCAGGATCCAAACTTCGCATTGACTTACATCGCGACTACGTTTTCCATTGTCCTCTCTAAAATCCTATTGGCGAGTCCCGTTTCCTCTCTTAGTCGGTGATAACACCATTTGCTTACCCATGAAGAACAGTCCTCTCACTACCCTTCGCACGCGCATACGCGCACGCCAACTGTTTTTCGTTTTTCTCCTTCACCCTTCACAGGGATGCAACAAATAATTGTGATTCACCGGATTAGGTGTGAAGGAAACGGGATTCTTTCTCTTCACCTTCCTGACACAACAAATAAGTCCACTCCTCAGCAATAAAATCACGGATTGAGCGTGCAAAAAGTGCAGATCGGACGTAAGAAATAGGTAGCAGCCGAGTGTTCCACGTGGTACTCGCACCAAGATGTGTGTGCGGGATAAAAGTGGGCGGTAAAAAGAAAGCACGCACAGCCTCCTGCGACAAGAAAAGAGAAATATCCTATGGAAAGAAAAGAGAAGCACCTGACGAAGGAGAGAGAAACAACTGACAGAAGAAGAGAGAAACACCTGACGAAGGAGAGAAAACATTCGATAGAATAAAGAGAGAAACATTCGATAGAACAAAGAGAGAACATCCGACAGAAAAGGGGGAGAGAATTCCTTTAGCTACCATCGCACAAGAAATATGGGCACTTTCATGACAGGAATCCCCAACAGTCTCTCCACGCAGCCATCTAATCATGCTTCAATGCACATAGTACCTATCCAATCCTCAAAACACGTTTTCAAATCCCCACTACAAAGCCCCTTCATTCCGATACAGTCCTACCACATTCCCTAATACAAAGCTCGGCCCATTTCCTCATACAACAGCAACCTTCCAATAAACGTAATCGATGCCCGACGAGACAGCCCTGAACGACAACATGGAGAAACGTCTTTACTACCTTTCCGCTCGGTGCCCCAGCCTTTCATCACACAACATCATCCTTTCCGCTCGGTGCCCTTTCCTTTCCAAACATTACCAATTCATTTCGGCACTTTGCCCCTCCTTTCACCACACACCCTCGTCCTTTCCACACATTATTCCCGCCTTTCCTCACATTACCAACTCATTTCAGCACATTTGCCCTGCCTCTCCCCACACAACCCCGTCCTTGCCACACGTTACTCCTTCCTTTCGTCACATTCCCCCTAGCTTTCCACGCATTACCTATTCATTCCAGCACTTTGGCTCTGCCTTTCCCCACATAACCCCACCCTTTCCGCACGTTACTCCTGCCTTTCCTCACATTACCCCTTGCTTGCCACGCGTTACCAACTCATTTCAGCACTTTGGTCCTGCCTCTCCCCACACAACGCCACCCTTTCCGCACGTTACCCCTCCCTTTCACCACACAACCTCGTCCTTTCCGCGCGTTTTCTCCTTCTTTCCACCGCCGTCATTGACGTAGCGCGTTTAACCCTGCCGCCAGTCCTTCCATTACCCAAAGAAAAAGCGGTATCTTGACCTTGTGCATCAAGATACCGCAAACTGTTCACAAGGAAAATGGCAAATTAGTTCCACAGACTCTGCCACTTTCTTTTTATGTAGTCTCGCCTTTTCAGATAATTCCCTCCTATTCCGGGGTATTTCCGAAAGGCCTCTCTTCTAATTTTTCGATAGGCTTCCCTGAGAATTTTCCTCTGTTCCCTTTCATGCCGCTGCCTCTCCAAGATTTCAGCCTGTTCTTCGCCCAGAAGTTCATGCTGCAATCTCTCGATGACCTCGGGATGTTCCTTTTGAAACCGCTTGCATCTTTTCCCAAACGCATATACATAACATGCAAGAGCCAAGAAGACTATCGCGCCTACGAAATAGAGAAAATAATCGTCGATTATAACATTCATATTCTGAAGGATTTGCCCTAACCTCTACGCCGCCGAAAACATGATTTGGGGAACGAACTCCCGAATCCAACCTTTGGAAGCTGGTTTCAATCACGATCTTTGAACGAATCGACATGCCGACGAAAACATTCCACATCGAAGCATCGTCTACTTCCAATGTCTTCAATCGAGAAAGTCGCGGCATCTTTGAGAAACGGCAGATTTCGAGATTAGGCTCGCCGTCCCTCCACCAAAAGTTGACGGAGGCGCGCATTGAAATCCGATTGCTGCATGAGCGTTTCGAGCCCAATGTGCATGCGGTAACGCCAAAAATGTCGGGGATTTGCCGGTTCGTTGATGCGCTCAGCCGCCACATCGGGCAGACGAAGGCGCTCATCTATGGACAACCAATCCTGCCAGGGAAGAATACACAGCATCGAAGGGCAATCCACATGCCGACGCACGATTTCTTCACACAGCCAAGCAGGCGCATCCGCGGGCGCTTCGCCGCCGTGTCCGAGCCCCTCGAAGAAGTAACGTGAGGAACGCGCCGCATCCTCCGCCCACCATCCGCGGAGCGTAGCCATGTCGTGCGTGCCGGTACTGCACACCGACCGACGAGGATAAGCCTCGACATCGGCAAACTCGCGCCCGAATGCCTTGGGCATGCGTTCAATTTCGAGCGTGAGCAGCTGAAGTTGCTCCATCACCCCGGGCACGCAGTCGGGCACCATACCCAAATCTTCGCCACAAGGCAACATCGCCGTCGCATTGCTCAGCGCAGGCAACTTCTCCATGGCCGAAGCACGCCAGAAGTCGTTGTGCCGCTCGTAGTAGAACACGTGGTGCAGGCGCTCATAAGCCTTGCGCTCGTCGGCATTGAGGCGTTCGAAGACGAAAGTGCGGAAACCTTCGATGCGCGGATGGTAGTGTTCACGCTGCAAAGGGTCTTCGACGAAAAGCACGTTCTCCAACAGGGCAAGCAATCCCTCCCGAATCTGAGTTTCGTCAGGCCGACCGCGGTATTCGCGCCTCAAGAAATCGTCCACCGCGCGCTGCGTGGCAAATTCGGGTCGGAAGTGCCAAATGTCATAGTGCGAATGGGTGAGGAATGTGCGACGTACCCACTCCGCACGTTCGCCGAACAAGCGATCGAGCAAGGCGTCGTTGACAAAGGGGCGCGTCATGAAATCGCGATCAAACGGGAGGCCCGCCGCCTCGATCTCGCCCACCGTGTAGGGCAAAGCCGGCACGAAGCGACCGAGGAGTCCGCGCACGCTGTGCGTGGGAATCTCCCAAATGCGGAAAAAGCCCAAAATGTGGTCGATGCGGTAGGCCGAAAAATGCTCGGCCATCTTGACATAGCGCCGTTTCCACCACGCGTAACCGTCGGCCGCCATGGCCGCCCAGTTGTAAGTGGGGAAGCCCCAATTCTGCCCCGTGAGCGAGAAGGCATCGGGCGGCGCGCCGGCCGAACCGTTCAGGTTGAAATAATGAGGTTCGGTCCACGCCTCGACCGAACAACGGGCGATGCCGATGGGAATATCGCCCTTGAGCACCACCCCACTCCGCCGTGCATGTGCCGTGACCTCGCTGAGTTGTGAGTGCAGAAGGTATTGCACATAGCAATAAAAGTCGTAGGTCTCTCGCTCAGCCGTGCCCGGTGCGAAGGTGGCTGCGACTGCCTCAGCGTCATATTCCGCATGTTGCGGCCAGCGGTGGAAATCGGGCGTGCCAAATTTGTCGCGCAACGCCGAGAAGGCCGCATAAGCCGGCAACCACTGCACATGGCGGCTCGCAAAGGTGGCATAAGCCTGCGACTTCAGCAGTTCGCGGCCGTGTGCACGGAAAGAGAGCAGCAGAAAATCGCGCTTGAGCTTGTTGACCCGCGCATAGTCGATGGTCGGGAGCGCATTGAGTTCGCGAAATTCACGGTCGAATGCAGCCTGTTGGCGCGCATCGGGCAAGGCCGGCAAGGCGCGCAGGTCCACATACATCGGGTGGAAGGCATAAACCGAAATGGCGTTATACGGGTAGGAATCGGTGTTTTCGCCCGTGAGCGTGGTGTCGTGAATGGGAAGAATCTGCAACACCCGTTGCCCCGTGGCCGCTGTCCAGTCGACCATGCGGCGCAAATCGCCGAAATCGCCGACCCCCTGACTGCCTTCACTGCGCAAGGAAAACACCGGAATCGCGGTACCGGCCATGCGAGGGAGCAGTTCGGGGAAATAGACCTCGGTTTCGGGCAGCACATGATGCTCGCCCGACGCGAGAGCGGGGAGTTCCAAAATCCGGTTGTCGCCCGTTTCCCAATGCGCCACGCGCCTACTCCCTTCGTCGACGGCCACGAATTTATACTCATCGCCGGCAGCAAGCAGGGCGGCGTCGAGGGTGAGTTGCCAAACGCCGGGGGCGATCTCGTCGAACGCAATGGCGGCGTACTCGTCCCAAGCCCCGAGAGCACGCGAGGAGCCCAGCAAGGCCAAATGGCAACCATTTCGTCGCAAAGCGGGAGAGAGCACGCGCCATGTGAGACTACAGGCTGCCAAAGACGGGGAAGGTGCACCGGGCAATGTGGGATAGGTCACAGCCGAGGAGAACAGGGCGCTGTCGGTCGGGAGGTCGCGCCAGCGATCGTCGATGAAATATGTGTCGCCAAGTCGACTTTCGATGCGCAGGCGGTGCGTCAGATGGCCCAGTTCGCGCCGCAAACAGCGGTCGCCTTGCCACACGGCATAACGATAAGTGGGCACTTGCGCAGCGTGGAGATCGGAGAAAACAACCTCGCCCGTCCATTCGCCGGGCGCTGTTTCGCTCAGCGCAAGCGAAGGCGCCGGAAGGTTCTCCCATTCGAGATGGAGTTGCTCGCCGGGAGCGGTGAAATAGGGGATTCGAAAACGAAGTTTCATCGGACTTTCGGGTATTGATTTGCTCAAAAATACACATTCCTTCGCGGATCGACAAGCGGAATGCGGAAAAAGAAGGACGAGGAACAAAAATCTACGAAAATCAGCACAAAAAAGAAGACGAATCCAATCGGAAAGACTGGATTCGTCTGAGAGCGGAAAACGAGACTCGAACTCGCGACCCCAACCTTGGCAAGGTTGTGCTCTACCAACTGAGCTATTTCCGCAAGAAGTGAAGAGGAGGAGACTCGAACTCCCACGTCGCAATTGACACTACCCCCTCAAAGTAGCGCGTCTACCAATTCCGCCACCTCTCCATTGCACATCCGATTGACTTACTTTATCATCAGCGAGGGGGTGTTTCGCTGTGGTCTTTCGTTGTGGCATCGGGCTTGCTTCCCGTTTGCGATTGCAAAAGTACGACATCTTCCGCAATTGACCAAGTTTACACGAAAGAAAAATGCATTTTCTGCCGTTTTTCTCCCTTTCCGCCTGCAAAAATGGGGATATTCTTGCCGAAACTCGGGGATTTTTCGCCGAAAGGCGGGGGATTTTTCCGGCGGCCTCCCACTTCTCTCCCCTCTCCTGCGCGCGGAGGGCCCAAAGCACGAGGCGATGCCGTGTTTACTCGCTTGCTGCTCAGTCTGCGTGCCGTATGCGCCCCGTGCACGTCCCGAGCAATAGCTGTCGATTGGGTGCAACGACAAAAAAAATAGACCATCTCCCACTTTCTCTTGCGGAGAAATGAGAGATGGCCTTTGGTGGTGGCATCGACGACCGCCCGGTTTTAGATCAATCCCATGATGCGAAGCACAATCGGCGTGAGGATCGCAGTGAGCACCCCGTTGGCAATCAATCCGAGACTGGCAAACGCTCCGTATTTGGCCCCGTTTTCCATGGCACGCGAGGTGCCGACGGCGTGAGATGCAGCGCCCATGCTGAGTCCCTGCGCGATGGGGCTTTTCACTCGCCCGATTTGCAACACGCGGAAGCCGGTGACGGCACCGAGCAGTCCGACGATCACGACGATGGCGGCCGTGAGCGAGGGGATACCGCCGAGGGTGCGACACACTTCCATCGCGATGGGCGTGGTCACACTCTTCGGTGCCAGCGACACCACCACAGCTTTTGAGGCGCCGAGCCACTGTGCGGTGACGACGGCCGAGACGATGCCCACCACACAGCCCACGGTTTGCGAGAGCAAAATGGGGATGAGCTGTTTGCGAATCACCTTCAACTGCTGATAGAGGGGCACACCGAGGGCCACAATGGCGGGTTTGAGCCAGAATTCGATCTGCGAACCTGCTTTGTGGTAGGTGTCATACTGAATGCCCGTGAGTTTGAGAAAGGCAATCATCACGCCGATGGTGATCAAGATGGGGTTGAAGAGCACCCACCCCGTACGCCGCTGCACCATCTTGGCCAAGAAGAAGACCACAAAGGTGAGTCCGATGAGCACAAACTCGTTGTCGAGCGCGTCGATAAAGTGGTTTCCGATCAGGGCAAAGCGTTCGGAAAGCGAAAGGAGCAGACTACTTGTGGAAAGGACCATAGCGACGTACGATTTGATGAGTCCAACCTGTGGAAAGCAAGACCAGCACCGTGCTCACCAGGGTGGCGATGGTGATCGGCCAGAAGTCTCGGGCGATGGTATCGAAGTTGAGCATGAGTGCTACGCCGGGCGGCACGAAGAAGAAACCGAGGTTGCTCAGCAGGAAGTCGGAAATATTTTTCACCCACTCGAGTTTCACCCACCCCATCTCGAGAAAAGCGGCGAGCAACAGCATGCCTACAATACTACCGGGGAGGCTAAGGCCGGTAACGGCGACGAGCAATTCTCCGAGAGCCATGCAGCCGAATAGAATTGTACATTGTTTGACCATGATGATTGTGAAGTTGTTTTTATGATGCGGCGAAGTTACGCAATAATGCGTGCGAACGGCTTGACAAAGCACGAAATGTAAGACAAGCGCCCGCTGTGCTTCTCGCACTGCTCATTCAGAATTTCAAAATGAGGGGTCAAGAAGCACAACGGGGCGCCGGCCTTCTGTTGAAAATGGGGGAGCGCCTCAAGATTTGCGGCGTAAAATGATGATAAGTACTGCGGGGAGAATCAATCCGATCCCGATCGCCATTGCGGGGGTGAGTTGTTCTCCCAGAAAGAGGATGCCGAGCACCAAAGCGGTGAGGGGTTCCAGCACACCGAGGATGGAAGTGACGGTGGGGCCGATGTTTTGCGTGGCGTGTACCAGGGCCAGGTTAGTCACAACGGTACACACGATGGCCAAGAAGCCCAGATTCCACCATCCGCCGGGAGGCGGCAAGAGCGCGTAGTGCGCCGAAACGTCGAAATCGGCTCGCTCGTAGGCAATGAAGGCGGCAAAGATTGCCGTGCCGAAGACCATGACATAGAAAGTGAGTTTCGCCACCGGCATGTTCCCCACCACGCGCGAACGGTTCACGCGAATGAGATAGAGCGCAAAGCACAACGCGGAGATCAGCTCGAGCACAATGCCCAACCACTGCGCGCCGGCGCTACCCACTCCCGAGAGAAAGGCCACGCCACAGATGGAAAGCACGATGGCAACCCACGTGGAGACCCGACTCCGCTCCCTGAAAAAGATCATCATGATGAGGGCCGTGAGAATCGGATAGGTGAAATGGAGTGTGGTGGCCACACCGCTGCTGCTGAAATAGCGATAGCCGGAGATGAGAAACAGCGCGGCACCGTCGCTCAAAAAGGCCAAGAGCACAAGGCGAAGGAACTCGGCGTAGTTGATGCGGAAACTTTCGCGACGCAGCACCATGATGATCGCCAAGACCAGCGAGGAAATGCCGAAACGGTAGAAAAGAATGGTGGACGAAGAGAGGGGAAGCCCGACGGAAGGGGCCTGGAGTTCTTTCGTGAACAGGGGGATGAACCCATAGCATACGGCAGCCATCAGCGCCAGCAGGAGACCGGTGCCCGACTTTTCGAGAGATAACATGGTATGGGGCGGGTTTAGGCTTCTCGGAGGTAATCAAATGCTTCGTTGATCAGGGAGGCATCGGCAGTTTGATCGAGTATGATTTTGCCGACCTCGGCCAATTGCGTAAAATTGACCACGCCGGCCGTATTTTTCTTATCGTGAAGCATCAGTTCACGGAGTTCGTCGTAGTCGTCGCAGGTGATTTCGGGGCGTCCGTAGTGGGTAGTCACGTAGCGCGTCACGGCATAAAGGTGTTCTGTGGGGAAGTCCAGTTTGGTGCTCGCCATAAACAGTTCGCACACCAGCCCCCAAGCCACGGCATATCCGTGCAACACGGGCGTGGCGCGGCGCAACATGAGACTTTCGATGGCATGTCCCACAGTGTGCCCGAGGTTGAGGGCTTTGCGCAAGCCGCGTTCCGTGGGATCTTGCTCCACAATGTGCGATTTGAACTCGATGTTTTCTTTCACCATCGCGAGCAACGCAGCATAGTCGGGCGATGCGATGTCAAACTGCAGGTGTTGCACGAGCATCTGCTTGTCTTTGAGCAGCGCATGCTTGAGCATTTCGGCATATCCCGAGCGAAAATTCTGTTCGTCGAGCGTCCGCAAAAATTCTGTGCACACAACGACGTAGTCTGCCTCCTTGAATGCGCCGATTTCGTTCTTATATCCGCCAAAATTGATGCCTGTCTTCCCGCCGACGGAGGCATCGATCATCGCGAGTAGCGTTGTGGGCACATTCACGAAGCGAATGCCGCGCTTGAAGGTGGCTGCCGCAAAACCGCCCAGGTCGGTCACCATGCCGCCTCCGACATTGATGAGCAACGAGTGGCGTGTGGCGCCGGCCTGCTGGAGTTCTTGCCAAACGTTGACAAGGGTTTCGATGTTCTTGTGGTCATCGCCCGCACCCACCACAATGGTGTGCGAAGCGACGGTACATTGCAGCTTCAGTTCCTCCGCAATGTGACAAGTGTGCGCGTCGGCAAGCCACACCACTCGGTCTGTTCCGGGAAGTGTGTCAATGATCGCGCGAAGGGCGCTGGCTGCGTCGTGAGTATAGAGTATCGTTTGCATTTTCTTGGGGAGTTTTCCACCGCATCTCGCTGGTCGAAGCGATTACTCGGCGGTGCCGGACTCATATTGTTCGATGGACCGGCGATAGTGGGGGGGAATTTCGACAGAGTTCCCTTGTTTGAGGTCGACACACACCATTACGGTCTCAGCCTGGCAGACTACGCGCTGCGTCTCTTGGTTCACGGCACGTTGCTGGAGGGTGAAACTCTTATTGCCCAAACGACTCACTCGCGTTTCGATGACAATCCGGTCTTCGTAGTGGATGGGCTCGATGAAGTCGGCATGAATACTGGCCACCAAGGGAACAACGCTCTGCAAACGGAAGTCCGGACAGAGCACCGTGGCGAAGTAGTTTTCTTTTCCGAGGTCGTAAAAGGAGAAATACACGTTGTTGTTCACGTGTTGATACGCATCGAGATCGTTGAAACGGATTTGGATCGGGGTGCGATGACGGAAGTTTTCAGTCATGAGGGGGAGATATTGTTCGATTGCTGTGGCGAAAGCCCACATTTATAGTCCAAAATCACGTGCCACTGCGGCACAACGTGCTCGATCGGGGCGCCATTCCATGGTTTCGTCGTCGAGTGCGCAAAGATCGCGCAGGGCATAGATGCCCTGTTCCTCATCGGTGCGGTGAATGCCGGCCGAAGCGAACAAATGGTTGCGGGCATCGACCACACGTAAGGCTTCTTGGCAATAGTCGGCGGCTTCGCCCGAGGCGCGCAAGGCGGCGTTCACGTAATTCAAAAGCGCTTCCACGAAATCATCGTGCGAAACGTCGTGAGGAATTCCCGTCATCGATTGAGTATTTTGAGAAAAGCGTCGTATCGGCTGTCTAATCTCGACAGTTCGTAGGGGGGCAATTGCAGCGCAAACGTACCCGGCAGCTCGCCGAGGGCAAAGTATTCGCGCAACATGCCCGCTAAGTTGAATGCTGCCTTGTCGCCGCGGCGCATTAATTCCAAGGCGACGCGGCGTAGATAGTTTTTGTCGTCTTCAAAGTGCCGCAGTGTTTTGAACAACAGGAAATAAGTCGGCGGTGTGGCCGCGCGAAACAATTGTGCCGCGCGCACTTTCTCACCGTCTTCCCGGTGCCAGAGCTCCCCCAGGAGACTTTCGGCCTCTTCCGGCGTGGAAGCCAACGGCAAAAGGGCTTCCAGCATTTTGCGGCGGTCGATTGCGGTCGCGTCCTCGCGACAAAACCCGAGAAAATCAGGGGCCGTCCATTGCAGTCCACCGCGTTTCCGGCGACCGACGGCGGCTTTCAGCAACGTGCCGAGAAAAGCGCGACTGTCGGCGCGACAAAGCGTACGAAAGGCCGACCAAAACGCCTCATCGCTCAACGAGGTCCAAAAATTCGCCTCAGCCAGCACAACACTCGCCGCACGAAATTCTGCATTCCGCAGCGCCAACAGATGATCGCGCAGCGCATCGAAGCGGCAAAGTGCCAAATGGGAGGACAAACGGGTGCGCAAAGCGGCGGTCGGGAGGGAAGCGGGCATAGAAGGAGGGGGAGGTGGCGATGAGCGAAGCAGGGAAACGAAGCGGTGCGGCGCACTCCTTATATATATAAGGCGTGTCGCGATGGCCATACAGGGCGTGTGCGGCTCGAAAGCGGCTCACGGCAGCCAGCCCGCGGCGGGTGTTTCGGCCGTCAATCGCGCAATTC
>QWCO01000636.1_pt1 | contig 14741 bp, 16 predicted proteins | sample 1972611 | NCBI WGS metagenome assembly QWCO01 (sample SAMN09866706, study PRJNA288562) | Human oral metagenome isolate term1_saliva, whole genome shotgun sequencing... | reverse complement strand
AATGAGTGACAAGGCGCTAGAGCGAGCCTATAACGAGGTTAAAAGCAAGGGGCGCACTCAAGTATTCGGAAATCACGTCTACACTAGCGACTATGTTAAAAAAGCTAAAGCATGGTACGGGGACAAGTTTTCTGTTGAAAAGCTGACCCAAGGCTTTCGCTCTTCTCAACGCTCAGACTTGAACCGCTTTCATTCAGCCAAAGAGGTCAAAGAATACCGCTCAGAACGTGACAGAGAAGCCAAAGAACGCTATATACAAGCGCTTGAGGAAATGCATTACAACACCAGAGAAGCAGGGAATAAGGCGCAAGAAAAAGCCTTTAAGTCTATGATAGGACGCATAAGGCGCATGAGTGCCAGCAACTTTGGCGCATTTCTGACAGGTGGGGCGAGTGACAAGGTTTCATTTGATAACGTTATGGTTTTCGTAGACACGGACGGTAAGGAAACGGCTTTTGAATTTCAGGACAGCCTAGCCCGTGAAATCCTTGATAATGTAGATAAGTTTTCCAAGCAATTTGTTTCTGATATGAGAAGACGAAAGAAGCGAGGGAAGAAGTGACTTGCTACTATGCAGGCGACTTTGAAACGACTACAAACGAGGAAGAAACAGAGGTATGGCTATCTTGTTTTGCAAAGGTTATTGACTATGACAAGCTAGACACATTTAAGGTAAACACTAGCTTAGAGGATTTTCTAAAATCGCTCTATCTTGACTTAGACAAGACTTATACCGAGACAGGAGAAGATGAATTTATCATATTTTTTCACAATCTTAAGTTTGACGGCTCTTTCTTGTTATCTTTCTTTCTGAACAATGATATAGAATGTACTTACTTTATCAATGATATGGGGGTTTGGTATTCTATTACGCTAGAATTTCCAGACTTTACGCTAACTTTTAGAGATTCCCTAAAAATCCTTAATTTCTCAATCGCTACGATGGCAGGGCTTTTCAAAATGCCTATAGCTAAAGGGACTACACCTTTGCTAAAACATAAGCCAGATGAAATTAAGCCAGAATGGATTGACTACATTCATGTAGACGTTGCCATTCTTGCCCGTGGTATCTTTGCTATGTACTATGAAGAAAATTTCACAAAGTACACATCAGCAAGCGAGGCGCTGACCGAGTTTAAACGGATTTTCAGAAAGTCAAAACGAAAGTTCAGGGACTTTTTTCCAATCTTGGACGAAAAGGTAGACGATTTTTGTCGTAAGGCTTACCGTGGGGGCTGGACGTTTGCCAACCCTAAAACGCAAGGTCGCACGTTGAAACAGTTGATAGACATTTATGACATTAACAGTATGTACCCTGCTACTATGTTACAGAACGCTTTGCCTATTGGAATACCGAAGCGCTACAAAGGGAAGCCCAAGGAGATAAAGGAAGACCATTATTATATCTATCACATTAAAGCCGATTTTGACTTAAAACGTGGCTACCTCCCAACTATACAGATTAAGCGTAAACTTGACGCTTTACGCATTGGGGTCAGGACTAGCGACTATGTAACATCCTCAAAGAACGAGGTTATAGACCTATATCTGACTAATTTTGACCTTGACTTATTTTTAAAACATTATGATAGCTCTATCATGTATGTTGAAACACTTGAATTTCAGACAGAATCAGGCTTGTTTGATGACTATATAACAACTTACCGATACAAGAAAGAAAACGCGCAATCCCCAGCAGAAAAACAAAAAGCTAAGATTATGCTAAATAGCTTATACGGGAAGTTTGGCGCTAAAATCATATCGGTTAAGAAACTAGCCTATCTGGACGATAAAGGTATATTACGCTTTAAAAATGACGATGAAGAAGAAGTACAACCCGTTTACGCACCCGTTGCGCTATTTGTAACATCAATAGCCCGTCACTTTATCATATCGAACGCACAAGAGAATTATGATAATTTCTTATATGCTGATACAGACAGCTTGCACCTATTCCATTCTGATAGCCTTGTCTTAGACATTGACCCGTCAGAGTTTGGCAAGTGGGCGCATGAGGGACGAGCCGTAAAGGCAAAATACCTCCGCTCTAAGCTGTATATAGAAGAATTGATACAAGAAGACGGGTCAACACATTTAGACGTTAAGGGCGCAGGTATGACCCCAGAAATCAAAGAAAAAATCACTTTTGAAAACTTTGTTATCGGGGCAACCTTTGAGGGTAAAAGGGCAAGTAAGCAGATTAAAGGAGGTACTCTAATTTATGAAACAACCTTTAAAATCAGGGAAACAGACTATCTTGTATGATGGGTTCATCTTGTCGGTTTACCGCTCCTTTTTTAAAAATTTATTACATAAACAACAGGTTAAAAATAAAAAAGGGTACTATTACCAGAAATCAAACAACGCACCTAAAAATACTATCTTTCTAAAGTCCTATCTAAAAGCACATTATGCCTATGAAGATTTTGACTATATTATGGAATTATACAAATTTGTTTCACAAGAATTTGATAAAATTTCAATCAATGCTTTTTACAATTTATGTTGCTATTTAGAAGAAAATAAAATCTACTCTCTTTCTTCTAATGCTCTTTACGATTGTTACGAGAAATCAAAGAACCGTCAAAACGATTTAGAAAATCTCAATACAATCATCACACCATTAAAATTTTTAAAATCAATAACGGAGAAAAAACAAAATGGCTAAAAAACAAGCAAAACATGAAAACTTTGATACAGTCGTAGCACAGGCTACAATCACAGCGACATCTAACAAGTCAGACGGTAAATACAAGCAAAAGAAAGCGACTAAAGCCGTGTACCTTGTACCAGCGACAGAAGAAGACGCACAGAATCTGATTGATTTTGGTCTACAACTCTACACACCAGATACAGAGAAAGACCCAGACGCTCGCCCTTACTTTATCGTTAAGGCAACCGAAAATGTGAAAATTTTCACAAGTGAAACAGACTTTGAAGAAGTTAATTTTGGTGTATCTTATGAAGAAGTTGACCCAGAGACAGGGGAAATCACAGTTAAGAAGACGCCAAACTATAAAACAGAAATTCCCGTACATGTGGCGATTATGTTTGTTGAGGGTGGCGATAATGGAAACGACTTTTTCCGTCTCAATGCTTTGATGATGGCTGACACGTTGACCCTTGAAGAAGTGCAACCCGTGAACCCGTTTGCAGGGCTATTCGGTAAATAAAAAGAGCCTTCCCAATCGGGAAAGCTCCAATTATAAAGCGTTTTTCATGGCTTGAAAAGTCAGTTGGTTAGAATGACCCGTACTGGATAGCACCCCTTGAGGTGTAACCATCTACCCAGCACTAGACAAACCTTGAAAAGCCTTACGGGTTCATCATATCATACTTGCTTTATTTTGTCAAGTATGATATACTTTGTTTAAAAAATTGAAAGGAGAGGAACATGACCTCACAGGAATGCCTAGCAGTGCTAGACGCTGCAATGGCAAAAGTCGGAAACGATGAAGAAATTGAGAGCCTAACGGCTGACTTGATTGACATTAAGGCTTTTGTCGGAGAAGTTGACACAGTTGTCTCAGTCTTGAATGAAGACGTTGAGCGCCTAAATCTTAAAAATGGTAATTTACGTTCAGCAAATAACGAACTTTACCGCCGTTTAGGTCAGCAAGATGAAATCATGAAACAAGCACAAGAAGACATGAGCGTAGTATCAGCAATCAATGCTGTTATTTAATAGAAAGGAAAAAAGAAGATGAAACCATTTTCAAAATCAATCAACTGGTATCCTAACAACGCACTAGACGCACTTAAGGACGAACCAGAAACAGTCGCAGAAGTTACACCGCCAGCGGACACACCAGCGCAGGAAGTGCCAAACTACCCAGCGCAAGCCCCAGCCAGCGAAGTTGAGGGGGTAGAAATGAACATTGACCACGAAAACGTGGTAGAAGAAGGAGAAGAATAATATGGCTAATAAAATTACCACATTTTTATCAGGTCAGACAGGGAAACAAATCTCAAACATTGACCTATTGAACTCTATCCGCACCCGTGCCAGCGCAGACTATCAGGCAGACATCCCTGTACTTGAGGGCGCACGCATTAACCACGCAACCGTGCCGTATCAGGATTTTCAAAAGCACGCCAACGAGTTTTTCACAGCTTTGGTAAACCGCATTGGCTCTACAGTTATTAAAGCCCTTACTTATGAAAATCCGCTTGCTATTTTCAAGTCAGAGACCTTTGAGTTTGGGGACACATTGCAAGAAATCTATGTACATCCAGCTGAGAAGAAAACCTATGACGCAAAATCAGACGTCAGCCCGTTCAAATTCGCTGATACAGATATTGAGGTATTCTACCACACCTTAAACAATGAAAACTATTATGAGCGTACTTTTGAGCGTGCTTGGATTCAGAAAGCTTTTGTTTCTGATATGGCGTTTGATGAGTTTGTGGACAAAATGTTTACATCACTCCTCTCATCTGATACGCTGGACGAGTATCAAGCAGTTAAGGGCGTACTTGAGAAATCACTTGCAGAAGTCTCTTATACAGACCTTAAGGGCAAGGCTAAGAAAATCACAGTAGCAGGTACGAAGATTGACGAAGACAAACAAGACTTTGTCGTAGACTTTAACCAGTCACTTATCAACTTGTCTAAACGTTTCACAATCCCAAGTCGTACAACGTTTAACAATCCAGTAGGCGTGCCAAACATGACAGCAATTGAAGACCAGTACCTAGTTATTTCTGCTGAGTTCTCAACTCACTTGGATATGTTACTTGCTAATGCTTTCAACATGGATAAAGCAAGCGTTTTGGCTCGCACAATCGTGGTAGATGATTTTGAAAAATTTACAGGAGAGGGAGCAAACAATGGACGTAAGCCAGTCGCTTTCCTTATTTCAGCTAAATCTATCATTAACAAAGACAAGCTAGTACACATGGAAGCCATCCGCAACCCTCGCAACATGACCTACAACTATTTCTACCATCATCACTACATGACCAGCCTTTCACTTTTTGAAAACATTCATTTCTGGTATGTGGAGGAAGCCTAAAGGCTGACTAAGGGCGGGCAATAGCCTGCCTATTTTATTAAGTGAAAGGGGACTAAATGAGTTACAAGAATTACAAGCGACATCTTGGCAAGATTGAGCTAAACAAAGAAACCGTAGAGCGTAACCGTCTAGCCTTTTTTGAGTTTTATTTCAATTATTTCTATAATATCGTAGTAAACTATTTCACTTGGGAGGGTTTACCAAACGACATTGACGAGTTATTTATAGAAAAAAAGCTGATAGAAAACGGGCATGTGGCTTTCTTCCATGATGACACTTTTGGCTATATCGCACAGGGTGGAACAAGAGGGGAACGCTTAAACCACTACGACCAGCCTTTGACCTATCAACCCGTTAACGCTAGCAGTATGAACTATTTTAAACAAATGGAAATCGCTTATACTGAAAACGATTTTAGGGTAATTTCAGAGCTACACGAGGACAACCCAGACAAGATAAAACGACCTTGTATTGTGATTCCTAATAATAACTTTTATGAGCCGTATATAGGCTATCTGGAGTTATTTTGCGAAAAGTTGGCAGATATTGAACTGACAATACAACTTAATAGAAACGCACAAATCACACCGTATTTCATCTTTGCGGATAATACTAATGTGTTATCAATGAAAAACATCTTTAACAAGATTGCCAATTTTGAACCAGTTGTATATCTCAACAAGCAGAAAGACCAAGACGGACAAGACAGCTTTAAACAGCTATCGGACTATATCCAAGTTTTCAGAACAGACGCCCCGTTTTTGCTGGATAAATTGCACGATGAGAAGTTACGAGTTATGAACCAGTTGCTGACTTTTATTGGTATTAACAATAACCCGTCAGACAAAAAAGAGCGTCTGGTAGTTTCCGAAGCTATTTCTAATAACGGAGTTATATCTGCAAACATAGAAGTAGGCTGGAAGTCCAGAAGAAAATTCGTTGAGCTTATCAATAAATGCTACGGGCTAGAAATCAGCGTGAAGCCAGCGGAAACAATCCAGCAATTTAATCTTGACAAAGTGGCGCTAGACCTAGCAGAACAGGAGGGAACAATCATTGACCCAGAATAACACCACAGCAACGATTGCAACCTTTTTAAAATCCAGATATAGAAATCCCGTGACGGGACGGCTGGACGGCTTGGCAGTTGATGAAAACGGCGACTTTCTGCACTACAACACGATTATAGACCAGACCTATAACGAACTATTTAAGGACATGGAGCTAACCAAGGGAGTTTCAGACAATTTCAAGAAAGAGTTTTGCAAGCACTTTTACAACAGGGAAATTGGTTTGGAGACTTTCGCCCGTTTCCAGATTGCCCTTGAGGAAGTTCTAAACAACGAGTGTTTCAATCTGTTTAAATACCTAGCAGAAATCAGGAACAAGGCTATCAAGGACTTAAACCAGTCAATGAATATTGACACGGTAGGCAACCAGAAAGCGGACGGGCAGGCGCTACAGATAGCGAACACGACACCACAAGAGCGAAAAGAAATTGTCTTCACTGAGCGCTATGGGGTTATAGAGTACGCTGACAACTTGGTAGAAAACCACCAGAAAAATAACGCAGATACAAAAAGCAACGTCTCAGGGTGGAGCGGTTCTAGTCTTGCCGAACGCTTACAAAATAATGCTGAACTGAAAGACATTCAATTTCAGATTTTCAACATTTGTGATAAGCTGTTTTTACAGGTATTTTAGGAGGTGGTTAGATGAAAGATTTATCAAGTGCTAAAATACTAAAGTATGATAGCATGTTAGAAGAAATCACGCTTTTCAGCTTTCAGGATTTTGCTTATGCAGACGATGGCTTATATTATATCCACATGACAAGCAGACGTTTAGGCGACTTGTCTAAGTTGTGGATAAAACTAAAACCTATCAGCTATCATTATGAAAGTATTGAAGACCAAACTTTCTGGACTATCAGGAAGAGCTACCAGCCGTTACAATCTATTAAGGCGCTTCTATTTATCCGCTTTAAGATTGTGGGTGCTTATTATAGCTTTGAACGATTGAACAGTAAGAGCAAGCTGAAAGGCTTTGCCAGAGTGATTGACGATAATAACTATTTCTCACGCATACCCCTTGTAAATGAGGTGGTACACTGGGACAACGGGGTTATCGTAACTCCTAACTATCAGATGAACATCACAGGGCTAAAAGAAACACGTGTAGAGGTTGACGGTCAGCAACTCCTTGAAGATTGGGTAACCTTTAAAATAAATGTAAGCAACGATAGAAAGGGAGTGCCTAGAACTATCATGACAGCAGAAAGAGGGCATGAAAATCTATGATAATTATTAACTTGTCCGAGACAACGGACACACTACAGATTGAAGTGCTGGGACACGGAGACGATAAAGACCAATCTTGCGCCCGTGTATCAACCGTTTGCGACTGTATCTATTTAGGGTTTAAAGACCAGTTAGAGAAGTACAAGAAGCACAACGGGTACACACTTTTAATTGCTAACAAGAAAAAGTTAGGACGTAAAGGCGCTTTACTGGTTCGCTATCTTGAATACCTAGCAGACCTAAAAGAACTCTATCCAAACTCAATCAAAATCATTGACAAAGCAAAGGAGAAAAAAGAAGATGGCAACAAATAGCAATTACAATTTAGAAAAAAAGACAACTAAACGTGTCCGAGGTATTCACTCATTGATTAAATTCCAGAAACATCAGGGAGTTGAGAGCCTAACAATCCAAGGTAAGGACACATTAGCAGACGTTTCACAGGATAAAAACGGAGACACAAACCTAATTTTAATGGCTGACGTTGATAAAGTAAATTCAGTAACCTCTAACGTTCCTTATCTTGGCGTTTCTCATTCAATCACAGGAGAAGAACCTGACAAGAATAAGACAGCGAACATCAGCCAAGACCTTACTCAATTCCCTCTATCTGGTGGCGAACTGGTAACGGTTACAAAAGAACCAGAAAGTTTGACAATCCACGATGAAAAGGTTAAAGAATTTGTAGCAACAACGGTTACAGCAAAAGAAACTGAAATCAAGCAATTCATCGGAGAAGTCAAAGAAGAATTGACTACCAAAATTAACGAACATTCAGGGGAGACATCAGCAGAACCTTTTGACAAGGAAGCATTTAAAGATGAAGTTCAACAATATGTAGAATCAAACCTCGCTCATAATGTTTTTTCTGGAAGTCTTAATTTTGATTATGATAATATGTTTTTTGGTATGACAAACCTTGACCAATTTAACGAAAATATCGAACTTGACTTTATCCACAATTCACGAATTATTGACCGTTTACTGTTAAGAAAAACTGATTTTGACAATAATAAAACATTTGAAAATGAAAAAATGTTTATTAAACTATATACAAGCCCTTATATGGCTGACATGATAGGCGGTAGCGACATAGAAGACCCATCAGGAAAAGGGCAATTACGCGTACATGTTACATTAAAACAACCACTTGACAATCCACAAGATAATTACAATGTTTTTGCTAAATATTATTTAACACATCACGCAAACGCTTGGTTTATTTTTCAAAAAGTATCAGGCGATGGAACACGTTTAAACGGCGCACCAGTACCGCAATAAGAAAGGATTTTAAAAGATGAATCCAGAAGAATTTAAAGACGAGTTTTTCAGAGCTTACCGTGGGCGCTATTCGTCTTACTGGGTGGAACGTTGGGGGCTTATCCCCTCAATTCCTACCAGCTTTGATAATGCCAATTCAGTCTACGAGCTTTTGGCTTGGCTACAGCGTGCCTTTAAGCAGTTACTTGACGACTTTGTAGCGCTGGAAAGTGAGCTAGAAGACTATAAGAACGCTTTGACCGAACTCCTAGAGCAACTTATCCCCTTGCTTATCCGCCGTTACATGGAAAGCAAGGAAGCGGACGACTGGTTTAACAAAAAAGCGGACATCTACTATAACAAGATTATCAAGCCTTATATTGACGCTGAAATAGCTAAAGTCAATAAGAAAATCGCTGACCTTGAAAAGAAAGTAGATGATGAAGTTAAGCGCCTAGACGGACGGATTGACGCTTTAAACGACAAGCTAGAAAAAGAAATCAAGAAGCTAGACGATAGAATCACAAAAGAAGTTGAAACCTTAAACAACCGTATCACAGCAGAAAACAACGCACTCAAGGAGAGAATCGAAGCCCTAGAAAATGCTAACGCAGGCTTGCAAAACGTTTTGCGCAAAATCATTGAAAACCTTGAGGGGTCAGGAGCTTGGAGCGGTGGCATGACTGGTAGCTTTAACCAAGGGCGCAACATCGCAACGGGTAACATTAACTTGTTCGGTGGTACCCCAGACGGAAACAGCTTTATCAGAACGAATAACGGAAGCACAGAAAACGACTTGTCAGGAGGTATCTAATGCCTTTAGAAGCACGATTTTCAACCTCTACCACAGCCAACGTAGAAAACTTTGGTACAGGGATAGCCCCTTGGACGGAAGCCTATGCCAACGCGTGGCAGTTCTCAGGAGACACAGACTACGGTTACATGACGAACGGCAACACGACCTATATACAGTACGGGCAAAATGACCCGTCTGTATGGGCGTCTATGAGGTTCTGGGGTGAATCCGTTGAAATACTAGAAGAGACAAAAAACGATGACAATTCTATCACGGCTAAAATAAGAGTTAAAGCCCTCTTTTGGTGGAGTAAACGGGTCAGCTCAAATGCTGGGTATCGGGTAGAATATGATATTAAAATCAACGGGCGAACCGTTTGGACGTTTAGCGGATATACAACCGATGAAGTGATTAAAAATGATGAAGTTGCCCAAGACTTTACCGTAACCATCCCAGCCGAAGAAAGTTCATCAGCCAGTGCCTTAAATATCAATGTAAGCTATCCAGATGGGCAATATTCAGGCAATTCATTTTATGTGGGTATGTACCTATATAATACCAACAAGAAAAAGCCTAAAACGTTGAAACCGTGGGCAATCCGTAAAAACGGAATCTTTAAGACCTTGAACCGTGCAAGTGGTATCTTCCAACAGAGGAAAGGCGGTTGGCAAGACGTCAGCGAACAACCAGCAAACGCAGTTGGCGAAGCTATACCAGCACCGCACACGGTCAGGAAGTCTGGGCAATGGCTGGGACAAGGACAGATAGGACAAGAATAAGGGAGGGTTTCAGCCCTCCTATTTTTAAAGGAGAATCTATGCAAGAATCAACCAAGATATGGCTTTATGCTAAAAGCCCGTTTAAAAATGACTATGCCAATGTGATTAACTTTGAGACAAGGGAAGCTATGGAAGACTTTTTCACAAAGAAGAATCCACATATAGAAATTGTGTACGAGTATGACAAGTTTCAATATACCCAAAGAAACGGCTCTATCGTAGTTTCTGGACGGGTGGAGAAGTATGAGAATGTAACTTACATGAGGTTTATCAATAACGGGCGTACTTACTATGCCTTTGTCTTTGACGTGCTTTATATTAATGAAGACGCTACACGCATTATATATGAAGTGGACGTATGGAACACCTACCAGCACGAACTAAAGAGCCTTAATGTGATTGGGCAAGTAGAACAGCAGACCTTGCCTAATGAGTTGTGGGCTTTAAAAGACAGTCAGCAAGGTTTTTCAGTCGGGACTAAATACGCAACGAGAGCTGGAGAAGTCGGGATAAATACGGAGTGGCTTGTAGTTGTGGCAAAACCTACTATAAAAATGACAACCAAGGCAAACAGACCTGTAAACATGAGTTATTCAGGTATGCAAAAAACCTTTAAATACTTTTTTATCCCTGTAAATTTGAAAAGTGGAGCGTCCAGACCGTTTATTTTCCAAGGCAAAAAGTATGATAGCTTTTACTTGGAAAATCTTTATAAGCACCTGTTTGGCTTGAATCAGGACGGGTCAAGCACCGTAAACCAGATTGTGAATATGTATTTAAGCCGAGATATTGGGGTAAAATACAAGGAGACAACAGATGGGGACAAGACCTATATAGAAATCCTATCCAACATCACAGGAAGCGTTGCGGAGATTGGGCGCAAGAACAGCCGAAACTATCGCACGTCAGGAAGCAGTTCCAGCGGTGGAAGTGGAAGCACCAACGAGAGCGGAGACATTTCAACCGAGGAAAGCCGTGTTAGACTGGTTACTAGAATTATCAAGAAGCTAGTACCAGACGCAACAGCGGAAGGGATTGCTGGAATTATTGGGAATTTCTCAGCAGAAAGCAACGTCACAGCCAAGAAGTACGAGGCAGACTATGCTACAGGCTACGAGTACGACAAAATGGAATCAGAGCCAACAGCGGAAAACCTCATGGGAAGCTGGGGCGCTTTTGCTAGTCTCTACTCTATCAGCTTAAACGAAGCAGGCTATAGAGGGTCAGACGGTAATCACTGGATAGGTATCGGGATAGGTCAGTGGACAGGTTCAAGGGCAGAAGAGCTTTTGAACTTTACAAGAAGTCAAGGGAAATCACTATGGGATTTTAACCTACAATTTCAATTCATGAATCAAGAGAGCAGGGCGGACACGTTTAGACGGGTAGCTAGTTCATCAGCCAGCGCCAGCACCAACGCAAGCGACTTTATGAACAATTGGGAGGGTGTAGCCTACAAAGAAGCCGAACGCATAGAGCAGGCAAACGCTTGGCTTTCAACCATTCAAGACGAGTTACAGAAAGGGTAAGATATGGCAGAAGCAACAGAAACGCTAAAAGCACTAAATGAAATCAAGTCAAGAGTTGGGACAAGCGTAGGAAACGGGCAATGTTACGGGCTAGTGGCTTTATATTCTCAACTGCTGGGCGGTTGTGACATCGGGGGAGGTATCAACACCCCAAACCCAAACGGTAACGGCAGACAAGCCAGCGGAAGCGATACGCAGAGGGGCATGAGTGCCAGCAACATCGGGGGCGATTATGACTGGGAAGCGCTGGGCTGGAAAGTCCGCTTTGACCCGTCTTGGGCTGATTTACGGGTAGGCTGTATTGTCTGCTATATCCCATCAGGAAACAACATCTGGGGGCATACGTCTGTTATATCAGCGGTCAACGGCTCAAGTTATGACGTGATAGAACAGAATTATGCTTGGAGTGGTTACACGACCGAAAGAACAGGTATAGATACGATTGATAATATTGAAAGTATCATCTATCCACCAGAGATTGTAGCAGGTGGCGACATCGGAGAAATCACAGGCAACACAGGAGATAGACAACTGGGCAATGGAGATTATTCAAAAACAGCCTTTGACGTTGAAGCCTTACTGATTGAAGTGGACGGATTTTTTGATTATCGTCCTAATGTGTATGAAATCCCGAACCTCCTAAAAATAGCCTATGACCAGATACAAGAGGGCTTACGCTCATATATGGGTAAAGACGACCTAGAAATAGAGGTACAGCTATTAAATAGTGAGTTCACAGAGATAGAGCTGTATGACATATACGGTAATAGTTATGTGTATCAACCGCAGTATTTACCAAGGACAATAGACGAAGCTCACAAGTATAAAGTGGTTGTAAGTGGAAGCCTTGGCGATAGTAACCAAGTCCATATCAATTTCTTGGAGTATAACAACGCTAACAATGTAAGCTATGCTGATAAGAACATTCTGGAAAATTTGAATAGTGGAGAATGGGCTGAATATAACCCAGAGCATTTCAAGTACGGGCTTAATGACGTTACAGGGAAAAGCGTTGCAATCCTAAACGACCAAGAAGCCAGCTATATTCAGGGTCACAAGAACCAGATGGAACACACGCAGTTGACGTTTAAAGAGAATCGGGAAATGCTTAAGCAAAGTATAGACCTATCTAATAAACAAGTCGCTACAGCTAACTCACAAGCCAGCTATAACGCACAATTTGCCGTAGATAGCGCCAACATCAACCAATGGACAGAGGGCGCAAGCGGTATCTTAAACGTGGCTGGAAATCTCCTAACGGGTAACTTTGGGGGTGCACTTGGTGGGGTTGCGTCTGGTGGTATGAAAGTCTTTAATGCTAACCGAGATTATAACGATAAGGTAGTACAACAAGGTTTTACAAGTGAAAACAACGCCTTAAAATCTCAATCAAACGCACTCGCTAACATGAAATCTAAAATAGCACTAGACCAATCCATCAGAGCATACAACGCAACGATGGCAGACCTACAGAACCAGCCAATCAGCGTTCAACAAATTGGGAATGACTTGAGTTTCCAAAGTGGGAATAGGTTGACTGACGTTTATTGGAAAGTCTCCCTAGCTCAAAAAGAAATCATGGGACGAGCGAACGAGTATATCAAATGTTACGGGGTGCTTGTCAACTGGTTCACTAATGACGCTTTAAGCGTGATGAGGTCAAGAAAGCGGTTTAATTATATCAAGATGATTAACGTCAATCTTGGAACACTAAGAGCGAACCAGTCGCACATGAACGCCCTAATGGCTATCTTTCAGTCTGGGGTCAGAATATGGAACTATTCAGCCAATAAAGAAGACGGCATTTTGTTTGATATTCAGAAAAACAACCCGAATTTTTAAAAGTATGATATAATGAAATAGAATAGAAAGGAGTGATTTTCTATCGAAGCAACTGAAAAATGGTACAATCCGCAGAAAATGCTATCTTATAACCAGTATCTTAATTTTGTGATTGGTGGTCGTGGGATTGGAAAGACCTTTGCACTCAAGAAATATCTGTTTAAACGGTTCATTGATAAAGGGGAGCAATTCATCTACCTAAGGCGGAACAAGTCAGAGCTTGACCGAATAGACAAGGACAAGTTTTTTACTACCGAGTTATTAAAGCAAGTCTTTACAAATTTTGAGGTAATAGACAGCGACGCTAGCAAAATTCATACTAAGATTATTTTCAGAGCGGACAACATGGAAGAAGAGGAAAATATACTTGTCTTGTCTTCTACCAAGATAATACTTAACGGGAAAATCGTTTGCTATCTCAAGAGCCTATCTACTTGGGTTGACTTGAAAGGGTCAGAGTATGATGAGGTTATGAGTATTCTCTACGATGAGGTATTGATAGACGTTACAAGTAAAAAGAGGTATCTTGATAACGAGGTGGAAGCCTTACTAAACTTTATCTTCTCAGTTTTCCGAAGACGGGACGGGTGTCACGCTTACCTGCTATCAAATGCAAGTAATTTCAACAATCCCTATTTTGCCTTTCTCAAGTTCTACGATGACAACGGCAAGCGCTTTTACAATCTGAAACAATACGCAACCTTGGTAGAGTTCCCCCCTCACTCAGCTTTTCAAACTGAGGAAGAAAAAGAGAGCGGATTCTTTAAACTCTTGAGTAAGTCTAGTATTTATGAAAGCGTTGCTAATAATGAATTTCAGATTAAGAACGATAAGAACATAGCGAAAATTAAAGGGTTGAAGTCTAGGCTATATAGTTTCTATTGTGATGGTACTTTTTTAACTGGGTACTATATCGACAATATGGTATATATCGCTAAAGGCTTTGACAAAAATTTGACCGCTTATTGTCTGGAAGTGGAACAGGTGGAAGACGGGTTTGTTTACTTGAATAAATCCAGCGCATTGGGCAAGACTTTACGGAGTTTGTACTTAAAAAATATGTTTATTTATGAAGATTTAGAAACTAAAAACAAATTTATAGAGGTTATCAATCATGTTATATAATATTATGCTAGAAGTTGCTAAAGGCGTCTATATCACAATTCTTTTTGCTTTGATTCTGTTTGACTTTATCACAGGCTTTCTCAAGGCTTGGAAAT
>QWCO01000872.1_pt1 | contig 14760 bp, 12 predicted proteins | sample 1972611 | NCBI WGS metagenome assembly QWCO01 (sample SAMN09866706, study PRJNA288562) | Human oral metagenome isolate term1_saliva, whole genome shotgun sequencing... | reverse complement strand
TTTCATCAGAACGATCGGATTATAATGAACATTAAACGGTAACGAAGAGAACGTAACGTCGCGGCTGACGCGTTTAATGGTACACTATACTCATTTGCACGAGGCGAATGGACAATAGGACTTGAACGGTAACAATTGAGTTGCGCTATTTTTGCGCCCATTTGAAAGACGCTGCTGGATAGCGCCTTTTTCGTTTGTCCGTTCCTCTGTAAAGATCAAATTTTAATGATAGGTGAAAATATATGTTAAACAAATTAATGAACAAAATTTTAGGAGGAACTGTGAACACAACAGATAATCAACATACTGCACAAGTGACTGCAGTAGAGGCGGCTCCGTCTGCTCAAGGTGAGCAAAAAACAACTCGCCGTCGCACAAACACACGTCGACCTGCGGGAGAACACCGCAATACAGAAGGTCGTCGCACTGGTGAACGCCGTCATACAGGCGAAGCTAATCAAAATGGCGAAGGACGCCAACGACGCACGACACATACAAGAACGAATACACGTCGTCAACGGCCAACAGCTGAGCAAGGCGAACAACAAGGTACAGAACGTAAACCGCGTCAAACTCGTCAAAGCCGTACAACTCGAAGCGGTGAAAATACACATCGTACTGAACGAAATGGCGAGAATACTCGCAATACAAGAAATACACGTAATACGCGTACACGCAATGCGAATGATAATAATCGCAATGAAAATACTAACAACCGTCGTACGCGCACTAACAACCGTCCAATGGCTCGCAACCACGACCGTAACCAAGAGGTTCAATCCGATTTAATTGGTCGTCAACCAGAGGGCTTCAACAAGGGTAAATTCCAAATTATTCCTCTTGGTGGCCTTGGTGAAATTGGTAAAAATATGACCATTTTCCAATACGAGGACGAAATCATCGTTCTTGATGCAGGTCTTGCGTTCCCTAGTGAAGATATGCTTGGCGTAGATATCGTTATTCCTGATATGAGCTATATCATTGAGAATAAGGATCGCGTAAAAGCAGTCGTTATTACTCACGGTCACGAGGACCATATCGGTTCCTTAGCATACCTTATGAAGGAAATTAACTGCCCTGTATACGCTACAAATCTTGTTTGTGGTTTGATTGAAGGCAAGTTTAAAGAACATAAGGTATCCCCAAAATGCCTTCGCACAATTGCGGCAGGCGATGAAGTGCAAATCGGTCAAGTGAAGGTTGGTTTTATCCAAACAAATCACTCCATTCCTGACTCCGTTGCGGTGTATTTCGATACGCCAATCGGTACGGTTCTTCATACAGGGGACTTTAAAATTGACCAAACGCCAGTTGATGGCAAATTGATGGATATTCATAAATTTGCAGAACTTGGCAATAAGGGAGTATTAGCATTGATGTCCGATTCTACCAATGTAGAAAAACCTGGTTTTACTGGTTCTGAAAGCTCCGTTGGACCTGCTATTAAACAAGCCGTAGGTGCTGCAAAAGGCCGCGTTGTTTTGGCTACATTCGCATCTAACGTATCCCGTATTCAACAAGCAATCGATGCGGCAGTTATGTATAACCGTAAGGTTGTCGTTATGGGCCGCAGCATGGTAAATGTTACAGAAATTGCACAAGAACGCGGTTATTTGAATATTCCACCAAATACGATTATCGACGTAGATGTAATGCACAACTATACAGATGATCAAATTATGATCTTAACAACTGGTTCTCAAGGCGAACCGATGGCCGGCTTATCCCGGATGGCTACAAGCAATCATCGCACTGTAGAATTGGCACCAAATGATACGGTTATCATCTCTGCTACACCAATTCCAGGCAACGAAGGTGCTGTAGGTAGAACCATCGATAACTTGCTTCGCCTAGGCTGTCATGTAGTATATGGTAAAGATCGTGGTATCCACGTATCTGGTCATGCGAGCCAAGAAGAGCTTAAAACAATGCTTAATCTTGTTCGTCCAGAATACTTCATCCCAGTTCATGGTGAGTACCGCATGTTGCGCCGCCATGGTGAACTTGGTGTGGCTATGGGCGTAGATCCTAAGAAGGTCCTTATCGGCGACAATGGTCAAATCTTTGAATTCGATAAAGATGGTGGCCGTAAAGGTGGCCGTGTACAAGCTGGTGCTATCTTCGTTGATGGCCTTGGCGTTGGCGATGTTGGCAATATCGTTATTCGCGATCGTCAACAATTGGCACAAGAAGGTATGGTTATCGTTGTTATGGCCATGGATACTGCTTCTGGTACCATCATTGCAGGCCCAGATCTCGTATCTCGTGGCTTCGTATATGTACGTGATGCAGAAGAGCTTATGCTTGAAGCAGAACGTCGCGTTCATCAAGTGTTAGATGATTGTGAAGCACAACGTATCAAGGACTGGACTACAATTAAACAAAACGTTCGCGATGCATTGGGTAAATTCTTCTATGACAAAACACGTCGTAGACCTATGATTTTACCAATCATTCAAGATGTACACTAAATAACATATCCCTCTCAAGTATACAGCCACGATGACATGGCAGTGGTCTTGAGGGGGATATCTTTATTCTTTTGAAACACTATAAGTAGCGTGGTTGCTGTTATTGTCTACTATATAGGGTATTTGAAGTTACTTCTTTAAACTGCTATAATTAAAAGATAACTGGTATCCTTTTAGTGTTGAATGGAGTATTATGAAACAAACAAATACAAGAGCTATGGTGGAAACGGCATTTGTTAGTGCCATTGGAATTGTACTTGCCGCCATTAGTGTATACTTACCTATATTTTCATTTTTATCATTCTTAGTTACTCCGGCAGCTGTTGGAATAATTGGTACAAAATGGGGATTTAAGTATAGTACTGTAGGAACAATTGTTATCTTTCTTCTATCTACTATGTTATTTGGAATAGTTAACTCATTCGCCGTAGGATTATTTACATTGGTAGGTGTTGGTGTAGGTGCTGGGAATCGGCTCGCATGGCCTACTATAAAGCGTTTGTTCGTTCCAAGTGTATTGATGTTTTTGGCTATATTTTTAGTCATTATAGTGTCTTACTCCATGTCTGGTATTGATTTATCAACTTTAGGCACTATGGTTGTAGAACAAGCTCAAACGATGGCACATGATGCTATGGCAACAAATTCATCTGTTACACAAGAACAAGCGGATCAGTTTGTTGAAAATATACAAAATAATATTGATACTTTAGGTGATATATTTTATATGGTTATAGCCGTAGGTGCGATAGTGTATACATATATTACAATACAGATATCTTTATGGTTTGGTCGTCGATTGCGAATTTCAATTCCCGCTTTTTTACCAATTGAACAGTGGAAGATGCCAATATGGGGAGCAGGTGTTTTTGCTCTTGGTATCATAGGTGTACATGGAAGTCCATATGTACATTTAGATACACCATGGGTCATTGCTATTAGTAAAAATTTAGTATTGCTTGGTAATTTTATTTGTTCTATTCATGGTTTTGCTGCATTGGCAGATATTATGACTCGCTATCGCGTAGCACCTAAGATAAAATGGGGATTGGTTTTTGCATATACCCTATTCTTTTCTCAAGCATTAGCTATATTTGGTATTATGGATATGTTTTTAGATTTACGATCTCGTTTTAATCAACGAGGTTATTAATAGAAAGGAGGTTACTATGAAATCCTTTCAACGAAGATGGGAAGCAATGGAATGGACCATTATTGGTGTCATCGTTCTATTAATCTTAATCATCGCTTATTTAAATTGGTTATTAGCCATATTGTCAGTCATCGTGGTGGTTGCTGTATACTTGATTAATTACAATACCATCCACAATCGTCGTCGCTTAGCACGCGAACAATTTGGTGCTATGATGAAGAATGTGACGCAGGCGGCTAACTTTGCATTACAAAACTTACCGACCGCTATTGTACTTGTCAATAAGCAAGGTACATTGGTATGGAATAATAGCGTATTTGCCGATTGGGTTCCAGTGGACTGGAATAAATTGCAAAAAATGTCCGCTTTGATTCCTGGATTTAGAATTGATAAGATTTGGGGTAAATCTGGATTTTTGAAAGAACAATACGGAGATCGCTATTTCCAAGTGGTATATAAGTTCATTGACCCTCGCGATACGAGGCCTGATGCGGATCCTAATGATGAGTTGACTGAACATGCTGTTATGGCCTTATATTTCAAGGATATTACAGAAATTGAGAAGGAACGTATTAAGGCTCAAGAGGAACAGCCTGTATGGGGCATGATTCAAATCGATAATATCGAAGAATTGACGAAGGGCTTCAGCGATAGAGAGTATACAAATCTATGGGCTGAAATCAATAATATCGTCGTTGACGAAATCGATAAACACGAAGGGTTTATTCGGAATTTCCAAGATGATATGTACACATTTGCCATTTCTCGTGGCGCTTTGCAAGACATGGAAAACAATGGCTTTAGTGTGCTTGAGCGCATCCGTAAATTGCCTTCTCCTCGTCAAGTGCCTGCCACAATCAGTATTGGCATTGGCGAAAATGCAGGCTCTGTTAAGGATGTATCCGAACGTGCTCGTGCAGCCCTCGATATTGCCTTAGGGCGCGGTGGTGATCAGGTTTGTATTATGGATGGTGAAAGCACCCGCTTCTTCGGAGGTAATACAGCTGGTATCGAAAAGAATACGCGCGTTCGTGCTCGTGTAGTCAGTCAAGCCCTTCATGAATTGATGAATGATTCTGACAAAATTCTTGTTATGGGCCATCAACGTGAGGACTATGATGCCTTAGGTGGCGCTATTGGCGTTGTATCGATTGCACGTGCTCTTGGCAAAGAGGTGCGATTAGTACTTTCAAAAGAAACAAATGCCATCGATAAAATGGTACATGTTCTTGTGGAAGACGAATTTTGGAAAACTCATATCGTAACGCCTGCAGAAGCAAAATTGTGGGCCGATGCGAATACATTAGCCATCGTTTGTGACACGCATAGAACGCCGATGGTAGCAGCACCAGAGGCTCTTGAAGTATCTGAGCGACGCATTGTTATCGACCATCATCGTCGAGCAGCTGATTTTATTGAAAATCCATTGCTTACATATTTGGAACCGGCTGCATCATCTACGAGTGAGCTCGTAACAGAACTTGTACAATATGCAGGGGTTCCTGTGAAGCTTTCAAAAGCGGAAGCCACAGGCATTTATGCAGGTATCGTTTTAGATACGAAGAACTTCGTTCAACAAACGGGGGCACGTACCTTTGAAGCGGCAGCATTCTTGCGCCGTGCAGGGGCGGATATTGAAAAGGTTAAACAATTATTTATTGAAACCTTCGATTCTATCCAATTGCGTGCTAAAATGGTATTTGAAGCCAGTCGTACCGAAGGGATTGCTATTTCTGTAGCACCTGAAGGTTTGAAGGATATGATGGCATTGGCTGCACAGAGTGCGGATATGCTCATCAGTAATGAAGATATTGAAGCGGCCTTTGTGCTTTACCCATTGAATGACGGCGGTATCGGCGTTAGTGCTCGATCCAAAGGCAAGGTAAATGTACAGGTTGTAATGGAATCCTTGGGTGGCGGCGGTCACAGAACAGTGGCTGGTGCCCAATTACAAGGTATGACAATAGAGGAAGCGAAGGCAGCTATTCTAGATAAAGCACTAGAAGCCCTTCATTCCGCTGAAAAAGAGGAGGAATAACAATGAAAGTAGTATTGTTAGAAGACGTAAAAAAAGTTGGTAAAAAAGGCGAAATCGTTGAAGTAAGTGACGCATATGGTCGTAATGTATTGATTAAAAAAGGCCTTGGTCTTGAAGGTACAGCTACGAATGTAAACAATGCTCGTCAAAAACAAGAATCCATTGCACATAACAAAGCAGTAGCAAATGATGAAGCTAAAATCTTGGCGGCTCAACTCACAAAGGTTGAAGTTACTGTTAAGGTTCGCATGGGTGAAGAAGGCCGCGTATTCGGTTCTGTGACTGCTAAAGATATTTCTGATGCAGCAAAAGCTCAATACAAGGTAGACATCGACAAAAAGAAAATTGAAATTAAAGAACCGTTAAAGACATTAGGTGTTCATGATGTAGTGGTTCGTGTACATCCAGAAATTACGAGCACTATCAAGGTTAACGTAGTCGCTGAATAATCTTCGAATCACCATGCTCACAGAGTGTGGTGATTCTTTTTGTGCATAGAAGAGGCGTGACGCACGCTTTCATAGGGAAGATACTCATATTCTAGTTAAGGGGAGAAGGACATGGACGTACGCATACCACCGCATAATGAGGATGCGGAAAAGGCCGTATTAGGGGCATTGTTAACAGATGGTTCATCATCTGGCGAAGCCGTTGATTTGGTAACAAGTATCGTAGATCGTGATGATTTTTATCGTGATACGCATCGGATTATTTATGATGCTATTTTAAATCTTGTAAAAAGCAACAAGACGGTAGATTTCATTACGTTAAGTGAAGAACTAGAACGACGTAAAAAATTGGATACCGTAGGTGGCATTGCTTATATTACATCTCTTGCGAATGAAGCGACGGGCTATAATATTGAAGAGCATGCGCGCATTATTGTAGAAAAAGCGCAAATGCGCCGTCTCATTGATGCGGGGAATAAAATCGTTGGTATGACCTATGCTGGTGAGGATGAACCAACCGTTATTATGAATAAGGCGGAACAACTCGTTCTTGATGTAGGTGGTCAAACACAATCTGAATCGACGTTTTCACCAATCAGGGATATAGTCCTTACGAATATTGATAGACTGAACAAACTGCAACAACATAAGGGTTCTATTACAGGTGTACCAACTGGATTTAGAGATTTGGATTTCAAGTTAAATGGGTTACAACGGTCGGACCTTATTCTCGTAGCGGCTCGTCCTGCTATGGGTAAGACGGCTTTCACCTTGAACATTGCTCAAAATGTAGCGATGGGGATTAAGCGGACCGTAGCATTCTTCTCTCTAGAAATGTCCAAGGAACAGTTGGTAGGACGTATTTTGTCCTCCGTGGCCGGTATTGAATCAGACAAGTTGCGCAAGGCTGACATGGATCCTAATGATTGGGGGAAGGTGATGGCTGCGGCGGATGAGATGAGTCAAGCCAGCCTGTTTATCGATGATACGCCAGGACTTACGGTGCAGGATATGCGCGCTAAGTTACGCCGCCTCAAGGTAGAACATGGCCTTGATCTTGTTATCGTCGATTATATTCAGCTTATGCAAGGCCGTAGCTCCGGTAAGGGCAGTGAAAATCGACAACAAGAGGTATCTGAAATCTCTCGTAATCTAAAGCTGATTGCTCGTGAATTTAATGTGCCTGTTATTGCCTTGTCTCAGTTGTCTCGTAGTGTTGAAAGTCGCCCAGACAAGCGTCCGGTATTATCTGACCTTCGTGAATCTGGTTCCCTTGAACAAGATGCGGATATCGTTATCTTCTTGTATCGCGATAAATACTATGATGAAAATTCTGAAATGGGTGATAAGGCAGAGGTTCTTATCCGTAAACACCGTAATGGTGCAGTGGGGAGTGTAAAACTTCTATTTATTGGCGAGTTAACACGATTCTTAGATACGGTAGACGAAGAAAAAGTTGGTCCAGAACAATAAATGAATGAACTCGGTGTTGTATATACGTAACACCAAAGAATTTCAAAGCACAAAGGTATCTATTATTAGAAATATGTCTAATGATAGATACCTTTTTTATAGTTAAAATTATCTATATAACAGCAAACATACGTTTGAAAACACTGCGTATTTTTGTTATACTAATGATAGAAATTATGAGGATACTAATTTTTGTGAAAGTCGATACATTAGCGTTTTAAGGAGGTGTTGGTATGGGTTCAGCTGATACAGATCGGATGTATATGTGTATTGATTTAAAGAGCTTTTACGCATCTGTAGAATGTGCTGATTTGGGTGTGGATCCCTTTACAACACCGTTAGTGGTGGCCGACAATTCGCGTGGCAAGGGGGCGATTACATTGGCCATCTCTCCAGCGCTTAAAAAGCTAGGCGTTAAAAATCGGTCTCGCTTATTTCAAATTCCTTCACATATTGAATACATCACGGTAAAGCCTCATATGAAACGGTATATGCAGGCGTCGGCGCAGATTTATGGGACGCTACTAAATTACATATCCCCTGAGGATATTCATGTGTATTCTATTGATGAATACTTTATAGACATCACGCCATATACGAATTTGTACAAGAAAACACCTCGTCAGTTGGCTCAACTCCTGCTTGATGCGGTGCTCGATGCTACTCATATTTACGCTACTGTTGGCATTGGGACTAACTTATTCCTCGCTAAAATTGCCCTCGATATACTGGCGAAGCATGTGCCGGATTTTATAGGGTATCTTGATGAAAACCTTTTTAAAGAGCAAATTTGGCATCATCAGCCGATTACAGATATTTGGCAAATCGGCAGCGGTATTGCCAATCGTTTGCGTAAATTTGGTGCCTTTGATTTGCATGGCATCACCCAAGTACCGGAACATAAATTATATAAGGAATTCGGAGTGAACGCAGAGCTGTTAATCGATCATGCGTGGGGTCGTGAAAGCTGCACTATTGCCGATATTCACGCCTATAGACCGTCTAAACATTCCCTTTCACAAAGCCAAATTCTATTGCGTAATTATACGGCTAATGAGGCGCGATTGCCCATGCGTGAAATGGTGGAGTCCTTAGTTCTTGAACTATTACAGATTAAGGCGGTTACAAAATGTATTCATGTTCACATCGGCTATGCAGCAGAGGATGTAAAGTCCACTGGTGGATCCAGGACCTTAGCGCATTATACGGACTCATTTCAAGAGTTATGTCCAGCTGTACTAGCCTTGTTCGATAAATATAAACGGCCTCATGAGTTAATACGACGCATTGCCGTTAGCTTTGAAGATTTAGTTAATAAGGCGGCTGTACCGACTGAAATGGACCTGTTTAGTAATGCATTAACGGATACAGCAGAGCAAGAGGAACATATACAGAAAACCATGCTGAATATTAAAGGACGTTTTGGTAAAAATGCTATCCTTCGTGCATCTAGCTTGCAAGAAGAAGGGACCATGCAGTTTAGAAATACATTGGTAGGCGGTCATAATGGAGAGTAGATTTTATAATAGGAATTGATGTATTGCGTGAGGGAAGGTATACATTCATGAAACATCGGATGTCGCGTTTGCAACGGGCTAAACAATTTATGCCTTTTGCGGCGTTAAAGGGATTTGAAACATTGCTGGCAGCCGTAGCACGGCCTAAGGAGAATCGTGTAGAGTTATCTGAGGACCAACTAGAGGAATTAAATCGTACAATCCAATCATTAACAGACGGAAATTTTGTGCGAGTCCTATATTACAACGGTCATTGTTATACGGAGTTGGTGGGTGCTATAGAGCTGATAAATAAGACGGCCCATACTATGTCTATAGAGGGGGTTGAGATTACCTTTAAAGACATAAAAGAAATCAATCTTTATGAATAGAAATAGTCAAAACTATAACGTAAGAATATAGAATTAGCCCATGTGTATAGGTGATACGTATGGGCTGTTTTACGTCTAATTAATTTTGATAATTTTTCTTGACATATCGTATAGATTCTATTAAAATAACATATGAACGAACATTCATATGTTGCTTTAATTCATATAGGATGAAAGCTTTCTGTGCTTTCAAATATAGATAAAGGAGATATCATGGAAGAAACATTACTTCTAAAGAATTTAAACTGTCCGAACTGTGGAGCGAAAATCGAAGATCGTATCCGTAAAATGGATGTGGTAGAAACAGCTAACTTTACACTTGCTACCCATCAATTAAAATTAACTGGGTCTTGGGAGGACCGTGAGGCTCTTAAGCGTGACATTCAAGATATCTGTGATGCTATCGAAGAGGGCGTAACAGTAGCTGATTACGAACGTAAATCTAAAGCGGCTGTGGATGATGGCCGTGAAAACAATCAGGACAATGACTCTGTAACAATTGCAGTTATCGTAGTAGGTCTATTATTTATGATCTATGATGCATTGACTTCCTTTGTTCCATCCATCGGATTGCCAGAATCTATTGAAACTCCGATTTACTACGTTGCTTATGTACTCCTTGCATTTCCTGTATTGCGTACAGCCGCGCGTAATATCTTAAAGGGTGAAATATTTGATGAAAACTTCTTGATGTCCATCGCTACATTAGGTGCCATCGCTATCGATGCATTGCCTGAAGCGGTTGGTGTTATTTTATTCTACCGTATCGGTGAATTCTTCGAAGAAAAAGCAACAGATCGTAGCCGTACAGAAATCATGAATGCTGTAGATATGCGTCCTCAAGAGGTGCGCGTTGTAGATACATGCGGCGGTGGCGAAATTGTAGTTATGTCCCCTGAAAAGGTTGAGGTGGGCTGGACTATTGAAGTTCGTCCTGGCGATTTGATTCCTCTAGACGGTACGATTCTTGAAGGTGAAACTCGCGTCAATACGGCTCCTGTAACCGGCGAACCAGTGCCTGTTCGCGCAGAACCAGGTACACAATTGATGTCTGGCTGCATCAATGAAACTGGCCGTATTACGATGCGCGTCGATAAGGTTCTAGAAGAATCCATGGTTACTAAAATTCTTGATGCTGTTGAAAATGCGGCTGCATCGAAACCTAAAATCGATAAATTTATTACGCGCTTTGCTCGTGTATATACTCCAATCGTAGTAGCCCTTGCCCTTGCTGTTGCGATTATTCCATCCCTCATTACTGGCGAATGGCATAGATGGATTTATACAGCCTTAACATTCCTTGTTATTTCTTGTCCATGTGCATTGGTGCTAAGCGTGCCACTTGCATTCTTCTCCGGTATTGGTAACGCATCCAAACATGGCATCTTGCTTAAAGGTGGTCGTGTTATCGAAGCATTGGCTAATGTGAAAGCAGTAGCTCTTGATAAAACAGGTACTATTACATCTGGTGAGTTCAAAGTTCACAACGTAGAAACTGTAGGCTCCCATGTAAGTTCTGGTCAATTATTATCCATGGCGGCAGCTATCGAAGCTGTATCTACACATCCAATAGCAACAAGCATTGTTTCTGAAGCAAAAGATCAAGGCCTTACAGTGGAACCTTCCGATTTCGTTCAGGAATTAGCTGGCGAAGGTATGGTAGGTATGGCAGATGGTCAACAAGTACTTGTTGGTAACCGTCGCCTTATGGAACGCTATGATGTACAAGGCTATCCAACAGAACCTGCTGAATACGGTACAGAAGTTCTTGTAGCCGAAGGTAATACATACCTTGGCCGTATTATCATCGCCGATGAAGCTCGTCCGGATTCTGCTGAAGCGATTGCTGATCTTAATCGTCAAGATATTAAAACTGTTATGCTTACTGGTGATGCTGAAGCAAGCGCTAACTATATCGCCAAAGAAACGGGTGTAAGCGCAGTACGTGCTCAACTATTGCCTCAAGATAAATTGTCCGTTGTTCAAGATATTCGCTCTGAATATGGTCCTACTATGTTCGTAGGCGATGGTATCAATGATGCGCCAGTACTTGCTGGTGCCGATGTAGGTGGCGCTATGGGTAGCGGTGCTGATGCGGCTATCGAAGCGGCAGACGTTGTATTCATGCGTCCATCCTTGACAGCGATTGCACACATCCTCGACCTATCCAAATCGACATTGCGTGTAGCATGGCAAAACGTAGTATTCGCTATTGCTGTTAAAATCCTTATTATGTTGCTTGGCATCTTAGGCTATGCATCTATGTGGTGGGCTGTATTTGGTGATACAGGCGTATCCATCCTTTGTATCCTAAACTCCGTCCGCATCTTAAGTAGAAAATAATACTGATAGATAATCAACTGCTCCATAGAAGAAGAATTAGTAGCCGATTACACGGTATCAGATGCCACAAAAGGTTCATGGGTAAATTTGGTGAACCCAGACCCCGATGAGTTATCCCTTATCAATATCCTTACGGAAATTCCTACAGACGTATTAAAGACCGCCCTCGATATGGAAGAACGTTCTCACGTGGAGTTAGAGGACAATTATATCTTCGTTGTTATCAACATTCCTGTTGTTCGCGGCAATGACATGTACGATACAGTACCGCTCGGTATCTTTTTGACGCCAGACTTCTTTATTACCATCTGTTTAGAAGAGTCTGAAGTGCTTTATCCGTTTATTTCCAATCAGATTTCTACGTTCTATACGTATAAAAAGACTCGTTTCTTGTTCCAAATTTTGTATCGCACGGCGACCATGTTCTTGCGTTACTTGCAACAAATCAACCGTCGTACAGACGATATCGAAGTCCAATTGCGTCATACTACAAAGAACAAGGACTTCTTCCAATTGTTGGAATTACAGAAATCCATGACATACTTTACGTCCGCTTTGCGTACGAATGGTACCGTTATGGAACGTTTATTGCGCTTGCGTGGTCACAGTTCCTATAAACACCTTCTCAAGATGTATGAGGAAGATGAGGATCTATTAGAGGACGTTATCATCGAGAATAAACAGGCCATCGAAATGGTTGAAATGTATTCTAATATCTTGATGAACATGATGAACGCCTTTACATCCATCATTTCAAACAACCTTAATATGGTTATGAAAATGTTGGCAGCCTTGACGATTACCTTGGCCGTACCGACCATCATCTTTAGCTTGTGGGGGACCAACGTGCCATTGCCGTTTCAAAACGATGAAAATGGTTTCTTCGAGGTTGTGGGCATCTCCGTAGCCGAGAGGTGTCCGAGTGGTTTAAGGAGCTGGTCTTGAAAACCAGTGACTCCGCAAGGGGCCGTGGGTTCGAATCCCACCCTCTCCGCCATTCAATTTTATACTTATAGTATCAAAAGCAGTACTACTAGACGTATGACTGGCCGCTTGGCTATTGCCACTCTGTGCCTTAACGTTAGTAGTACTGCTTTTTTGTCCTATAACCCCAAATATTAGTGTATAAATAACTTAAGTAGGATTATTGCTGCTGCTGTACATAAGGATACAGGTAGTCAGTCCAATAATCCTACTTATGATTTTAAGATAAGTGATATAAATTTATTTGTCAAGAAATGGAGAAAGAGGGAATTCTCCATATTCTATCATATATATTACTCTGTTGTGTGATGATAGATAGAAAGAATTTGAAAAACTCTTTCTATTTATAGTATGATAGCTTTATATGTTATTTTTCTGTAGAAAGGAGCTCGTATGAGTAGAATTGGTTTCTCACGAACTCAGATTTTAATTCTTGTCAGCGTATGGCTAACGTTTTTGATTAGCTTTGTTATGCGTCTTTCTTGGGCGTCATTGATGCCAATTGTCAATGAAGCATTGAATTTTACACCACAAATGGGGACATCCTATTTATCCGCCTTTTACATGGGCTATGCCATCATGGTATTGCCAGGTGGTATTCTAGCGGACCGAATTGGCTATCGCTATACTATATTGGTTAGCTTACTCGCCATGGCAGTCATCACCGCATTGATGAGTACCATCGATAATTACACCTATGGATGGGTATTGCGTTTCTTATTAGGTATCGTATCCGGCCCTGTACAAGCTTCTTGTTTGAGTGCCATTGGGGATTACTTTGGTCCTAATCAACGTGGCGCAGCCGTTGGTATTTTCATGTCTTGTACATCCCTTGGATTGACGACGGTAAATCTATATGCACCTTATGTGGCAACTAATTATGGCTGGCAAAATGCATTTCTTTTAACGGCCATGTTACCAATTATTGTATTCATTCTTAGCTATTTTACGGTGCGCAAACCGAGTGCAGACATCCTAGCTCAACGAGAAGCAGAGGCGAGCTCTGGATCAGCTCATATAGGGGAAAAGACGTCCATAAAAGAAAACTTGCTTCACGTGTTAAAAAATCGTAATATTCGTTGCCTTGCATTTGCTGGTTTCTTTGCTACCGGTGCTACATGGGCTGTAGCTCAGTGGTCAAACTTATACATGGTTAAACAATTAGGTGTTAATGCTATTTACGCAGGCCATGTTATGTCCGCTTTTGGCTTGGCAGCACTTATTGCAAAGCCAACCATCGGTATTCTATCCGATATCTTGCCAATTAAGAAAAACCATTTAACAGCGCTTGTTATGTTCTTATTTGGACCGGCCTTAATACTCTTTGCGAGCACCACAAACCCAGATATGCTCTTTATTACAGGCCCAATTCTTGGTATTGGTGCATTTATGCACAGTGCATTGACAAATGCTCTCGTTGTACAATCAGCAGAACCTCACTTGCGAGGTACTACGGCAGGCTTTGTAAACTTATTCAATCAAATCGGCGTTATGTTGGCGCCTATGATTTTAGGTAGTATGCTAACTGCAACTGGTAGCTATAAATCTGCATTGATGACCCTTGCTATTGCACCAGTTATCGGTGCTATTGCCTTGTTCTTTGTAAGACTAAAAAAATAAATTTCTCTTGTGAAAGCCATAAAACAAACCCTCATCAATAACGATGAGGGTTTTCGTGTTTCTAAATGTTTTTGTAAATAATAATTAATGAGGACCTTGACCACCGCCATGGCCACCATCTCCGCGACCATTGCCATTACGACCGCCGTTGTCACGATTACCATCGTTGCGATGATTATCACGATTCTTGTTATCTCTAAAACCTTGAGGGCCAGGAGGTCCTTGTCGATCTGGAAGAGCCATATTTTGATTAGATGGTTGGAATTTACCCGTTTGAAGTGCATTTAAATTTGGTGAGAAGCGCCCACGATCACCTAAGCTATCTGGGTTAGGTCCGCCTA
>QWCO01000942.1_pt1 | contig 14767 bp, 8 predicted proteins | sample 1972611 | NCBI WGS metagenome assembly QWCO01 (sample SAMN09866706, study PRJNA288562) | Human oral metagenome isolate term1_saliva, whole genome shotgun sequencing... | reverse complement strand
TTGAAGGGAATGGCAAAGGGTGTTACACGTATCAGCATCGCTGCTACAGACGGTCGTGAGACATCTTCTGATGGCTCTTTCCAAGTACGAGTTGTTGAAAAGAAGTCGGCTCCTGTCTATGCCGTCTACCCTATTCCAGTACAGAGAGACATCCACACCCTACTCAATCCAGAGGTAAAACAGGCTGAACTCGTTATCAGTTCTACTGTGGGTGAGCGTCTGATGAAGGCTACTGTGACTCCAGACAAGAACAACGTAGCCACACTTGACCTTTCTAAACTAAATCCTGGAACGTATAAACTGACCGTATATACCAGTAAGGGCAACCATACCCAGATGTTCATTAAACGATAAACACAACAAGTATGAATACAAAACATATCATTCTCATGGCTTGCGCAGCACTCCTCGGTGCTACGCAGGCTAATGCTCAGGGACAAGATCTCTCGATATTAACAGCGAATACCGATGCCCGAACAGCCGCTATGGGTAATGCTTCGGCTGCTGCTGAGGGTATGTATCTATACAACAATCCAGCTGCTATCTTCGCAACTGATAAGAAGTTCACCGCAGATGCTGCTGCCTCTCTCTTTGAAAAGGCAGAGGGTGCCGATGGAACCTTCGGCATTTACGCGCTTTCTGCAGGCTATAAGTTGGCTAAGCGTCATGCAGTCTTCGCTGGTTTTCGTTATGCTGGAGGACTAAGTCTAAAGGGTTCGGACCTCTTGGGCAATCCAACCAAGGACTATAAGCCTTATAACTGGACCCTCGACTTGGGTTATACCTATTTCTTAGGTAAGGGATTCGCTGCCTATGCAACAGGAAGTCTTATCTATAGTCACCTCTCTAAGAATGCTACAGGTGCTGCTTTCTCCGTGGGTGGAGCCTATCAAAACAACGAGTTGACCCTTGCCAACAAACCTGCCAACCTCATGCTCGATGCGAAGGTGGGCGCCATTGGTCCTCAACTCGACTATGGTAACAAGCACAAAACGACGCTCCCAACCTATCTTGCCGTAGGTGGTGCGCTGTCTGTAGAGGTAGCAGAGAAACATCAAGTTGCTGCAGCCTTGTCTTCTCGTTACTTCTTCCAACCTTCAGAAGCCAAACTCTTTATGCTTGGTGGCGGACTTGAATACACCTATAATAAGATGGTATCAGTACGTGCAGGCTATGAGTATGGTGACCACGACCTCAGCCATATCACTATGGGTGCAGGCTTCAAGTATAATGGCTTACGTTTGAACGGAGCATACAACCTGAAGACAGCAGATGCAGGAAGTAGCTACTGCACCATAGGTATTGGCTATGATTTCTAAAACAAGGACAAACAAAACAATTCATTTAATCAAAAGTAACAGTTATGAAAAGAACTTTATTCTCAATTTGTGCATTAGTACTGAGCCTTACAGCTTCCGCTCAGATAATAAAAGACACACCTAAAGGTAAGCTGATAGAAAACCTGTATCGCTCAAGTAAGTCTTGGGTTAAGAAGGGTTGGACTGGTGTTCAGCCAGGCAGATATGAAGGTATCGTATCTAAGATTGTTATCGGTGAGGATGGCTGTATTTACATTTACAATCCACTATCAGGCCTCGACAGTAAGTCATGGTTGAAGCTTGAGAGACAACCTGATGGCAAGTATAGAGCAAAGCTACCACAGGATATCCTTACAGACGACTATGGTGGGGACGATGATGAGGAGGAAAGTAGTGAGCGTACTATCTCTCTTAATCGTTTGGTTTCTTCTGATGATGGAAAGAATTACGAGCCTGTTGGTACAGCTTTGAACTACGTAGATTTCACAGTGGAAGGAAGAACACTCAAGATGTCTGGTATGGGTCAGAAGAAGCAAATATGGGGTGCTACCTATAATAATAGCTGGCTAAATAACTATGGTGGCGACTGGGCTCTTACGATTGAACCACTTAAAGAGCAGCTTATTACACCACCAGCTACAGCTACAAAGAGCCAGTACACCGTTACTTCTAAGTCTGATCCTTCACCACGTATTGTTGAGGTAATGACCGATAATAACGATATCTATGTCAAGGGCTTGTTCAAGGCTGAGAAACTTGCAAACGTTTGGGTGAAACTTACCAAGCAAGGTGACAAGGCTGTCATGTCTACTAATCAGTATTTGGGTATTACCAAGAAGACAGACTTTAAGAAATACGATAGCGATAAGTCGGAATATCACACCTTTGCCGCAGCTTTCGAGAATGAAGAAAAGACCGCAGAGAACCTTGAGTTCAGCATTGATGCAACTGGTAAACTGACTACTTCTAAGCTTCTTAGAACTTCTTTAGGTAGAGCAAGTAATGACAACATTACTGGTGAAGACTATATAGAAAGCTATGATGCTCTTACCTTGACTCCTTACGTTCAGAAGGAGGTTGGAGCCCCAGCGACACCAGAATACTTCTATTTATCATCTACTCCAAACTACGACAACACTTCTAATGAGATTAAGTTAGCATTCTATGTAAAGAACGCAGACGTTAACGGCAACGTTCTCGACCCAGAGAAGATGTACTACAATGTCTATATTAATGGCAGCACAGAACCTTTCAAGTTCAAGAAGAGTGCAAGTCAATACAATGACATGCATGAGGACGAAATGACTAATATTCCTTTCAACTACAAGGACAAGAGAAATTATGATTTCAAGGTTATCGATAACCTACGTATTCTTCATTTCTATGATAGTTCTATCACACGCCTCAAGGTCGTAATGGTCTACGAAGCTGACGGCAAGAAGTATTCAAGCGAACCATTGGTTGCCTCACTTACTACCGATGGTATCGAGAGTGCAAACTTCAGCAAGACTACAACAGAAAAGTATTACACCGTTGATGGTCGTCAGATTCAGAAGCTACAGAAGGGTCTTAACATCATCAAGTCTTCTGATGGTACTACACGTAAGGTGGTGGTGAAGTAAACAAGTTGACGAGTTGACGAGTAAACAAGTTGACGAGTAAACAAGTTGACGAGTAGACAAGTTGACGAGTAAACAAGTTGCTTGTGTAGTTGACAAGTGAACAGGTTTACAAGATAATTGTATAGTTGGCAAGTGAACGAGTAAATAGTTATATCTATTATAACTAACAACTCGCTTACTTGCCAACTTTTGTATTTGAGAAAGACTGATATAATTCAGAATTCATAATTCAAAATTCATAATTATGATTACTAATATAATTCAGAATTCATAATTCAAAATCCATAATTATGATTACTAATATAATTCAGAATTCATAATTCAAAATCCATAATTATGATTACTGATTTAATTCAGAATTCAAAATCCATAATTATGATTACCGACAAAGGTAAAGTTTAAGGTTCAATGTTCAAATCATAAAGTTCAATGTTCAAACCTCAAAGGTCAAAGGCAGAGGGGTATCTCGCTATCTACTCCCCTTCCCTTGGGGGAGGGGTAAGGGGGAGGGGCTACTTCCCCTTCTCCTTCCCCTTTTTCTTTGTTTTGTCACATTTTTTCGCACATTCCAAATCCAACACATGCTCTTTTAGCTTACAATTAACGCCCAATTGGCTTGCAAAAGATGCCCTATTAAAGTCCAACTAACGCCCTCTTGGACCCTTACTAACGCCCTTTTAAAACACAATCTTACAAGTATTTGATTCTCTGGAAGTTACAAGACCACCAAGATTAGCCCTTTTAAGACCATTTTTCGACCCAAAACGCACCGACTTTTGTAAACATATTTCACTCCAACCCTACATTATAAACTTGTTACCGCATCTCCCAAAAAACCTGTTAAACATGTTACCCTGTCTCCTTGCCCCCCTGTTACCCTGTCTCCCCTTACCCTGTCCACAAACAACTTGTTCACTCGTCAACCAGTCAACTCGTCAACTTATCCACAAAACCTAAGGTATTCTTGTATTATTTTAATATCTTTGCATAATCATTAAAGAGTCAATACGCAAAAAGAAAAATAAGACAATGACAAGTACCGAACTTAAAGACCTCGAAGGCCGTCTGTGGCAATCTGCCGACATGCTGCGTGCTGGTGCGCACCTTGCAGCTAACAAGTATAGTCAACCTATCCTTGGTCTTATCTTCCTCCGTTATGCTGATGTGTTATTTAAGCAGCATAAGGAGGCGATTGATGCAGCCTATAACGAGTATAAGGGCACACGCATGGAGCGTAGCTATAAGGACATCGCCATAGAGAAGTGCGGCTTCTTCTTGCCAGAATGTGCTTATTTCGACTATCTAAATGATGCCCCCGACGATGCTCAAAAGGCGTTGTTGGTAAAGGCTGCGATGGAGGCTATTGAGCATGAGAACCCACGCATGGACGGTGTCCTACCAAAGGAAGTCTACGGACAGTTGGTACCAGAGGAAGAACCGGAGCTACTGAGTCGCATCGTACGTGTATTCAAAGACATCCCTGAGAATATCAGTATTGACATCTTCGGACAGATTTACGAATACTTCCTTGGCAACTTCGCCCTTGCTGAAGGTCAGGGAGGAGGAGCCTTCTATACCCCTGCCAGTGTCGTACAGTATATGGTTGAGGTCTTACAGCCTGCCACTGGCGATAAGAAGTTTCTTGATCCTGCCTGTGGTTCGGGCGGTATGTTCGTTCAGGCAGCACGCTATATGCACCGCCACAATGCCACTAACGAACAGATGATGAACTTCCGTTGCTATGGTGTTGAGAAAGAGCCTGACACGGTGAAGTTGGCAAAGATGAACCTTCTACTCAACAATGTGCGTGGCGAGATTACGGAGGCTAACTCTTTCTATAGCGATCCTTACAATGCTGTCGGACAGTTTGATTACGTCATGGCTAACCCTCCGTTTAATGTCGATGAGGTGGTTGTTGAGAGGGTGACAGACGATGCACTCTTTAACACCTATGGTGTACCCCGCAACAAGACAAAGTCTGCCAAGAAGGCTTCAGACAAGAAAGAGACCGTACCTAATGCCAACTATCTATGGATTGGCTATTTTGCCACAGCCCTCAACGAGCAAGGTAAGGCAGCACTTGTTATGGCAAACTCTGCCAGCGATGCAGGAGGCAGCGAACTCGAGATACGTAAGAAGATAATCGAGGACGGCATTATCAGTCAGATGGTGACCCTCCCCAGCAATATGTTTTCTACCGTGACCCTCCCTGCCACACTCTGGTTCTTCAATAAGCAGCGACCAAAGAAAGACGAGATTCTCTTTATTGACGCTCGTAACATCTTTACACAGGTAGACCGTGCACACCGTAAGTTCTCTGATGAGCAGGTGAAAAACCTCGGAATCATCTCTCGCCTTTATGAGGGCGACAGCGATGCTTTCTGGGCATTGGTCGATGAATATAAGGCAGAAGACAAACAAAGCGAAGTAGACTGGCTTTTAGAACGCTGGCCAGATGGCAAGTATCAAGACATTGTCGGTCTGTGCAAGGTAGCGAAACTTGAAGGTGAAGATGGCATCATCGACAACGACTATAGCCTTAACGCAGGACGATATGTGGGCGTAGTGATTGAAGACGACGGAATGACCGAAGAGGAATTCCGCACCGAAATGCTATCGCTAAACTCGGAGTTTGCGAAGCTATCCGCTGAAGCTAAGGACTTGGAGAGTGAGATTGAAAAGAACTTAAAGGAGTTGTTGGGGGAGTAAGGGAGAATTGTAAATGGAATATCAGGAATTAAAGGAGTGTGCTAAATATAGTAATTTGAGAACAAGTACATTCACAAAAGATACTTATATCAGCACAGAGAATATGTTGCCAAATAAAGGTGGAGTTACATCTATAGACAGTATACCAACCTGCAAGACAACTGCAAAATATGAGCCTGCAGACATTCTCATATCAAACATACGCCCATATTTTTGTAAAATCTGGTTTGCCACGAGGGAGGGAGGATGTTCAAATGATGTGTTGGTAATTAAAGCAAAGAAAACGATAGAACCAAAATTCCTTTACTATGTTCTGAGTGACAAGAACTTTTTTAATTACGATACTATAACATCTAAAGGAACAAAGATGCCACGTGGCAATAAAAATGCTATAATGAAATATCTTGTTCCAAAGTTTTCCCCTCTCACCCAGCAGAAGATAGCCTCTATCCTCTCCTCCTATGACCGTCTTATCGAGAACAACACTCGTCGTATCCGTTTGTTAGAGCAGATGGCAGAGAACCTTTATAAAGAGTGGTTCTCATACCGCAAAATAAAAGGTCAATCAACAGCCATAAAGTTAAAAGAGATTATTAACATAACAAGAGGCCTTTCTTACTCCTCTGAAGAGATAGACTGCACAGATGGAAACAACCTTATTAACTTAAAGAATATTCAAGGTTATGGAGGATTTAGACTTGATGGAACAAAATTATATAATGGCAAATATAAGCCAGAACAAATAGTTGAAGAAGGAGACTTAATAATGGGAGTTACAGACATGACACAAGACAGACGAACTGTCGGATCTGTTGCTCTCATTCCTAATGTAAATACTTTAAGTGTTATATCGGCAGATTTGGTTAAGATAAATTCTTCTATCGATAATACATATCTATATGCAATGTTTAGATATGGTAATGTTTCAAGTCATATTGCACAATTTGCAAATGGGGCAAATGTTCTTCACCTCAGACCAAAGTCAATATTAAATATTAAAGTTTTTCTGCCTAATCAAGACATAATTGATTCATTTGTATCAAAGGTTAAACCAATGATACAGCTAACAAATCGACTTAACACAGAGATTGATAGCCTTACTCGCCAACGTGACTTACTCCTTCCCCGTTTGATGAGTGGCAAACTTGAAGTAAATTCTTAATCAACCCATTGTATTATGAAATCGTTTATCAGTGAAGACGACATAGAGCAGACCCTTTGTACCCGACTATCGCAACCAGAGTTCGGATGGAAACGTATTGAGTGTGACCCGAGTGTGGAGGCACAAGACGACGTTAGCAAGACGGGGCGTCGCAATTCGTCAGAGTGCATCTTACCTGCGGTATTCCTTACTGCCTTAGAACGACTTAATCCACAGATTGACAAGAGCATCTTAGCGCAGGTTGTAGCCGACTTCCGTAAGGATTATACGGGTAAGGACATGATGGACACAAACTATAAGTTCTATAACTATCTGCGCAATGGTATCAATGTAAAGGTGAAGAAGAATGGTAAAGACGACTTTGACATCGTTCGGCTGATAGACTTTGACAATGTAGAGAACAACGACTTCCACTGCGTTAACCAGATGTGGATAAAGGGTAGAATTCGTTATCGTCGCCCCGATGTCCTCTTGTTTGTCAATGGACTTCCAATGGTCTTCATCGAATTAAAGAACTCAACCGTAAAGATAAAGGAAGCCTATAACAAAAACCTCGTTAGCTACCAAGAAGATATACCCAATATCTTTGCACTAAACCAGATATGCGTACTCTCAAATGGTATGCAGACGAAGTTGGGTGCATGGAATTCAAAATATGAATTCTTCTTTGATTGGCTAAAGGTCAACGACGAACATGAAAAACTCGACCGTGAGCATATAGCCGAGTATGGTCTTTCAATCATCAACCTCATTGACGGTCTTTTCCGCAAGGAACGCCTGTTAGACTATATCGAAAACTTTATCTTCTTTGACAATAAGCGCAAAAAGATTATCGCTAAGAACCACCAATACTTAGGCGTAAACAACCTCATGAAGAGCGTGGAACGCAGAGAAGAACTAAAAGGAAAGTTAGGTGTGTTCTGGCATACGCAGGGTTCGGGTAAGAGCTATTCGATGGTGATGTTTGTACGAAAGGTAAGACGCAAGCTAAAGGGTAACTTCACCTTCCTCGTCATTACCGACAGAGACGACCTCGACACACAGATACATAAGACCTTCGTGCGCAGTGAGGTTATTGGCGAGAAAGAAGAATGCCAGCCAAAGAATGCAGCCCAGCTACGTGAGTTCCTTAGTGGTAACAAACCGATGGTCTTCACGCTGATACATAAGTTTCAGTATGATAAGACGAAGAAATATCCCGTCCTCTCTGAGCGTAACGACATCTTTGTCTTAGTAGACGAGGCACATAGAACACAGTATAAGCAGTTGGCAGAGAACATGCATACAGGTCTGCCTAATGCTAACTACATCGCTTTTACAGGAACTCCTTTGTTAGGTTCAAAGCGATTGACCAACCAATGGTTTGGCGACTATGTGTCAGAATATAACTTTGCACAAGCAATTGAAGATGGTAGTACGGTGCGTCTGTACTATAGTCGTCGAGTGCCAGAGGTGGGATTAGAGAATAACTGGCTTGACTCAGACATTGACAAGATAGTCGAAGAAGAAGAACTCAACGATAGAGAAAGAGAACTCTTAGAGAACTCCTCCTCACGTATCTTAGAGGTAATCAAGCGCGACGGACGTCTTGATCGTATTGCACAAGACATTGCCCACCACTTCCCAAGACGAGGTTTCTTAGGAAAAGGAATGGTAGTCAGTGTGGATAAGTACACGGCTGTAAAGATGTATGAGAAGGTGCAACACTACTGGGGAGAAGAGAAGAAAGCCCTCATCAAGGAGCGCAATGCAGCCAAGACGAAGGAAGAACGTGACGAGCTGACGGCACGATTAGACTATATGAATAAGGTGGAGATGGCTGTCATCATCAGTGAAGAGGCTGACGAAGTAGAGAAGTTCAAAGCGCAAGGATTAGACATCACTGTTCATCGCAACAAGATGAACGAGATAACACCAGAGGGAAAAGACATTGAAGACAGATTTAAGGATAAGGACGATCCACTAAGTTTAGTCTTTGTATGTGCGATGTGGCTCACAGGCTTTGACGTTCCTTCGCTCTCAACCCTTTATCTTGACAAGCCTATGAAGGGCCATACACTGATGCAAGCGATTGCACGTGCTAACCGTGTGTATCCCGGTAAGAGCTGCGGTATCGTGGTAGACTATGTCAATGTGTTTAAGTATATGCAGCAGGCACTGTCTGACTATGCCTCAAATGGTGAGGAAGGTGCAGAGTTCCCAGCAAAAGATATTACGCAGTTAATCACAACCATTGACGGTTGTATTGAGGAGTGCGACTCGTTCTTACAAGGATTAGGGATAAGATTAGATAAGATTATCACCGATGGTGACACACTTGACAAACTGGAGTCCTTACGATTGGCATACGACAAAATCCTTGAGAAAGACGAGAGTAAAAACAGGTTTAAGGTGATGAGTAACCTCATGATGAACCTGCATGATGCTGCAAAGCCAGAGATATTTGAACTTGGATGGAAGAATGAGAAGTTCTCTCCACTGAGTTATCTCAATGGACTGTTCTGTAACAGAATAGATGATGAGAAACTAAGAAAGGCAAAAGAGAAGATGAGCTACACACTGGACGATAGCGTTACGGTGATGGTTGCAGAAGACATGCCACAATATAGTATTCATCAGAGTAAGGTGATCGACTTAAGTAAATTAGATATAGAAAGTATTCGTAAGTCTATCAATGCAACTCCTTATAAGTCAATGGAGATTGATAACCTCCGCACCTTTATAGAAACAGCGTTGGAACAGTTGATTAATAAGAACTGTACCAGAGTGCCATTCTCCCAAAGATACAAGAATATCATTGACACCTATAATGCAGGTGGTACGGAGAATGAGGATTACTATGAGAAGTTGTTACAGCTGATTGATGAACTCAAGAAAGAGCAGGGACGGTCGGCAGATATGGGATTAAGGGAGGAAGAACTTGAAATCTACGACCTTCTTATCCAAGGTAGAAAGCTAACAAAGGATGAAGAGAAGGAAGTTATCCTTGCTTCTAAAAACCTCTATAACAAGTTGGTGGAGGAAAAAGAAAGATTGTTGGTGGTTGACTGGTATAAAGACCCACAACCAAAGACAAAGGTGTTGGGACTGATACAACGGTCGCTGGATAAGGATTTGCCAAAGACCTATGATAGGGAGGTATTTTCTAACAAGACAAACCTGTTGCTGGATCACTTTGTCGATATGGCAGTACAGGGTTATGGATGGATATCCTAATACTTAACGCTCCTCCTTTTCATTAGGAAGGATTTACTGACTACATATATTTGTATATATACCCTCCTTGCATTCCTTCCATGAATTGGCTACCTTTGTAACAGAAAGAATCATTCATCAATTTGCTTCAAAAAAATGAAAAAGATATTGTTATTACTGATACTAATGATGTCGTTGCTTACTGCACATGCACAAGCACCGATGAAGGGAGGCGAATGGAAGGACAGCGCGGGCAAGCATATTAATGCACACGGCGGAAACATCATTCGCTATAAGGGTACGTATTATTGGTATGGTGAGAGCCGTTCAGTGGATGGGAAACCGTACAGTTCGCTGGGAGTCAGCTGTTATACATCAAAGGATCTAACGAACTGGACGAACAGGGGGCTGGTGCTGCCTGTGAGCAATGAAGCAGGTAGCGACATCGAAGGGGGTTGTATCATTGAACGACCAAAGGTGCTGTATAATAAGCAGACACGGAAGTTTGTGATGTGGTTCCACTTGGAGTTGAAAGGACGTGGCTATGGGGCAGCTCGTGCAGCAGTCGCAGTGAGCGACACACCACTTGGTCCATTCCGTTTTGTGCGGTCGGGACGTGTCAATGCAGGTATCTACCCGATAGACTTCTCAAAGGTAGACACGACCGATTTAAGGCAGCGACTTAATGAGCCAGAATATAAAGCATGGTGGACTCCTGCTTGGTACAGGCAGATAGAACGTGGAATGTTCTTTATGCGTGACTTGGCTGGCGGTCAGATGTCACGCGACATGACGATTTTTGTCGATGATGACGGTAAGGCATATCATATCTATTCGTCGGAGGATAACCTCACCCTTCATATTGCGCAGCTCACGGACGACTATATGCAACATAATGGTACTTTTGTACGTGTTGCAGCAGGAGGACAAAATGAGGCACCGACTATCTTTAAGAAAGATGGTATTTACTGGATGATAACAAGCGGTTGCACAGGTTGGGCACCAAATGCAGCCCGAATGTTCTGCGCAAAAAACATCTTTGGTCCATGGGAGCAACTGCCTAACCCCTGCCGTGGCGATGGTGCTGACAAAACTTTTGGTGCACAGGGTACATATATCTATAAAATAGAAACGACAGCAGCGAAGAAATTGTTTGGTGGTGCAGAGTATGTTTTTATGGCGGATATATGGAACCCAAAGCAGCTGAGTGATAGTAGACATCTTTGGTTACCCATTCGCTTTGAAGAGGGAAAGCCGGTGATACAGAAGTAATTCAGAATTCAAAATTCAAAATTATGATTACTTTGATAATTCAGAATTATTCGAACAAAGTTCTTATCAGTACGTCATAATTATGATTACCGATGTTGGAAAGGTCAAAAATCAAATTTCAAACTTCAAAGATCAAAGGTCATAGGTCAAACCTAAAAATTCAAAGAATAAAAGAGTCTTATTTAAGGTGAACCTTATTGAAGGTCCTTCATTGTGAGTGGTTGAGCAAGGGTAGTAAACTCAAGACCACCTGTGGTACACTCGATACCCTTAGCAGCATCCTTAATCTTATTACCATTTACGGTCTCTGAACCATCCATCTTGAAATAGAGTTCCAGACCATCAGACTTAGGATTAACACCTAACATATTCTGCTTAATCTGATTCTCGGTACGAGCAACACTCCATACACGAACCTCACTCATATAACCATAGAATGGACGTTCACCCCAAGGGAAGCCCGGAATCTTACCAATGTTGAAACCAACATCAGCGTTAGGATCGAAACCAGAGATGTTCCATGCAGACTCAGCCCACTTCGTACCATTAAGGTACATAACGGTCTTACCCGTTGCTTGATCGAAGGTTACTGCCACATGATACCACTTATTAATCTGAAGTTTCTCAGGTGCTTCGTAGTGCTGTCTACCTGCTATCTGAAGAATACCAGCAGAGATTCCACCACCAACATCACCAACACGGAAAATCATCAGACCCTCAGAACCCATGATGGTACAGTTGCTGCCCCACCAGATAGAATGTACTAAAGCCTCGTATGTAAATGACTTAAAGTAGGTTCCAGAAGGGAACTTCACTGAGATATACTTGTTATAGAAATCACCAGCCTTTGTTATCTTGACTGGTTTAGCCAAAACAATATATTCAACGTCCTCACCATCAATGATAGGAGTAGAGCTTGAATGTAGCTTGATAGGCAACATATAATTCTTACCTGCTTCTAACTGATCAAGATTGTTAAGCGTCAACGACACCTTGTCAGCATAGATACTGCCTGCAGCAATCGTTGAAGAAGTCTTACTGAACGTAACATTCTGATGCTTAAAAGCAACATAGTCAGTTCCGTACTTGTGATTATAAAGGGCAACCAGCGACGAGTCGGCAAGTGAATAAGAGACATCCACAGCCCCATTCTGCTTATTAGAAAGGCGAGAAGTAATGTCGACATCTAAGGTTGAACCAGTGTCTGGCATTTCGACTTTCTGCAGATTGCCATCAAAATATACCTTCTGCTTCAACAAATCGCTCTCACTGTCCTGGCAACTCACCACACAGCATACGGCAAACGCCACAGCAATATGTTTGAAAATATGCTTGTTCATATTTGTATTCTATTAAATTTATAATGTGAGCTATGCAATGTTAAGGTTGAGTGGTCTGACCCATTCTCTCCTTAAACACTTGTTGATTAATCTGAATTGCCTGACGCATCCACTTGTAGTTAGGCGTGTTGTCGTAGTCGTTATCGAAACGATAAGCACCTACTCCACCCTTATAACCCTTAGAAGGCATACTCTTGGCTTGTCTTAACAACTGACCACCATTCTTGAAGGATGACTCAAAGTTATCGGTTGTGATAATTGTCTTTGGGTCAACACCATAGTAATCGAAGTGAGTTGTACGACCGTAAGCCTGATCAATCCAGTAATCAACATATCCATCTAAATCCTCAGTAAGGCCACCAAAGTGGCCATCAATACAGATAAGACGGTGTCCCTTATGCTCAGGATCGCTCTTAGGACCGATGTACTTGTTCATCTCCTTTACCAAGTAAACGAGGTCAGCATTAGTGCTGAGCGTGCCATCCATATCAAAGACACCACTGCCAATCTCCCAGTCGATATCGTAACCGTCCCAGTCATTGGCTGCCAATGAGTCGCAGAGAGCCTTTGCAAAGCGAGCCAAAGCCTGCTTATGGTTGTCAGAACCAGCAACACCCTCGTAGCCCCAGAACTTCCAACGAGCCTTCTTCTTAGCCTCTTCAACGCGAGCTTGGTCGTTTGCCCAACCTTCTTTCTCAGCCTGCTTCTCAACGGCAGTGTAGACAGAATCAGGGGTTCTACCCTTACCAATGTAAGACAAGAGTGTAACTTCCAAGAGTTTTGTACCCTTCACCTTCTGTACAAACTCCTTGTCCTTCTTCTGCTCAGGTGTAATATTAAAGCGATTAGGTGCACCACTCCACATAGAAACGAGATCCATACTATCTGGCATAGAGGTAAGATAGCCACGACGATAGGTACCAGCTGGCGACCAGTTAGAATACCAACCGAAGGCAACAGGACGACCATAGTTAACGGCTTGCTGCTTATAAGCTCTCAAATCGGCATAATACTTCTCGCTTTCAGCATTGTTCATCGTATTATATCCACCGATATGATCGTAAGGTTCGTTCTCTACCTCTGTCATCTTGCTACATCCACAGAAAAGAACTCCTGCACAGAGCAATACCAACGAACTTATATATTTAAAGTTTTTCATATTCAAAATGCTTGATATTAATGATTCTTATTATCCCACCACAAACGTGTACCAGCCTTATCAAGACCGCCACGAAGTAGCTTGCGTGCACTCTCTAAGTTGGCAATATCCTCTGCCGATGTAGACTTGTTAGTTGGGAAACGCATACGACGGATGCCTACCTCACTGTCAACCTCACCATTGCTATAGTTCGTAATGGTGCTGTGCAACTTAGGATAACCTGTACGACGATACTCTGTCCAAGCCTCTTGTCCGTTAGGATAGAGTGCAATCCACTTCTGTATCATAATCTTCTCGAGTTTCTCCTCATCGGTTCCACTCCATGCTGTAGTAGCCTCTGTTACTGCTGGTACGTCAACATTCACACCTGGATTGGTGAGATGGAAACTGTAAGCAGATGGCTTGAGGCCAGACGACATATAGTCTGCTACCTCAGAACTTGCAATACCATTCTCCTCAAATGACATCTCGATACCCTTCTCATAAAGTGACTCAGCAGTACCACCCACAGCGAATCCATGCAGAGCAGCCTCAGCCAAGAGGAAGTAAACTTCAGAAGCACGCATCCAATAAGTAGGAGTTGTACTTGTGATTGCTGGGCGTGAAGAATCCCTGAAAGCATCGTTAGAGCTTACGTCATGACCTGTTGGTACACCTGAATACTTTCCGTATGTGCCCACAGTCACTGCCTGAGAAACAGTACTTGTATTGAAGTACTTTGGCAAACGTGGGTCTTGATAACCGCCTAAGTAAGCCAACATAGAAGAACCCATACGGCACTCGTTATACTGGTTGATAAGAACATCGAGGTTGTTCTTGAACTCCAAGCTTGCACCTCTCTCCATCTTAGCCTCATCATCTTTGGTCTTCATCACACCATAAGAATGGTTGACAGCCTGTAAAGCATACTTCTTTGAGAGTGCAGCATCAGCATAATAAACACGCATAGCAAGACGTAACATCAAAGAGTTAGCATAGACAACCCACTT
>QWCO01000633.1_pt1 | contig 14776 bp, 10 predicted proteins | sample 1972611 | NCBI WGS metagenome assembly QWCO01 (sample SAMN09866706, study PRJNA288562) | Human oral metagenome isolate term1_saliva, whole genome shotgun sequencing... | reverse complement strand
CCAAGCTAAGTTCTATGGTCTCGGTGCTGACGGTACTGTTGGTGCTAACAAGAACTCTGTGAAAATCATCGGTGAAACAACCGATAAGTACTGCCAAGCCTACTTCTCTTACGACTCTAAGAAGTCTGGTGGTTTCACTTGCTCTCACCTCCGCTTCGGTGATCACCCCATCCGTTCTACCTATTTGGTGAACACCCCCAACTTTGTGGCTTGCCACGTGCAAAGCTACATGCACATGTATGACGTATTGCGCGGTATTCAGCCCAACGGCACATTCCTCCTCAATACCCTTTGGGAAGGTGAAGACCTCGTGCGCAATATGCCTAACAAAATTAAGCGCATCCTTGCTCAACGCAACATCACGGTCTACACCATCAACGCAACAAAGATTGCGCGCGAAATCGGTCTTGGCAATCGCACCAACACCATCCTTCAAAGTGCCTTCTTCCGCATCACTAATGTGATTCCTGTGGACAAGGCAGTCAAGGAGATGAAATACTTCATCGAAAAGACTTACGGCAAGAAGGGTCAAGACATCGTAGACAAGAACTACGCTGCAGTAGACCGCGGTGGCGAATACCACGAATTCCCCGTAGATCCCGCTTGGGCTTCTCTCGCTGACGACGCTAAGGTGGACGATGGCGCTCCTGCATTCATCACTGACATTGCTCGCGTCATCAATGCACAAATGGGTAACGACCTTCCTGTGAGTGCCTTCAAGGGCTTGGAAGATGGTACTTGGCACCAAGGTACTGCCGCTTACGAAAAGCGCGGTGTCGCTGCCTATGTTCCTGCTTGGGATTTGGAAAACTGTATCCAATGTAACAAGTGTGCTTATGTTTGTCCTCACGCTTGTATCCGTCCCTTCGTGATGGACGAAGCTGAGAAGGCTGCATCTCCCAACTTGAGCGCTATCGAAATGAAAGCTCCTGCCCAAATGAAGGGTATGAACTTCCGCATCCAGATTTCTGTGCTCGACTGCACAGGTTGCTCAAACTGCGTAGACGTTTGTCCTGGTCGTCCTAAGACGGGTAAGGCACTCTCTATGTCTCCTCTCCAAGACCAACTTGGCGAAGCTGACAACTGGAAGTACCTCACTGAAAAGGTGACCAACAAGGCGCACCTCATTGACGCAGCTTCTAACCCCAAGAACACACAGTTCGTACAACCTCTCTTCGAATTCTCAGGAGCTTGCGCAGGTTGCGGTGAAACTCCTTACGTGAAACTCGTTTCTCAGCTCTTCGGTGATCGCGAAATGGTGGCGAACGCTACGGGTTGCTCATCCATCTACTCTGCATCTATCCCTTCAACACCATACACCACTAACGCTGAAGGTCACGGTCCTGCTTGGGCTAACTCACTCTTCGAAGACTTCTGCGAATTTGGTCTCGGTATGACACTTGCCAACAAGAAGATGCGCGCTCGCATCGAACTCATCTTCAAAGATGCCATCGCCAATGGTGAGCACGTGAGCGAAGAGTTCAAGACTGCCGCTGCTGAATGGCTCGAAGTGAAAGACGATGCCGCTGGTTCTAAGGCTGCTGCTGCAAAACTCAAACCTATGATTGCCGCTGGTAAGGCTGCTGGTTGCCCTGTTTGCAAGCAACTCGACGAACTCGCTCACTATCTCACCAAGCGTTCACAATGGATCATCGGTGGTGACGGTGCTGCTTACGACATCGGTTATGGCGGTCTCGACCACGTCATTGCATCTGGTGAGGACGTAAACGTTTTGGTGCTCGACACAGAAGTTTACTCTAACACCGGTGGTCAGTCTTCTAAGTCTACCCCAACTGGTGCTGTGGCTAAGTTTGCTGCTTCTGGTAAGCGCATTCGCAAGAAAGACCTCGGTTTGATTGCCACCACTTATGGCTACGTTTACGTGGCACAAGTGGCAATGGGTGCCGACCACAACCAAACACTCAAGGCTATCCGCGAAGCTGAGGCTTATCCTGGTCCATCTCTCATCATCGCTTACTCACCCTGTATTGCACACGGTTTGAAAGCTGGTATGGGTAAGAGCCAACACGAAGAAGAACTCGCTGTGAAGTGTGGTTACTGGCAGCTCTGGCGCTACAACCCTGCGCTAGAAGACCAAGGTAAGAATCCATTCTCACTCGACTCTAAGGCTCCCAACTGGGCAGACTTCCAAGACTTCCTCACTGGTGAGGTGCGTTTCCAAGCGCTCAAGAAGCAATTCCCCGAACAAGCTAAAGAACTCTTCCAGGCTTGCGAAGAAAATGCTCGTCGTCGCTACCAAAGCTACGTGCGCATGACGCAACAAGACTGGAGTCTCCCTGAGGCTGAAACGGCAGAAGCATAAGCTTTGTAGTACAACACATTGCGCGACATCCCATGATGGGGTGCCGCGCTTTTTTCTTTTGTCGCCTTTTGCGCGTCATTGTTTGTGAAACTTACTCTCAAATCGAAGTGTACTTTCAAATTGAAGTACAAGAAAGGCGCAGTTTGTTTGCTAAGACAAATATCGGTCTTAAGGTTTTGAGGATAAATGGGAAAGTACTATATTTGCTGAACCAAAAGCTTGTGCCTATGAAAAAGGAAATTGGAAAATGGCTCGTGGACATTGCGAAATACATTACCACAGCAGTGTTATTATCTGCTGTATTTAGGGATATGGAGTCACCTTGGGTTGTGATTGGTGGTATTTCGGCTGCAATGGGCACACTCGCATGGGGGCTTTACCTCATACGTGACAATGAAACGAGTCATAAACCTCATAAGAAACGTCAATAACATGGGAGCAATAGCTGTATACATTTTTGTTTTATTGGTCGCCAATGTAGCTGGTCTTTATTACTTTTTCGACGATAAGCGCAAGGAGAAGGAAAAGCAAGACTAAAGCCCAAAAGGTTTTAGAGCGTTATATTGCTGCTCGTTATTGAGAATATGAAACTAGTAGAAATTCTCGCAAATAGAATCGATAATATGGGAGCAATAGCTGTATACATTTTTGTTTTATTGGTCGCCAATGTAGCTGGTCTTTATTACTATTTCGACGATAAGCGAAAGGAGAAGGAAGAGCAAGACTAAGCGAAGGCAACACGTAAATGCTGAAGGAGAGAAAGTTTCCCCTTCTTTTTCTCCCCTTTCATTTTATTCATAAAAACAACGCGACATCCCGATGTGGAATGTCGCGTTTTCGTTGGAAGAAGTCTTTGAAGACTCGCGGTGTTTGCGCTGAACTGCGCAACAGGGGGCTTATGCAAGCCGTGGTCTTACGGAAAAGATTAAGACTTGTAGCCCTTCTTCGCAGAACTGATGAAGTCTTTCAAGAAAGTAGACTCCTTCAATACCTTGTTTACCTCCTGCTGCAAATCGTTAGCACTGAAATTCTTACCTTTGTTTTGTAGCATATAGGAAAGTGCCATCAGATAGACCCATCCCGACGCCAGTGTCAAGGCGTAGAGCGTGCCACTCATCAAAGCTGCACCAGCCAAACTGCCAATGCCAGGAATGAATTTCAGTGCACTCGCCACGGTGCTCACCGCTGCAGCAGAAGCCAAGTTCGTAGCCACGCCAGTACCAATGGTTTTCAAGATGTTGTCGCCCACTGAAATGCCTACTTTCTTGTTGATGCGCACATACATCGTCCAGATGTTGGCTGCACCAGCCGCCACGTCAGCCCCAGGGATGGGAATCCAGGCAGAAGCCACTGCGATTTTGCTGTGACGCTTCACGATGTCCACGATTTCTTGTGGGAAATTATCATCCACAAACTTGTCCATGGCTCGAATAGCCCTAGACAACAGTGATGCTGCTTCAAAAAGTTTTTTATTGCTGTCCATTTTGATAGGAATTTATTGGGTTATAAAAAAGAGAATAATCATTCGTTTTGGAGAAGACACGGATTCTCGGGTGGTTTAATCCGTCACTTCTTCCACCACTTCCACATATTCATCGCTGTGATCCTCGTGGTGCGCGTGGCTGTCGTGGGCATGCGCGTCACTCGCCTGCATCACCGGATGCTCCATCATAGCTTTGTGGAATCGCTTTGCCACTTTCTTAAAACTGTAGTAGGCGATACCACCATTAATTACGCCACCAAACAAGGGAATAGCCTTTGCTGCACCGCGGCTAAAGGTGTTTTTGGTGAGGTTCGTGCCCAACCATTTTGCCACCTGTTTGATGATAGGGTAGTAGAACGTCTTGGTCAGTGCCATGCGTGGCAGACGTTTTGCCGTTTCGATGGAGAGTTGTTGCACCAGTTGCTTCAATGCCTTCTGAGCAGCGTTGACACCGAAGGCAACACCCAGCATCACGGTGAGCTGATTGCGCGTGTAGTCCGAGATTTTTCCGTTTTCGGTGAAATCCTCGTGGCCGTAGAGGTAGCTTAACTTCTGCACCAAGCACATCAATTGTCCATAGAATTGCGCTAAATCAGCAGGGATTGTGGCGAAAAGGGTTAATCCACCGGGAATACCAGCAGCAATGGAGAGTCCGGTGACGCATTTGGTGTGATAGCTGATGCAGCTTTTTGCGATGCGCTCGAGAGTTTCAGGGAGAAGCACTGCAGGAGGGCAGGCTATTGCAGCGTCCACTTCCTCTGGAGTGCAATATTCTCGGAGTTCTGAGCGGAGGAAGCTCTCGCGATTCACTTTAACGAAGGGAAGTTCCAAGGCAAGGCTGAGCACTTTGTCCCAGGCTTGCACACCTGTGTTGGCGGTTTGTTGTTCTTTCATGTTGTGAGTTGATTGATTTGATTTGTGTTCTTGTTCTTTTTACCATTCCATCCAGTTGTCAGACGGTTCGTTTGAAAGTTCTTGTAGCGTTTGCCAAAGTTGTTCGTCATGTTCTCTGGGATGTAGCATTGAGATGATGACATTTTCTGGAGCATTGTTGCGCATAATTCTTCGTTTTTATTGGGTTCTTAAATAAGGATTTGTCACCTATCAGGTTTTGCCGGCTTTTCAGACGGCATTTTTTGCCTCCTCCTGAAGGGGCGTTTGAAAGTTGTTGTTAGCTTTCGTTGTGGGCTGCAATTTTATCAAATGCAGCACCTCTTTATTGTCATCAAGTCCACATAATCAGTGGGTTGTTCCCATGTCCGTGTCGTAATGACAATGCAAAAATAGGGGGCTTTTTTCATAGGCTCTTCATTTTCCTTCATCTTTCGTTCCTTTATTTTCGCTTTAGGTGCATAGGGCTATAGCGATGCACCTATTATAGTGGAAATAAATAGGTGCGCATCTCGAGGATACGCACCCAAACTATTTTGTGCTTGTCATCTTATACACCTATATAAAGCAAAAACGCGACATCCCGATGTGGAATATCGCGTTCTATTTCTAAAGTCTTATGCTGCTATAGCCTTCTTGCTTGGTGTTAATACAACTCCTCGCCCCAAATGAAGTCGTGGGGAGCATCGGCAAGGAGAGGGTGGCGCTGGTCTTTGGCACTCAAAATGGCATCGGCAATGGGCATGCGCCAGTCGATGTCGAGACGCTCGTCCAAAAGAGAGATGCCTGCGTCCGACTCGGGAGCATAGTAGTTGTCGCATTTGTATTGAAACACAGCTTCGTCTGAAAGTACTGCAAAACCGTGCGCAAAACCGCGGGGGATGAAGAGCTGGAGATGGTTGTCTTCGCTCAATTCCACGGCGACATGCTGACCAAAGGTGGGACTGCCTTGGCGAATGTCTACGGCAACATCGAGGACGCAACCGCGGATGCAGCGCACGAGTTTGCTCTGCGTGTGGGGCATGCGCTGATAGTGCAGACCGCGCATCACACCGCGCGTGGAACACGATTCGTTGTCTTGCACAAAATCAATGGGGCGCACGAGGCGGTTGAACTCTTGTTGGGAAAAGGATTCAAAGAAATAGCCGCGGTCGTCGCGAAACAATCGAGGTTCGAGGATGACAACGTCGGGGATGGCTGTGGGATGTACTATCATTAGAGGATAAATAGGTGGAAGGGCAGAGGAATGCGGACCGGTGAAACAAAAACGTCGGAGATTTTCTAAAAAACGTCGGAGACTTTCTGAAAAACGTTGGAGATTTTCTGAAAAACGTTGGAGATTTTCTGAAAAACGTTGGAGATTTTTTGGGGGAACTCCGACGTTTTATATTGCTGTTACGAGGGGTTACAGCTAAGTTGGTGAAATCCAGTTGTATAGGGTGCAGCTTGGAGTGGAGAGAACGACTGTGTGCAGTAGGCTATCGCAAGGATTAGGGGGCAATGAGTTTGAGGAGGTATTGCCCATATTGATTTTTGATCATGGGCTGCGCAATGCGCTCCACGTCGGCAGCGGTGAGCCATCCTTGGCTATAGGCGATACCTTCGAGACAAGCCACTTTGAGACCTTGACGTTTCTCCAGCACCTCAATATAAGTGGAGGCTTCTGAGAGCGAATCGTGGGTGCCGGTGTCGAGCCACGCAAAACCGCGTCCGAGGGTGAGCACCTGGAGTTCGTTAGCTTCGAGATAATGCTGATTGACCGTCGTGATTTCCAGTTCCCCGCGAGCCGAAGGTTTGATGTTTGCTGCCACATCCACCACAGAGTTGGGATAGAAATACAAGCCCACTACAGCATAGTTGGATTTGGGGTGCTCGGGTTTTTCTTCAATCGAGGTGCATTGTCCAGTTTCGTCAAAGGTGGCGACGCCATAACGCTCGGGGTCGTTCACGCGATAGCCAAAGATGGTGGCACGTTGTTCCTTTTCGGCAGTGGTCACCGCCTTGTGGAGCAGTTCGGTGAAGCCAGCTCCGTGGAAGATGTTGTCGCCTAAGACCAAACAAACGCTGTCGTCACCGATAAACTCTCTACCAATGATGAAGGCTTGTGCCAGACCATCGGGCGAAGGTTGCTCGGCATAGGAAAACTCTACGCCAAAATCACTACCGTCTCCCAAAAGGCGTTGAAATCCAGGGAGGTCGTGGGGAGTGGAGATGATGAGTATCTCGCGAATGCCGGCGAGCATAAGCACCGAGATGGGGTAGTACACCATCGGTTTGTCGAAGATGGGGAGGAGTTGTTTGCTCACTCCTTTGGTGATGGGGTAGAGACGTGTGCCGCTACCTCCAGCGAGTACGATACCTTTCATATATGGGGTTATCCTTTTTCTATTTTCTAGCTTTTCTAGAAGTTCTAGCTTTTCTAGTGGTTCCAGCTTTTCTAGCGATTCTAGCTTTTTCTAGAGGTGCTAGTTATTCTGGAGATTCTAGTTTTTCTAGCGATTCTAGAAGGTTCAAAGTTACGATTTTTGGCTTATGCTGCCAAGGATTTGTGTAAAAAAATCCCGCACCCTCGAGTGAGGGTGCGGGAGATAAGGGAAATCAGTGTGGAGTGCACTGAAGTGCTACTGATTATTTCACCACCTTCTTGCCATTTACGATGATTACTTGACCAGCAGCAGCCTTGTTCACACGACGACCAGAGAGGTCGAAGGCAGGTGCTTGGGTAGTAGTCGTAGTGCTAGAAGCGATAGCAGTAGGATCGGTCACCTTGAGGGTGAAGTCGAAGATGTAACCACCGTTGTTGTTGATTAAGTTGCTGGTGTATTCACCGTTAAACTGACCAGCAGCATCGATGTTGTTCCAGTCGATTTTCACGCGCATACGGTAAACGCCGGGCTTTTCAGGAGCGTTGAACGATGGCAATTTGATATAGCCGTTGTCAAGCGTAGCTTGGTTTCTTGCGCTCTCGCCGAGAGAGTTGAAACCCTTGTAGTGGTTATAAGCCAACACTTCGCTGTTAACCTTACCAGGCTCCACGTTCCAGTTGAACTTCTTGTCTTGGTTAGCGTCAATGTAGACATAACCGTGCATCCAAACGTTGTTGTACTGAGGTTCGATGGTCACTTCTGCGCCCACTGGTACTTCTACCACCTTGTCAAGCATCTCATTGTAGATGTTTTCAGGACGTTCGTCAAGGAGATATTCTGTGGTTTCACCATTTACAGTGGCGCGGAAGCCTCTAGAGGTGCGGTCGTTGCGAGTCACTTGGAGGTTAGAGTGCTTGTCCCAGTGCACAGCATAGTCTGCCTTGAGCCATGGTTCGATAGGAACGAGCTTGAAGCGTTTTGCAGGATCTACGAACTCTTCTACCAAGCCAGCGAGGTCTTCAGTACCCACGTTGATGTAGCTCACACCAGTAAGGAGGGTTGCGAGCATCTCTTTGAAGACTCTCACCTGATCTTCGGTATAGCCACCTACCATCTTGTTGTAGAGCTCTTCCATGTTTTGGCGGAGCTGGTAAACTTCTTCGAGAAGATGTTCGTTTTCCTCCTTCTTCGCCTTCATGGCTTCCGTAGTAAATTCGCTCTTCTTGATGGCTTCTTCAGCCTTTGCAATAGCAGCATCTGCCTTAGCGAAGGCTTCTGCGAGCATTCCATCGAGTTCTTGCTTTTGGGTAGCAGCGTTCACGATGCCAGGCACGATGTTGTTGATGGCATTGCGAGCAGCAGTTTCGAGGGCTTCGGGGTTACCTTCGTAGGGACGGAGGGGTTGATTGAGACCAGCGAGTGCCTTGTTGAGGGCAACCACTTGGTCGATGGTAGCTGCGGTGGTGCCAGCAGGATAAACCTTCTCAGTGTAAAGAGAAATCTCACCATAGGTGAAGAACTTCTTGTTGTCGTTAGTCTTGTTCACCACAAACTTGAATGCACTGAATGGCTTAGAAGCGTGGATGTCGAGGATACCAGAGTAACCACCAATACCATTCACACGGTGTGTGTTATAGTTGCCAGTAGCTACTTCAGTCTTAATCTTTTCCCACTTGAAGCCATTGCCTTCTGGTGTGCCACCATAGATGTCAATCTCTGTGGGACGGTTGTTGAATTGTCCACTAGTTAAACGGGCTTGGTAAGCAAACTTGAAGTCTTTCACCTGTTCGGGGTTGTCAAACTTGAACATCAAGTTGTGCTCCTTGCCGTTGTTTCCACCATTGGTTGACCAGTTAGAGTGGAAGAAGGTATCGTTCTTGCCATCTAACAAAGCTGCGTAGCTACCTTCGCGTGGTTCCTTGTTGTCACTCCAAATCTGTGAGGCTTGCTCGATGAATTGGTGTTTGACCACGCGAGGCTTAGGACCGTTCACTTGTGTTTGGAAGAGTTGGAACTCAGAGTAAGTGAAGAAGTCGGTGCCAGAGTTCGTGCTGAGCACGTTGAAACGGAAGGCATCATATTCCTTGTCGGCAGCGAACTGGAAGTAACCGCCATAAGCACCTACACCTTCAAAGTTGGTCTCCGTACTAGGCATGTCGTTGGCAACAGTGGTGAAGGGTTGTGCCTCCCAAGTGATAGTGCCGTCAGCTTGCTTCTTACCGCCATAGATGGCGATTCTAGTGGGGATATTGTTGTTGTTTTGCTTACGCTTCTTGTAGTCTACTTGGAAAGTCTTGTGACCTGAAGCGTTGTCGAAGGTGACAGCTATGTAAGGATTGTTGGGACGTCCAGCGCGATAGCTAGAGTGGAAGTAGGTGTTCTCGTTGTTGTCAATCAAACCTGCGATAGGTCCTTCATGAGGATCCTGAGAGTTGGTAGACAGCTGAGTCGCAGCAGTAATCAAAGCATTGCCCACTTTCTTGTAAGCAGGCTGAGTAGCAGCCAATACGTTCTCAGCGACATCCTTGAGAGTGAGCTTGTTGGCTTGGAAAGAGGCATAGGCTTGCATCTTGTCTGCGCTGACGAAATACCAACGAGAAGCCGTGCTTTCATTGTCGTCCGCAATACCAGCGTTCCAGCGTACAACATTGTCGTTGTTGTAGTTGTGGAGAGAAGTTTGGTTGCCCGTGCTAGTGGTGTCAGCAAATGAATAGTAACGATTCTTTTCTTCGTCTTGGGCAGTGCTTACTTTATAGCGGAACTCTTCGGTTTGAGTGCCGATAGGAGTGTTGAAACCAGCTACTTTTCCGATGTAGCGTTGAGACTGCACGTTTTTGAAAGAAGCAGCACCGGCCTCGTTTACGTCAAACTCGAACAAAGCAGCGGGGAGCTTGTTGGCATCAAATACATAGGCTTTCACAACATTGTTTTCTACCACCATGATGCGGTTAGACACTTTGTTGTAGAAATAACCTTGTTGGTGTTGGGGCAAAACTTGTGCTTGGGCAGTATTTGCCATACCAGCAGCGAGCACCAACGCAGGGAAGAGAGCGTAAAGTTTATTCATATTCTTGATTTATTTTGATTTCTTGGCTGTTGCAGGGGCAGATTCCTTCTGCTCTGCGATGAGGTGGGGAGCGAGATGCGGGCATTTACATCACGCACTGTGTTTTCTGCGTTGCGCAAGGGCGGTGTGCGCTGAGTGTGTGGGTGTAGGGTGGTCCCTTTGCTCTCACTTCCTCCTTTTTATTTTATGTTTTGCCGTAGGCTTAATGTGAATATTTTTTTTTAGAAATTGGGTTTTCCGTTTATTCTGCAAACTTCACTCGGCAAATCCATAGGGATTCTGGTGGCAAATTTAGGGATTATTTTTGGATTATCCGACATTATGAGATTTTTTTTGCCATCTTTTTGGGACAAGTGTTGTTTTTTGGGGCATTGCCTTTGCAACGCGTGGACTTAACTAGGCATGGAGTTGTCGAGGCAAAGGGGCTTATTGATCGAATTTCTGTGACTTTCCTGTGGCAGTCTCCTGTGAGGGTGGGTAGGGAAAAGGACAACTGTGAGGAAGCAAAATAAAAGCTCCCACTGGGCAGGAAGCGCAGTGGGAGCAAAAGGAGGAAGCTCTGTCAATGAGGAGGGTTATTCCCCCAGTCCGATGGGGCAAAGGCGCGATTTCGGATGATTGCGCACGCATATATATAAAGGGATGTGGCGCGGATGACGCTGGAGACGCAGCATGAGACGGCGGAAGGTGGGGATGGAATTGACGATGAAGTCGGGTGCCGTGGCTTGTCCCACGAGGATACATCCGGCGGTGTCGTTGGGAGTGTTGCCCACGTGGATGAGGACTCCGTTAAATCCTGGCACGTTGCAGAGGAAAGGCATCTTGCCGCTCCAAGGGCGTGCCCAAGGGTGGTGCTTGTAGTCGGAAAAACGGGGCGAAGCGACGTTAAGACTCAGGCGATATTTGCCTTCGGGAATGGCGGTTTTGCCTGGGATTTTGGGAGCCCCTTTAGGGCGCGTGCGGGGTTCTAGGGTGTGGCAAAAGAATTTGCCGTTGATGTAGAGTGCACCGAGGGTGGCATTAGTGGAGAAGTGGGTGCGCCACACGGTGATGGAGGCTGTGTCGGTGTCGGGTGTTTCGTCGGAGCTTTGGGCAGTGTCGACGTTGTGGGCTGCTGCAGGGAGATTCTTGTCTGCTGCAGGAAGATGACCACTTGTTGCTTGGAGATTGTTAGAGGTTGGAGTGTGTGTTGTCATGGTTGTGTGTATTAGTCTTGTAAAACAAGGGAGGTTTTAGTATAGAATGTGTAGCATCGTTTCGTCATGGCATGAGAGTCGTGCTTTCAGGGTGGACGAATGTTGTTTTCAAGATGGTGCATTGCGTCTTTAGGTTGGTGAGTTGCGTCTTTAGGTTGGTGAGTTGCGTCTTTAAGTTGGTAGAATGGTGTTTTCATGGTTGTTGAATCGCAAGGTGGTGCTGGATGAATGGTGGAGGATTGTGTTGTTTTTGTCATTGCACACGGCGTATTGTGGCTTGGAAACCTGCGAACTTTTATTGTGCAGCGGCTTTGAGGGCGAGAATTGTTTGCCGAAAACGATAGATTGCAGCGGTTTTCGTAATTTTTAGTGCAGCTGCAATTTCTCGAAAACTGAAACTGTCGAGGTGCATGAGCACGATTTTGCGGTCTAGATCGGACTGACGGCACAGACAGTTCACAATTTTTGCGGTTCTCACGCAGGAAACATTGTTTGTTAATTGTTCCATTTCGGAAGAATAGCCTATTTCCATCTGGTATTGTTCCGATGAACTTTGTTCTAGTTCTTTTGGGTCGCAAGAAATCGTCCTATTCTTCTTGCGGTATCGTTCCGTGTTGTGGGTGAGGAATCGGTGGAAGATGCGGAGTTTTGCCCATTCTCGTTCGTTGCCCTTGGGGCACTCGTGGAGCCGCTGCCAGAGTTCGATGAGGGCATCTTGCCAGTCTTCTTCAAAGTGAGTGGTGGAGAAAGGGAGAGTAAGTGCGTAGTTTTTAAGTTCTTGTATCATAGGTTGTAGCACCGCTTCGAATCGCGGTGTGTTTCCTGCGAGTTGTGGGCAGGAATCATGGTCAAGGATTTTCATGGTTCAATACAGGTATTGGTTGAGTTGTGTGTTTTTTGTCGTCTCGACAGAGGATTGCCAGCTGAGATGTGTGTTTTTCGGGATTATTCTCGATGTGCCTGATGAAACGATGTTGCAAAGTTACGAATAAAAAATGCTCGAAACAAATAAAATCGCAAGAAATAACGCGTTGTGGTTGAAAATATGCGAAAATGTATGAGGGTAGATAGTAAGAAGTGTGATATTTTTCAATAATCTTTGCGATATGTGGGTAAAAATGAACGATGTAAACGCAAAAATCCTATGATTTAATGTATTTTTAAGTCGAAATTTTTGGGTGTGGTCTGCATTTATATGTATCTTTGTGGCAGATAATTCAATAACCCTTCCAGTATGCAGACACTAAAAGATCACACTCGGCGCACCATCATGGATGTGGCGCGCAGTGCATTTCTCCAAGATGGTTTCTTGAAGGCTTCGATGCGTGGTGTAGCGACTGCGACCGGTACGAGCCTGGGCAACCTCTACAATTATTTCCCTAGCAAGGATGCCCTCTTTGTTGCTGTGGTAGAGCCATTCACGGCTCAGATGGAGCGGTTGCTGGAGTCGTATCATGCGCTCACGGGCTATGATATGCTCGAGTGGAATGCACCGGAGAATATCCAAAAGACCACGGAGACTTATCTGTCGCTTGTGAGAGAGCATCGCGACTTGATGTGCTTGCTCTTCTACCGAGCACAAGGGTCTTCGCTCGAGACCTATCGTCACGAGTTTATCGACAAATGTGCTTCCATCGTTTCTAAGTGGTTTTCGCATCTTAGCGAGGACCAGAGCGAATTGCGCACGCAACTTTCCGATGCCTTCATTCGATGGCTTTCCGCTGGTATGTTTAGTATGATTGAAGAAATCATAGACCAGAACATGAACGAAGCGGATGCTGAACGTTTCATCGAGGAATATCTCACCTTTGAAATCGAAGGAATCAAAGCACTCCTTAAGCGGAATAAACGTTAGGCATTAGACGTTAGAGGGTCGCAGACCCTTTCTGTTCGCCACGACAAGCGTGGCTCGGGTATTAGACGTTAGATATTAGACGTTAGATGTTAGACATTAGCACCATGTGCACAGACAGCATAGGTTCTAATGTCTAGCATCTTTTTTTTATTAGTTGTCATCGATAGAGCGGAAACCGCAATAGTGAGCGTGATGAAAATATGAGTTCTTACTAAGAGAACGCACGTCTTTACCAAGAGAGCAGGAATCTTTACCAAGAGAGCAGGAATCTTTACAAAGAAAGCAAGAATCCTTCCCAAGAGAGTACGAGTCTTTGCCAAGAGAGCGCGAGTCCTTACCAAGAGAGTAGGAATTCTTGCCAAGAAAATAAGAAATCTTAAATCAATTAGCCGATGATGGGGATAAATAGGTTTGAAATTAGCGTCAAAGCCCTTGAAGTGTGAATAAATCTAATCAAATAAGCGTAAAATACCTACATGTGAGTATTGAACACGTACGATGAAGACCGTAACTTTGCACTCGCAAAACACAGGGAGACCTGTATTCCTTTGGTGCTTCACTGAATGGAATGCAAAGTTCCCTCATGCTATAAGCTCACGGTCACTCCGATTTTTTGTTGTAAAATCAGGCGAACGTGCGCTCTTTTCCCTAAGATTGTCACAAACGAGCAATAATTCAATGAGTCGGTGTCCCGAGATGGGACTGCCTCTCGACAATGATATGCAAGAATCAAATATGAAAAAAGCAACTTTGTCCCCACCGCAACGCTTCGGCACGGCACCTCTTGCCCTCTGCGCAGCCTTGGTGGCACAAGGGTTCACCCTCGCTGCGATGGCGAGCGGCACACAGTCCACAGATGTGGAAGCTATTTTCCCATCGTCTCTTCCCACAATTTCCTTCCCTCTCGCTCCCACGCAGAGCACAGCCCAGCCTGCTCCCAGCGATCCCCCCTCAAAGGCACGCCCCACGGTGCAGTTCAGCATCACGCGCCAAGGTTCTAACGAAGCCCTCATCGGGGCAACCGTGCGCTGTGAAGGCATCATCGGCATCACCGACAGCGATGGTAAGTGTGCCATCCGTCTGAAAAACGCTTCCAGCAAAGTGCATGTAGAGGTGAGCTACATCGGTTGCCACAAACTCGTGCGCACACTCACCGTGCCTGCCAATGGGTACATAGCCCTCTCGTTGCAAGACGCCAGTCACAGCATTCAGGGTGTCACAGTGAGCGCGCGTCGCAAGCACACCTCCGTGTTGCAACAGTCGGCTGCGGTGAAAACCACCGACATTGAGAAGGGTGGTGCCACTTCCCTCGCAAAACTATTAGAGACCATTCCCGGTGTGAGCTCCATCAGCACGGGAGGAACGATAGCCAAGCCCGTGATTCAGGGCATGCACTCCAGCAGAATTTTGTTGATGAACAACGGTGTGCGCCTCGAAAGCCAAAGTTGGGGAGCCGACCACGCCCCCGAAGTGGACTACACAGGTTCTAGCATGGTGGAAGTGGTGAAAGGTGCAGAGTGCATCCGCTACGGATTTGGTGCTATGGGTGGAGTCGTGTTGCTCAACGACGCACCCTTGCCCTACGACAGCACCCG
>QWCO01000629.1_pt1 | contig 14799 bp, 9 predicted proteins | sample 1972611 | NCBI WGS metagenome assembly QWCO01 (sample SAMN09866706, study PRJNA288562) | Human oral metagenome isolate term1_saliva, whole genome shotgun sequencing... | reverse complement strand
AGGTTGGACTTGGTCTTCGTGCCGTCGAGAGCGAGCATCTTGTGGTCGATGCCGCGCTGATCGAATACGCAGTGTCCCAAGAGAACGGGAGCGATCTTCTCGTTGACGTTGGCAACGGCCTTGAGCGTACCCTTACCGCCGTAACGCTTCTTGTCGCCGTCGCGGAGTTCGAGGGCTTCGTGCTCACCGGTCGAGGCACCGGAGGGAACCGATGCACGACCCATCACGCCGTTTTCGAGCGTTACGTCTACTTCTACTGTGGGATTGCCGCGGGAATCGAGAATCTCGCGAGCTACGATTTTCTGAATTTTCATCGTGTATGAAATTTTGTAGGGAGTTGCGGAGTAAGGGGGTTATTTCACGAGTTCAACCCACTTGGCAATACGCTCGGGGTTCTTGTCTTCGTCGGCTGCGTCGAGGGCGAGACCGATGAACTTGCCATCGCGGTTGATTTCGGAGTCCGTCACCTGGTAGTCCTCGGGCTCGTAAGCACCGACGAAGGTGGCGCCGCTGTCCTGAAGTGCGTCGTAGATCTGAGCGAGTGCGCCGCAGAAGCTGTCGCCGTAGCTGTCGGAGTCGCCGCAGCCGAAGAGACCGATCTTTTTGCCGGCGAGGTCTTGTGCTTTGAGGTTGTCGAGGAAGTCGTACCAGTCATCTTGCAGGTCGCCGGCACCCCAGGTCGAAGAACCGAGCAGGAGGGTATCGTAGTCGGCTACCGTCGAGGCGTCGGTATCGCCCACGTTGTGAATGTTGGCAGCGTCAACGCCGAGAGCCGCTGCGATGTCGTTTGCTGCAGCTTCGGTGTTGCCCGTGCTGCTGCCGTAATAAATTCCGATCATGTTGTGTGATTTTGATGGGTGAATGAATTGGCCCGGCAAAGTTCGTGCTGCTTCGGGCCCGCACAATCACCTCAACGGTGACTTTGCACGGCAAAATTACAAAGATAATTCGGAATAGCCCCCCCGAGCGGCAGTTTTATGAAGGGGGACGCGGAGAGAAATGTCGCCCGCGCCCGATCACAACGCCGTGCGCCGGGCAATGGCGACAGAAAACGAATGCGCGAGAGCGAAGTGCGGAAGGGCGAAACGTTTGTGGATCAGCACAACACGACATATCGCAGTAAAAATGTATCTTTGCGCTGAGCTCGAAAATAAACCGCCCGCAAAGATCAAATTGTCGGGGGCTTTCGGCGAAAAACGCCCGAGTTTTTTTCAAATTTCCCCGAAGGAGTCGGCCCGACAAATGCCATTTTATCTTAAAACATCGTCAACCGCGACGGCTCCCTCGCTTTTCCCTTCACGCTCAATCCACTGCTCCATGAACGACCTGCTCCAGCTCTTTATCTTTGCCCAAACGCCCCTCGAAGAATTGCGTGCGTGGTTGGCAGCGACGCCCCACCGCTTCGAGCGCTTCGCTCCCGGAGAGCGCATCATCGCCCAGGGGGCGGAATGCCGTTCGGCACTCCTGCTCACCGCCGGGAAGGCCAACACGGAGATGGTGCAAGACGGGCGCGACCTGTCGATTGATGTGCTCAAAGCACCGATGCTCTTGGCCTCGGCCTTCTTGTTCGGGTCGGAGAATCGCATGCCGGTGTCGGTCACAGCGGCCACCGAATGCGAGGTATGGACGGTGAACAAGGAGGCGCTCTTCGACTTCATGCTACAACACCCGGAGGCGATGCGCCGCTTTGTGGCGGAGGTGTCGGACCGCACGCAGTTTTTGAGTCGCCGACTGCGCCAACTCACGCTGCAAAGTCTGCGATCGCGAGTGCTGGACTTCCTGCACGAACGCGGCCGCATGGAGAGTGTGCAGACGGCGGCGCAACAACTGGGTGTGCAGCGGCCGTCGCTCTCGCGCGTGCTGTCGGACTTGGCGGCCGAAGGGCGCGTGGAGAAACGAGACGGAGCTTTCGTGGCCGTGGAGCTCCCGAGCGACGAACTGTGAGCCCGCACCAAGGCGGAGACTGCCACGGAAGCGGGCGCAGTGAGCCGGGAGGTGCACCGCACGGCTACGAAACACTCCCTGCGGACGGCGGTACCCCACCCTCGCCCTGCGCCGAACGTCGGAGCACAGGACGAACAACGCCCCCTTGCCTCGAGAGGTAAGGGGGCGTTTTGTGTGCGTTCGGCGGCATCGAACCCGAATACTAAGATGCGCGCCGAACGAGGACCGCCGAATCCGGCGGCCTATGGGACGGACGCTGCCGATCAGGCGATGCCGAAGACCTTGAAATCGTTTTCGACGTCGGTGATGCCGGCAATGCCGAAGTTCTTGACGAGCACATCGACCACACCGGGCGAAAGGAAACCGGGGAGCGTGGGACCGACGTGGATGTCTTTGATGCCGAGATAGAGGAGGGCGAGGAGCACGATGATGGCCTTCTGCTCATACCAAGCGATGTTGTAGGCGATGGGCAGTTGGTTGACGTCGTCGAGTCCGAACACTTCCTTGAGTTTGAGGGCGATGAGGGCCAGAGAGTAGCTGTCGTTGCACTGTCCGGCGTCGAGCACACGGGGAATGCCGTTGATGTCGCCGAGCGGGAGCTTGTTGTAGCGGAACTTGGCGCAGCCGGAGGTGAGAATGACGATGTCTTTGGGCAGGGCCTTGGCAAACTCGGTGTAGTAGTTGCGGCCACGTTGACGACCGTCGCAACCGCTCATGACCACAAACTTACGGATGGCACCGGATTTGACGGCCTCGACCACTTTGTCGGCGAGGGCAAAAACTTGGTTGTGGCCGAAACCACCGACGATGCTGCCGTGTTCGATGGTGCGCGGGGGCTCGCAGGTGAGGGCCACTTCGATGATTTCGGAGAAATCTTTATGACCGTCGGCGTCGGCCACGATGTGTTTCCAACCGGGATAGCCGGTGGAATTGGTGGTGAACACGCGATCCTTGTAGGTGGCGTTGGAGAGGGGCGGCACAATGCAGTTGGTGGTGAAGAGAATGGGGCCGTTGAAGGCGGTGAACTCTTCGCGCTGCTGCCACCAAGCGTTGCCGTAGTTGCCGACGAAGTGCTTGTACTTCTTGAACGCAGGGTAATAGTGGGCGGGAAGCATCTCGCCGTGGGTGTAAACATCGACGCCTTTGCCTTCGGTCTGTTCGAGCAGCATTTCGAGATCCTTGAGATCGTGGCCGCTGATGAGGATTCCGGGACGGCGGCCGCCTTCAATCGACACTTCGGTCACTTCGGGGTGCCCGTAGGTGCCGGTGTTGGCGGCGTCGAGCTGGGCCATCGACTTCACACCGTACTCGCCGGTGCGGAGCGTGAGGGCGATGAGGCCTTCGACATCGAGCTCGTCGACGGTGAGGGCGGCCATGGCGTCGCACATGAAGCGGTTGAGATCGAGATCCTCGTGGCCGAGACGCTGGGCGTGTTCCACGTAGGCGGCCATGCCCTTGAGGCCGTAGATGATGAGTTCGGTGAGGGAACGCTTGTCGGCGTCGGTTTCGGCCAAAACACCCACTTCGCCGGCTTTGGCGTCGTAGGCTTCGCGGCCGGCACGCCACGTCACGGCATCGGCTGTGGGCACGGGAGCGAGGGCACGGAGGCGTTCGGCCAGGGCATCGCGGAGGTCGAGACCGCGATCAACGCGAGCGGCGATGCTTTCGTCGTCGAAATTGGCGTTGGTGATGGTGCAGAACAGGGCATCGGTGTTGAAGTGATAGACTTCGGTGGCGATGTCTTGGCCGTGGCGGCGAAGTTCGCGTTCGAGCACGGAGATGCCGCGCACCACAAAGAGGAGCAGGTCTTGAAGACGGGCGGTGGAGGCTTCCTTGCCGCAAACGCCTTTGATGAGGCAACCGGTGTTGCCGGCCGTTTCTTGGCACTGGAAGCAGAACATTTTGGGATCCATTGTTATGTCAGTGTGTCTATGTTTGAAGTGTCGGAGAAAGGGTCAGAAGCGTACGTGGCGATCTTCCAAACGTACGGCGAGGGGGAAGAGGATCTCGTTTTCGAGATGGATGTGCTCGTGCAGGGCGTTCATGAAGGCGGCCACTTCGCTCATGAGTTCGCGATAGTCGGCATCGGCGTTGGCGTCGACCGCAAAATCGTGGGTGAGTTGGGCGATGCGGGCGTAGCGTTGAATTTCGCCTTCGTGGTCGTCTTCCATGACGCGGATGGGGTTGGCGACGCTGCCGCAGTGCATCTGCTCGAGGTCGTGATCTTCGCGATCGGCTTCGAAGAGTTCGAGGATGAAGGGGAAGAGCACATTTTCTTCCTTCATGAGGTGCATGTCAAGATCGATGAGCGACTCCTCGAAGAGGGCGCAGGCTTCGGCGAGCTCGAGCTGTTCGGGACGCGCCTCGACGGCGCGGCGGAAACGGGCGAGGATGCCGGGACCGTTGTCGCGGATGCCGCGGTGATGGATCTTGAGGATGTAGTCGATAAGGAGATCGGCGGGCCAGTTTTCGGCCAATGCGTAGAGAGGATTTGTGTTCATCTATTCGGGATTTTGGCGCAAAGGTAGCCGATGCGCGACTTTCGAGCGGTAACATGGGTTACGCGGGATGGAAAGAAAACAAAAAAGCGCGCAAACTCGCGGGGAGTTTGCGCGCTGCGCGTATTGATGGGGGAGATCGGCGGTTTATTTCACCACACGACGACCGTTCTCAATGTAGATGTTGCCGGGACGGGTCTCGAAGACGCGGCGACCGCTGAGATCGAAGAGGGTACCTTGCTCAGCGTTGAAGCGCTGCGGAGCGAGGATGCCGGTGAGTTTGTTCACACCTTGCAGTTCTTCGAAGTCGCCCTTGGTGAGCATGAAGTCGGTGATGCAGAAAATGCGCTGACCAGTCATGTTCACCACCATACCGATGGCCACTTCTGTTTCCTTGTCGAGGGTGAAGTGGAGGGTGTTCGTGCCTCCGTTGGCCTTACCTTCCATGCGTTGCGAAGCAATGGCCGTGGAGAGGTTGTCGGTGTCGGGGAGTTTGTTGCCGGCTGCCACAACGAGGAACGAACCGTCGGCTTGGTCATGCTGACCATAGGTAACCGTCAACGAATAGAGGCCTGCGGGGAGTTTCACCACTTGGTAGACCTTGTGGTCCTTGAGGTCGGCGAAGCCGTCCCAACCGGTGGCGACGGTGAAGTTACCGTTCTTGACAGCGTCGAAGCAGGCACCGGTGATCACCTTGCCGTTCTTCACTTCGTTCTCCAGTTTCCAGTCCTTCAACTCGTACCAGCGACCGTTCTTGGCGTCGTTCATCTGCACGTTGGTGTGGCGGAATTGGTTCTTGGCGTTGGCCAAATAGGTTCTCGTCACGTCGGCAGTGCCCTTGTTTGAGAAGTTGAGGCTGAAGACACCCTTCGAGAGGGGCCAAGCATCACCGTCGGGGCCAAATCCGAGGCGCGTGCCGTGGTTGGCATTGGCACCGCGGTCTTGGACATTGCCGCTGTTCTGGTTGAAGTCGTAGTAAACGCGGAGATCGGCGGCTTTGACGTCGGCTGCATTCACGTCGAGCGGCTCGTTGCCCCAGGTTTGGAGTTGTTCCTGCGTGAGCGGGGTGCCCCAAACACGGAATTCGTCGATCTGTCCGCTCATGTCGGCTGCCGAAGCACCGATTGCGAAGCTGTTGAGTCCCTTGATGGCGTTCAAAGCGTACTGCGAGAAGACTTTCTGTCCGTCGCGGTAGATGATGACGTTGTTGTTCTGCACGACAACGGCGTAGTGGTGCCATTCGCCGGCCACAACAAGATCGTTGTTGCTCTTGACCTGGCGACCGCCCTTGCTGACAATGAGCTGTCCGGCTGCGTTGGTCTTGATGAGGAAGTTGGCGTCATCGTCGCCGATACCGCAGCAGAAGTCGGTGAGCTTCGAGGGGTTCATCCACCACTCAACGGTGAAGTTCTTGTCCTCCTCGGTGAGGGGCGATTTGCTCAGCACAACGCGAGAGGAAGCACTGTTGAAGCTCAGACCGCTCTTCGAATCGGCGTTGACCACAACGAGACCGCGGTTGCGCACGTTGGAGCTGGTGCCGACATTGTTGGAGGCGGTGAGCGAAACGTCGTAGACACCGGGTTCGGTGGCCTTGAATTCGACGTTGCGACCCGACACGAGATAATTCTTGTTGGGGCTCGAGAGGATCCACTTCCAGTCGGTGGGACCGAACTTGGTCTCGTCCTTCACACGAACGGTGTCGCCGCGGAGTACGACGGGCGTGAGCACGTTGAAATCGGCTTCGGGGCGCACTTCGGCCACGTCGATAACTTGTGTCTGCGTCTTCTCTTCGCCGGCCGTGGAGGTCACTTTGAGCGTCACCTTGTGCTTTCCGATGGTTTGGAAAGTGGTGGCTGCCGAAACGGCCTTGGAGGAGGTGACATCACCGCCTTCGATGGTCCATTCGTAGCGATAACCGGACACGGGCTGGGTGGGAATGAAGCTTACGCGCTGGCCGGCGGGCACTTGCTTGAGCGATGCCTTGAAGTCGGCGCTGAAAGCCGCAGCGGGCGTGACTTCGACGGTGCGCTTGACGGTGACTGTGTTGGCGTCGGTGCCGTCGGAGGCCGTGAGGGTCACATCATATTTGCCGACCTTGGGGAAGATGGCCGTGAGCTGCGTGCCGTTGTAGTCCTTGACGCCGGCGTCGGGCGCGTTCCAAGCGAGGTGTTTCACAGCGTCGGGGCAGGTGACGGAGAACTGGGCGGGCTGACCGGCTTCCACGGTGGCGGGGGCGGTCACACGCGTGTTGTTGATCGAAATGGTGCCCTTCACTTCCGTGTTCCAAGTCTTGTCACTGTTGATTTCCTCGTAGGTCTTGGTGTCGGGGTTGGTGATCGGTGCATTGTGTGCGCCTACACAGTCATGGAGATAGGGCTTGCCGTCGATGCTGATCACGTCGCCTTTATAGTAAGCGATGAGGCCTTGGGGCAAGACGCTGCCGCTGAACTCGGTGTTCATGGCTTGGAGGATCTCGTAGCGCGTGCGGCTCTTGTCCCAGATGCGGATTTCGTCGTAAACGGCGTCCTGTCCGTTGTCTTCGCCCGACCAGAAGTTGAGGTTGCCGAAGCCACCGATGCCACTGAACGAGGGGCTACCGGAGACAGAGCCACGGCCCATGCCGTCGACGTAGACATTGAAACTGCTCTTGTTCACCACCATGGCGATGTGGTTCCAACGTCCCACCTTCAAAGCGCCTTCGGCGTGCACACGTTTCTCGCCCACTGCATCCCAACCGGCGGTGAAAGTACCGTTGCCATTGGCGTGGAACATGAATTGTCCCCAGCGACCGGCTTGGAGGTTCCAGTCTTTGAGGCTCTGGGGCTTGATCCAGAACTCGATGGTGCAGTTATTATAGGTGTCGTTGAAGACATCGGGGATGCTGAAGCCGTTGTTGTTGAACTTGGCGGCGACATTGGGGGTCTGCACGGACACAGGAGTGCTAACTGTCAGGCGCTGACTCTCGATACCACTGTCGAACACGGCCGAAACGCTGTAAGCGCCGTTGCCATCGATGGTTTGTTCGCGCTTTTCGGTGTCGGAGATCTTCACACCGTCCTTATAGACGTTGTACTGCTTGACGCTGTGACCGCAGTTCTGGGGTGCATCCCAAGTGAGTTGCGTGCCTTTGAGCTGCAGGTTGCGCGGCATGGTGTATTGTTCGCCGTAGACTACACCGCTCACCGTGGTGATCTTACCGCCGGGTACGGGCAACACGCCGTCGTCGCTCTTGAGTTCGAGCGGAGTTTCCACGCCGTCCTTGTCAAATTCGTAGTCGATGATCGACACATTATAGATGTGTCCGCTACCTTTGGCGCGCGAAGCGATTTTCGACTTGGTGCGAGCATCTACATTGAAGAAGAATTTGAGGGGCTTGGAGTGATCGAGTCCTTCGCAGAGGTCGGTGAGGTCATAACCGAACTCCATCGGTTCGTCATGCAGCTTACCGTCGGCCCAACGTCCGAGCATAGGCACGGCAGGTGCGGGGTTAAGGTCGCCGTTGTGGCCGTCACCCGCCCAACGGAAGTGGTGGAGTTCGATGGTCTTTTCGGGACGCGTGGCGTTGGGATCCGTGGCCACACCCACAGAAAGGAGCATTTCCGAACGGTGGGAGTAGTCCATCTTCACTTTGATGGTGCGCAGCGGACGATAGTTCTTGCGCACGTAGTAGAGTTCGGGCTGCCACCAGCCGCCGCTCTGCTTGCGCACTTCTTTACCGCCCTCTTTCGTGACGCTGTGTGCGGGGAAGCCGTAAGCGTAAGGGCAATAGATGAGACCATTGTTGGCCCATCCGCCCCAAGAGTTGGCGATGATCCAAGCACCCACCTCGTCTTTTTCCTTTTCGCCGGCTTTTCCGTTGCCGTCGAGGTCAAATTCGATGCGATCGTCGTAGCCTACGATGGTGAGAGCGTGGTCAACACTCGTACCCCACCAGCGAACGTAGCTTTGTCCCACTACGCCGGCCTCGAGGTTGGCGGGAGTTTTGGGAATACCACCTTGTGCGCAGGCAGAGGCCACACCGATACCGGCAATACCGCCGCAGGCGAAGTCGGTGTCGCCGTTGTGGTTCCACAACCAGTTCTTCAACAAGTTGCGACCTTCCTCAGAACCGACGTTCATCGGCAGACTGCGGGGCTGCCACATGCGGTTGAACATGGCTTCGTGCCATTTCTCATAACCCGTCATCCAGCCGTAGTCTTGGCTATCCCATTCTTTGTAGCCGAAGAGGGCAGAGTTGCCGCGGCCGCCGTAGGTTTTCACCGAAGGCACACCCACGTACTGCACAAATTGGTCCTTGCCCGAGTTGCCGTAAGTGAGGAGCCACACGAAGTGCGTGGGATACATGTTTTCGGGCAGCGAGGCGTTGGTGTGACGGAAGGAGTTCAATTCGTGCGTGAACATGTAAGCGATGCGCGATGCCGAGCCGCACGAACCGCCTTCTTGCGAGATAATGGGCGGGAAGTACATCGTGGCGGCATTGTTCACGTGGTCGGGGCGCTGACTCTCGGCGGGTACCGGCGCTCCCTTCAGGCGGGGACGCGAACCGTAGCGCAACAGCGAACGGTCGGGACGCACCGTGGGGTCGTAGTCGGGATATTTTTGACGATCCACAACGAGCTGTGCAGGCATCGACGCCGGGAAGGCGACAGCTGCCAGACAGACGAGTTTGAGAATGCTTTTCATATCGGAAATATGAGCGTTTGGGATTGATGAATCGATGAATAATCAGGAAGAAATGCCGCACTGAGCGAGCGCTGTCCGGAGACTTTGCGCGCATCCTGTCGAAGAACGGAGGAGAAGGAGGGAAGGGGCGGCACACAGATACACTTCTACGCTTGCAAATTTACACCATGGATTGCAAAACAACAAGAAAGCGCGGGGCTTTTCCGCTCCAACACCTCGATTTTAACAAACGGGCATTGCAACTCGGGCTTCAAATATGTTCTGCGACATAAAATTTAAGACGCAACCACCGACTATTCACACTCATCTCTTATATATAGCACGGTTTCGCCGCGGTGGGCTGCGGTGGGTGCGGGAGCGGCGCTGCGAAAAGCACGTCGCCCCGGTGCACATGGTGTGCATCGGGGCGACCTTTGGGGGTAGGTGTCGAAAAACGGGGAATCATAGAACCGCGTCGGGAGTGGGCTTGCGCTCAATGGGAGCACACGGTGCACCCTGCCCGACAACAATCGGACAAGCACGGGAGCCATCGGCACACGAGGCGCGACAACCACTGCCCTGCACGAGGCGAACACCGAACGGCGCGGGACAAAGGCTTCGGCGCAGGCACGTCATTCTGCATCGCCGGCCTGTTCGGCGGCGTTCCATTCGCAGAAGGGGCGGCGTGTGAGGGCCGAATTGTAGTAACGTCGGCGACCGGTCACTTCGCGACCGAGCCAATCGGGGCGTTCGAAGGGCGCATCGACTGCGGGGAGCTCGATTTCGGCCACAGTCAAACCCGCGTTGACACCGAGAAACTCGTCGACCTCGTAGGTGAGCCCGCCGACAGGGACGAGCCAGCGCACCTTTTCCACCACGCCGGGCAGACAAAGCGGAAGCAACACGCGGGCCTCATCGGCCGAGATCTCCTTTTCCCACTCGAAACGCCAAAGTCCGCCGTCGTGCGACGGTCCTTTGATGGTGAGATATCCGCGGTCGTCGCGCACCCGCACCCTGACAGTGCGCACACCGTCGGCACAGAGATAGCCTTGCGCGATGTAGGTATGCGACGTGGCGTGGGTTTTGTAGTCGCCCACCACGAGAAATTTGCGTTCGATCTCTACGAGCATATTACAAAATGGAGAGGGCTGCAAGCAGCAGGAGGGCCAACACGACAAAAACAGCGATGATGGCAACGAAAATGCGGCGACCGGAAGCGGCTTCGCGGCGGGCGGCGTCGTGCTTGTGGCGGGAGTTGGGGGTGGAATGCCGGTTCATGTGATAAAAGATTGGGGACACCGGCGGCGCGGTCGACGGAAAGCGAGACTATTCGTCGGTTTCGGCAAACTCCATGAGGTAGGCTTTGATGAAGCCGTCGAGCTTACCGTCCATCACGCCGTTGACGTCCGAGGTTTGATAGTTGGTGCGGTGATCTTTGACGCGGCGGTCGTCGAAAACGTAGGAGCGAATTTGCGAGCCCCATTCGATTTTCTTCTTGCCGGCCTCGATCTTGGCTTGTGCGGCCTTGCGTTTTTGGAGCGCACGGTCGTAAAGTTGCGAACGGAGGAGGCGCATGGCATTCTCACGGTTCTCGAGTTGCTTGCGGCTCTCCGTGTTTTCGATGAGGATTTCTTCCTCCTCGCCTGTGTCGGGGTCCTTATATTGGTAGCGCAGGCGCACGCCGGTTTCAACCTTGTTGACGTTCTGTCCGCCGGCACCGCCCGAGCGGAAGGTATCCCAGCTCACGCAAGCGGGATCGACGTACACTTCGATCGAATCGTCGACCAACGGCGTGACAAACACCGAGGCGAACGACGTCATGCGCTTACCCTGGGCATTGTAGGGGCTGACGCGCACAAGACGATGCACGCCGTTTTCGCTTTTGAGGAAACCGTAGGCCATTTCGCCCTCGATTTCCATCGTCACCGTCTTGATGCCGGCTTCGTCTCCGTCCTGCAGGTTGCAAACGGTCGCCTTGTAACCGTGGCTTTCGGCGTAGCGCAGATACATGCGCATGAGCATCGAGGCCCAGTCTTGGGCTTCGGTACCGCCGGCACCCGAGTTGATTTTCAGCACACAGGGCATGGCGTCTTCTTCCTGGCGGAGCATATTTTTGAGCTCCAAATCTTCGATGGCTTCGATGGCACGATTGTAGTCCGCGTCCACCTCTTCTTCGGTCACCATTTCGTCTTTGTAGAATTCGAAAGCCAGTTGGAGCTCGTCGGCCAGGGTCTTGGCCTCTTTATAGCCGTTGATCCACTTTTCCAGTCCCTTGACGAGTTTCATTTGTTCCTCTGCGCGCTCGCGCTCGTCCCAGAAAGAGGGGTCTTGCGTGCGGAGTTGTTCTTCCTCGTACTGCATTTTTTTGGCGTCGATGTCCAGATAGCGATGCAATTGTTCGACGCGGTCATGCACGGCTTTGAGTTGTTCGGCTGTTATCATACGTTTGTTGGGAGTGGAATCGGGTGTGTGTGCCGCTACGTCGGAGCGAAGTGCCGAGCGCGGGCTTGATGCCTACAAAAGTACAGAATGCGCGGCGATTGACAAAATTATTCTGCCGCCGAAACGCGGTTTGCCCCCACCGGGATGCGGCGGGGGCAAATCCGAAAGGGGGCATCGACGGGCACTTCCCGCCGGTTTCTGCTTTTAGGCCGGGCGTCCGCTCGGTGCGTCGGCATACATCCGCTCGATCAGGTCGGCATAGCGTTCGTAGACCACGCGGCGTTTGATTTTGAGCGTGTTGGTCAGTTCGCCACTCTCCATGGTGAAAGGATTGGGCAGGAGGACAAAGCGCTTGATTTTCTCATAGGCCGCCAGATCTTGCTGGAGGGTTTCGATGCGCTCGGCCAGGTGGTTCACCACGCGCGGGTCGTTGCAGAGCGCTTCGCGGCTCTCGTGTTGCAAACCTTCGGCCTTGGCCCAAGCTTCGAGCACCGCATAGTTCGGAACGATGAGAGCCGAAACGAATTTGCGGCGATCGGCCACCACCACCACCTGATCGAAATTCCGGTCGATGGTGAGTTTGCCCTCAATGGCTTGAGGCGCAATGTATTTGCCGTTGCTCGTTTTGAACAAATCCTTGATGCGGTCGGTGATGTAGAGTTCGCCGTCCTTGAGGTAGCCCGCATCGCCGGTGCGCAACCAGCCGTCGGGCGTAAAGGCTTCGGCAGTGGCCTCGGCGTTCTTGTAGTAGCCGGGCATCACGGTGGCGCCTTTGACGAGAATCTCATTGTTCTCGCCGATTTTCACCTCCACGCCGGGCAAGGGTCGGCCGATCGAGCCGAGTGTCACGGGGCGTCCGGGATGGTCGCAGGTCACGGTGGCGCAAGTCTCCGTCAGTCCGTAGCCCGCAATCATGCCAAAGCCGGCGGCGTGGACAAAGCGTTCGACGGCCGGCGAGATCGTAGCCCCGGCCACGGGGAAGAGGTGGGGCCGGTCCAGGCCGAGCGTTTTGCGCAGGAGGCGCAACAGCGTACGGTCGTAGGCGGCGTATTTCATGCGCAGACCGAAGGGCGGGCGCTTGCCTTGCGAGGTGTATTTCTCCCACACTTCCGCACCCACTTTCAGCGCATCTTGGATGAGCAGGCGCTGCAAAGCGTTGCCGGCCTCCATCTTGTCGAGCACGCCCTGGTAGACTTTCTCCCAGAAGCGGGGCACGGCACTCATGCACGTGGGGTGCACCTCGCGCATGCTCTGTTGGATGTCGAGCGGACGGAGGTTGATGGCCAGTCGCGCGCCGAAACTCAGACAGAGTTTCGCCCAACCGCCCTCAAACACGTGGCTGAAGGGCAAAAAGTTCATCACCACATCATTTTCTGTGATGTCAAACACTTTGGCGTGCGCGGCCAGGGTGAAAAGGTATTGCGAGTGGAGGAGAATCACCCCCTTCGAGCGACCGGTGGTACCGCTGGTGTAGAGGATGTTGGCCATGTCGCCGTCTTCGGCCTCACTCACGCGGCGTTGCACTTCGTGTTCGTCGGCGTCGTCGCTGTTCCCCAGCGCCAAAAACTCCTCGAAGCTCAGCGAAAGGCGGTCGTCCTCGCGACGTTGCACCGTGGGATCGAAAATCACAATGTGCTCCAGCGTGTTACAAAGCCCCAGCACACTCCAAACGGTGTCGTATTGTTGCTGTTCGCCCACGAAAACGATGCGCACTTGGGCGTCGTTCATCATAAACTGCACCTGCGCGCCGCTTGTGGTGGCATAGAACGGGATGCACACCGCCCGCGAGCGGAAGGCGCCGAACTCCACGAAGAGCGACTCGGGTTTGTTTTGCGAAAACACCGCCACCCGGTCTTGCACGCCCACACCGAGGTGGACCAACGCGCGCGCCGAACGATGCACCCGCGTGGCAAACTGGTTCCACGTGATGCCGATCCATTTGGAGCGGCTGTAGTCGCGATATTGCAAGGCGATGCGGTCGCCGTAGATGCGAGCCGACTCCTCTATGAGTCGGGAGAAATGGCAAATGATTTGCATGGTGTGATGAGACGTAAGCTGATTACAGCACAAAAATACGACTTTTCTGCCATCGAAGGCCGTCGCGCTGCACAATAATTCAGTGTCTGAGCAGATTTATGCTCTCCGAAGAGAAAAACCGCACACGGCTGAGCCACGCGACGCCGAGATGCGCCACACGGCCGCGGTCGCGGGGAGACACTCACGAGTTGTTTGGCTTGCCATAGGAATAGGTGGTCACATAGGCGTCGAGACAACTATTGAAGATGGGGAATTCGTCCGTCACGGCGTTGTAGTGGAGAAAATATCCCATGAAGCTTTCGGGCCGAAGTTGCTCACTCAGCACCCGATCGCAGTAGACCAAGAAAGCATGTTCGATCGTATCTGTCGGATATTTCTCAATAAGTTTTCGCAAATAGCTCTGAAAGCTTTCTCTGAAGGGGAGTTGGTCCGACACCTTCATGTTTCCGGACATCTGCCCCGAGGCCACCGCTTCATTGTGCATCGCCACTCTCGATTCGTAGATGGCTTGAAAACTGTCTTTCAGGGCAATGACTTCCATATCCAAGTCTCCGGGCAGCCTGTCGGTGAACTTCTCTCCCACGGCCTTGCTCATTTGGAGCATCTTGGCGAGGTAGTTTTTGTAGAGCGTGTAGGTGCCGGTGTCGTAACGCACCAACTTGGGCAAGATCCGCGCAATGGCGTCGTAGAACACGAGGTATCGGCGCACGGCGCTGCGCCGTGTGCCGCTGGGCACGACTTCGCTCCACAGCCAACCCTGTTCCTTAAATTTCTGCACGATAGTTTCGAAGCGGCGACGACCGATGCGGGTTTCTTTCTCCACGCGGCGTTGCGAATAGTAGAAACTCTTGTGGTGAAACACGTAGCATTGTTTCACCAGCAGCCAGTCGAAGAGCACCACTTCGTCGGGCGGGAGCAAATAGTCCTGCAGACGAACGATGTTGACACACATGGGGGCCTCGATTTTTTCGGCCGGAGCGACCGAAGTAGCGATTTTTGTCATGTTTTCCAAGGGATTAGGCGGCGCTTTCGACTGGAAATCGAGAGCACGGCGTGTTTTTCTATTAAATTGTTGCGAGGTGTCGACGCAAAGATACGACATTTATCGAACATACCGACCTCGACGGTCTTTTTTGTCAGGCGGAAGGGGCATTTTTGTCGGCGGGCATCACCACAAGTGGGTATTTTGCAGCGGGCACGGGCCGATGAGGCGGGC
>QWCO01000628.1_pt1 | contig 14799 bp, 7 predicted proteins | sample 1972611 | NCBI WGS metagenome assembly QWCO01 (sample SAMN09866706, study PRJNA288562) | Human oral metagenome isolate term1_saliva, whole genome shotgun sequencing... | reverse complement strand
TGGTTCTATCAGCGATATGGCATGTGCTGCAAACATCGTTACTGTTGGTAGCTACAATGTACGCAACCACTGGTCATCTCTCGACGGCTTTGTTTATGGTTACAACAAGCGAGGTGACGAAGATGACTTCCCTGAAGGCGAGGCTTCACGCTTCTCTTCTTTCGGTACATTAGCCGATGGTAGAAACCTTCCACACGTATGTGCACCGGGCGCATCTATCATCTCTTCTGTCAATACATACGCTGTAGAGAATCCCGACTTAGGCTATAATGACATGGCATTGCAGGGTAAGTTGGAGAAAGGTGGTAAGAAATACTACTGGCATCAATCCCTCGGTACATCCATGGCTACGCCTGTTGTGGCTGGTGCTATTGCCCTCTGGCTTGAAGCAAACCCAAGTTTGACAGTCAAGGACGTAATACGTATCATTCAGCAGACCGCTCGTAAGGATAACTTTGTTACTAATACAGGTGACCCAGTACAGTGGGGAGCAGGTAAGTTTGACGCTTACGCTGGCTTAAAGCAGGTACTAAAGGAAAAAGAAACCGATGGTATTAATGGCGTGAGATACGCTGAGAGTCAAGAAGTACCTGTCATCACAATGACTGGCGAACGCTCTTTCTCAGCCTTCCTTGCTGGTGCAAAGCAGCTGAACTTACGTGCTTATTCACTCAGCGGACAGTTAGTTCACTCGCTCTCAGCACAAGGTGACGAACTCAACGTCAATGCTTCTTCATGGAACAAGGGCGTTTACTTGATTCAAGTAAATGGTGGTAAGGCACAGCGTATCGTTATCTATTAAGGCTTGATAAACGTCGGATAATATTCCCAAAGGATAGGAAGAACACTCCTCATCCTTGGGAATACGATAATTAATCACATGCTATAATATAAGAAAACTATAATATTTATAAATATATGAAGCATAAATTTACTTTTCTGCCATCCTTTCTTCTCTTAGTGATGGCAATGTTTTGGAGCTCGCTTGCTGCCCATGCGCAAGACGATCAACAGATCATCAAGTTCCATACTAACATACCTGCTAAGGCTAAAAGTAGTGGAATTACAGCACAAGTATCCTTTGTGTTGGGCGCAAAAGACAATGCAACGACCGTTAGCATCGACTGTGGTTCAGGTGACGAAGAGTTCGATGTGAATAAAACCATAGTAGAGAATGAGAATGGCGAACAGACCATGAAGGGCTCTCTCTACACTGGTACAGTGTCAGATGATGGGTGGGTAACGATTAAGGGTGACCCTGCTAACATCTATTACTTTAATGCCTCTGGTAACGAGATCGACCAGATTGAGTTTAATGACAACCTAAAGCTACAAGTATTAAACTTGGAGCATAACAGCTTAAAGTCACTCAATATTGATAAGTTACAGAGCCTAAGTGTTATCTATCTGCAGGACAATCCGTTCACAGCCGAGACTCCATTGATGATTGGTCGTATGCCTAATCTTATGGTGTTGGAGGTTCCACAGATTGGACATATCTCTCCTAACTTCACGCTTAAGAACTTTCCTAAGCTCCGTTCGTTTGATGCCTACCACACACTCAGCCTTAAGGTTGCAGACCCAACAGAGTGTCCTCTGCTGCAGCGTTTGAGCCTTGACATGACAAGCGTGGAGAGTGTAGACCTCTCAAAGAACCCATTACTGCAAATACTCAACGTGGGTGACTCTCGTGTCAAGACTCTTGACCTTAGTCATAACCCTGAGATAACGCAGCTCTACATATCTCACTCCTCTGGAGCAGTCAATACTGACGTGAAGTTTGAGACCATTGATGTGTCTCACTGTCCGAAGCTCTACTACTTCTATTGTGGTGGTAACAACTTGAAAGAGCTTGATTTAAGAAACAATCCAGAACTCTTCACACTCTCTTGCGACCGTAACCTCCTACGGAGCCTTGACGTTAGTCAGAACGTAAACCTATATAGTGTCAACGTAAGATACAACTACATGGACTTTGCGACACTACCAGAACCAGGCAACTGGTTTGAGTATTATCACGAGCAAAACCCTATGGAGTTGAACGATACATATAAGGTAGGTGATGTCATCGACCTTAGCAAGCGTGTACTTCGTAAGAACACAAGAACAGATGCAAGACTTTACCGTGTTCCAAAGGCCGACCCAACAAAACCAGTAGAGTTAGATGACAGCTATTACTCATACGAGGCTGGTAAGGTGACATTGAAGAAAGCACTTAATGATCAGGTCTTTGTACAGTTCACGAATAGCCGTCTTAAAGACTACCCTATCCGTACTGAGAACTTCAGAATAAAGACTGTTGCCGAGTTTGGAAAGGACGAGAAGGCTGTTGAAATGGCAAGTCTTGGATCTGAAGGCGACTCAGTTAACATGTCAGTGGGTATCCTTGGTGCTACAGCAGCTAATCCTGTAACAGTAAAGGTTGACTTAGGTAATGGAGAGACAACGCCGTTCCAGATTAAGGAAGAGCGTCCTGCTACACCTAACATCGCTACTACACGTACTGGCGCAGGTAACATTATTATATATGTTCCACAAGATAAGTACGTAACAAGTCTTGAGTCTAACGGTCAATATATTGATAACATCGACCTCTCTGCACTCACAGAACTTCGCATACTGACGCTGAAGAATGCAAGTCTTACTACTATTGACCTCTCTTACAACAATAAGCTTGAGAAGCTCGACTTATCTAACAATCAGCTAAGACGTGTTGATCTCCGTGGTCCATCATCTTACTTTAATAAGAGTAATTTGACTGATATCAACATTAGTCATAACCAGATTGACTCATTGCTCTACTATACCATCTATGGTGTAACGAAGCTGAATGTAAGTCATAACAATCTGAACAAGCTGGATCTTAAGGATGCCGACAACTTGCGTATGCTTGATATCTCTTACAACAAGTTCACTCGTCTCCTCCTTAACCACAGTGAACTGATAGAAGACGTCAATGTTGCTAACAACGAGTTGACCGAGATTGGAATACCAACCGTTGCACCTGTAAAGAAGTTGAACATCAGTGGCAACTACTTCACATTGGCTAATATGCCTAACGACTTCGGCCTTTCTCGTGGCAACTTCATCTATGCTCCGCAGCACGTTCTACAGATTTCAACCTCTTCACCAGGTATCGACCTCTCTGAACAGTACATCACAAAGAATGGTGCTAAGACTCAGTTTGTATGGAAGAAGAAGGATGGTACACCGTTACAGTTGGGTACTGACTATACCATTACCGATGGTTCTGCTAAGTTCAAGAACCTTGCGCTCGATTCTATCTATTGTGAGATGACGCATGCTGCCTACCCTGATTTCGAAGGCCAGAACGTCTTCAAGACAACATACGTTCATCCTATCGCCTTCCCTAAATATGAGTTGGCATCATTTACTACTGTCAACCAGACTGATAGCGTGGCGCTTTCTCTCGCAAGCTATGTTCCTGGTAAGTCTGTCTACATCGAATGGGAGGGTAATGGTAACGTCACACAGTATGCACTTGGAGAGACTTACAAGCTCTTCCGAGCTAAGTCAAAGCCAAATACAAAGGTACGTGTACTTGTTGCTGAGCCTGATGATAAGGTGAAAGTCTTCAGTATCTCAAACGTTAAGATGGCCGATGCTGACTTCACTGGTATGAAGGAAGCAAAGCTTATCACTGTTTCGAAGGCAGGACTTACAACTATTAAGCTCCCTGTAGCACCAAACCTTACCGACTTGAACCTTGATGAGAATGAGTTGACAGACGTTGACTTGTCACCGTTCCCAAAGCTTTTCTCAGTGTCATTGATTGGTAATAAGATTCAGACCTTCGACTTATCAAAGGCGCCAAGCCTTAATGTTGCTTACCTATCAAGCAACAAGATGAAGGATATCAAACTTGATAACCCTATGCTTTGGAACCTTGACTTGAGCAATAACGAGCTCGAAAGCGTGTCACTCGACAAACTTCCTCAGTTGGAACAGTTGTGGTTGAACGCTAACAAACTTACAAAGGTTGATGTATCAAAGAATACTAACCTTAGAGTTCTCAACGTTGTTGGCAACCGTCTGAAGTTCTCTACAATGCCATTGCCAAGCAACAACGGCAGGCGATTTGATAAATACTCTTACAACCTTCAGGCCCCAATTGATGTTAAGTGCGTTAATGGTAAGGTCGATCTCAGCTCTGAGGCGGTTGTAGGAGGTGAGCATACTATCTACCGCTGGTTCAATGGTAATGTGCAATATGTTGATGGTCAGTTACAAGGTGAAGAGCTTACAGCCAATGACGAGTACACCGTTGAGAATGGTGTAACTACTTTGAAGCTTAGTGAAACCTTCACGAAACTTGTTTGTGTGATGGCGAACGATAACTTCCCTAATGCCCTTCTCCACACAAACTACATCACATTCACTCCTTCAGCAGGCATTGATGCAGTCAGTGCAGATAAGGATGTTAAGATCCAGTTCTACGATGGTGCTATTAATATCCTGGGTGCAAAGAATGCTACAACAGCTATCTACACTATCGATGGTAAGCTCGTTTACCAAGCTAAGATTGCTGACGACAGCACTCGCATCTCCCTCGCTCGTGGTACCTACATCGTACGTGTAGGCAACAAGGCTGCGAAGATTAGCGTTAAGTAAGAACGATAACACGTAAATAAAAAGTCCCCTTGTTGGTTGCTGAACACTTGTTCGGCAAACAAACAAGGGGATTTCTTTGTCTAATTACCCCACCCTATACCCTCTGTCATAAGCAACAAACTAAACTCATGAAAGGCTTGGTCATAAGTTTCTAAAAACCTTTGTTATAAACATCAGAACACTTCACTATAAGTATCAGAAAGCTTTACTATAATCGTCAGAAAACCTCACTATAAGCATCAGAAAACTTTACTATTATCATCCGAGAAACCTTCTTGTAAACCTTTTTCGCTCTACTCCCTCCCTGTACATGCCCGTCAGCGTTCAAGAAGACGCTCTTCTTGCTTCAAGAACATGCCCTTCTTGCATGTTGAAGACGCCCTTCTTGATGCTTATTAGGCGTCTTCTTCTTTGCTACCTATAACCATCTGAATACATGATAGTTACATACTACGCTTTTATACATATCCCCCTTCTTTTTTCAGGACCCTTACACGCCTCTTTGTAAAGACATTTCAACATCAGACAGACAGAATATATGAGAGACAGAATAACAGGGAGACGGACGAAGACAGAGGGATTTTTGAAGACAGAATGACATAATGACAAATGGAGACAGATGATTTTTTTGAGACAGAATAACATAGAGACGGATAAAGACAGATGATTTTTTGAGACAGAATAACAGAGGGACGGACGAAGACAGAGAGATTTTTGAAGACAGAATGACATAATGACAAACGAAAACAGAGGATGGTACGAACTACGAATGACGCGAATAACACGAATGTAAACTATGAAATCAACCATAAACGGGCTTGTGAGGAAGATGAACGAGATATTATATAGATGTGAAACCATATATTATATAATGATGAGCTGACTATTATATAGACGTGAAAACATCCTCCCATAGGGGTATCTCGGTAATCACTCCCCTCTCCATTCGGAGAGGGGCCGGGGGTGAGGCCACGCTTACATACGTCTACAAAAACCTATTGACTATCAGGAGAAAACAGGTGTAAAGGCAAGGAGAGGAGGCTACCCTTCTATCCTAACTATTCTTATCACTCTGATTGATAGTCATCTACAAATATTGTACATTGTACCAACAAAAAACTTCAGCGTCCTAAAAATTGTCATAAAAGATTAGCTTATATTCTTTTAAATCACTACCTTTGCACCCACTAAACAATACCTTATGAACTGGTTAATTGATATTTTCTCAACAGCAAAACAGGATACGGTAGCACATATCGTGTTGCTTTATTCGATTGTCATTGCCTTAGGTGTACTACTTGGCAAGATTAAGATTGGAGGTATCTCACTTGGAGTAACCTTCGTTTTGTTTGTCGGCATTGCAGCCGGAAGCATTAAATTCACAGGCCCTCTACCCGTGTTAAGTTTCTTACAAGACTTTGGATTGATTCTATTCGTCTTTATGATAGGTCTACAAGTAGGGCCGGGTTTCTTCGAGAGCTTCGGTAAAGGTGGACTAAAACTTAACATTCTCGCCTCGGTGACAATCCTTCTTAACATCCTCGTGATGTTTGCGTGCTACTTTATCTTCTTCGACACGAAAGACTCAAGTAGCCTTCCTATGATGGTAGGTACGCTCTATGGTGCCGTAACAAACACCCCTGGTCTTGGTGCAGCGAATGAGGCTTTACACAACGTCTTTAAGAACGGGATGGACTTCGACATCACTTCTGGTTATGCCTGTGCCTATCCTTTGGGTGTCGTAGGTATTATCGGTGCAACAATTGCTATACGCTATATCTGTAAGGTAAACCTCGAAGAAGAGAATGAGAAGCTGAATGAGGAAGAAGCAGAGAACCCAAATGCAAAACCTCACACCATGTATTTGAGGGTACAAAACGCTTATATCGCAGGCCGAAAGCTCAAAGAAATATCAGAGTTCCTCAACCGCGATTTCGTTTGTACACGTCTTATGCACAATAACGTACTCAGTGTTCCTACATTAGACAATGTCTTTGAGTTGGGTGATGAGATACTTATCGTTAGTGCAGAGGTTGACGCACAGGCTATCCAAGCCTTCATTGGTCCAGAGATTGAGGTAGACTGGCACGAGGAAGACCAGCCTCAACCACTCATTAGTCGCCGTATTATCATCACCAACAGCTCTATCAACGGTAAGACTTTAGGTAATCTACATTTCCGTTCAGTCTATGGCGTGAACGTGACACGTATCATCCGCCAAGGTATGGACCTCTTTGCGGGTCGTAACCACCGCTTTATCGTTGGCGATCGCATCATGGTTGTTGGTCCAGAAGAGAATGTAAACCGTGTAGCAGAGATGATGGGTAACTCCGAGAAACGCCTCTATGCACCAAACATCGCAACTATCTTTATCGGTATCATGGTAGGTATTCTCTTTGGAAGTCTACCTATCAGTATTCCTAACATGCCTGTAGCTATGAAGCTCGGCTTGGCTGGTGGTCCGCTAATCATAGCCATTCTCTTAGGTCGTTTCGGCCATCGTATAGGTCTTGTCACCTATACAACGACATCAGCCAACCTGATGTTACGTGAGATGGGATTGGCCCTCTTCCTTGCCTCCGTGGGTATCAAGGCTGGCGCAGGGTTCTGGAATACAGTTATCCAAGGAGACGGTTTGAAGTATGTTTACACTGGTTTCCTCATCACCATCATCCCAATTCTTATCGTAGGAACCATCGCACGAATGAAGTATAAGTTCAATTACTTTACAATCATGGGTATGTTGGCAGGTACCTATACCGACCCTCCAGCATTGGGTTACGCTAACTCCATCTGTTCAAGCGAGGCTCCAGCTGTCGGATACTCAACTGTTTATCCGCTCAGTATGTTCCTAAGAATATTTATGGCACAAGTGATAATACTCTTCTTCTGCCATCCTTAAAATGGAGAACAGCATTATTTAGAATAAAAAAGAGTTGGGTGTATCAGCAATCTGATGCACCCAACTCTTTTTGATTATCCACGAGAAAGAAAGAAGAAAGCAACGGTCTCCATCATAGAACGACTAAATCATGTTGTCAAATAAAGATGATAGATAATTCTGTAGTTGCTTAACCCCTATTTGAGAAAAGTTTTGTAAATTTGCCTTTAGATTATAGATTGACTGCGACAAAGACCCTATAAGATAGATGAAGAAAGCAAGAACATACGGTAAAATACAAGGATGGGTAGCCAGCCTACTCCTTCTGTTATGTGTTGCTTGTAGTACGCCCAATCAGAAAGAGGTCGACCTCTATAATGATAAGGCCTACGCTCTCCATTATCGCAACCTCGACTCTGTCACAATCTATGCTAATAAAGCCTATAACTTAGCGAAGAACTATGACGCAGGAAAGGCAGAAGCACTGAACAACCTTGCCTTTGTCGACTTGATGAAGATGCGCTTTACGGCAGCTAACGCTAAGCTCGATTCCGTATTAAAGATTACTGATAACCAGGTAGAATTGCTGGTTGCTGATATCCAGTTGATGCGTCTCTGTCAGCGTGAGTCGCTCAATAAGGAGTTCTACGACTACTATGAAAAGGCACAGAAAAGACTTCATCGTATTGAAGAAGACGAAGCACTGCTCTCTCCTCGTCAGCGACGTCGTATGGTCTATGCCCGCTCTGAGTTTGCTATCGTTACCTCCACCTATTATTATTATGTAGGTTTGGAACAGCCATCCATCAAAGCCATCCACCAGATAAACCCTGATGGAGAGATCCAAACAGACATAGCACAGCTGTTGGCCTACTTCTATAACATCGGTTCGGGTGGTATTATCAATACGAACACACAGAAAGCTATTGAACAAAAGGAGTTTGAGTATCTCATAAGATGCTATATGCTTGCTCGACAACACAATTTCCCTTATTGGGAGGCAAACTCCTTACAGGCTATCAGTGAGCTGATTGTGAACGATAAGAGTCGGGAGACACTGATGCACAATAACCTCCCCTCGTTCCAATACATCAATCTTGATAATATGCCTGATAGCCTCCTTGCAGGTAACTTGGCACAGCGTTCGCTGCATATCTTCCAACGTTATGGGGATGTCTATCAGACGGCAGGTTCTTATCGAACCTTGGCTTCATGCTATTGGCAGATTAAAGACTATCGTTCAGCAATCATTTGTCTGAATAAGGCATTAAACAACAATCCTGCTATAAAGCAGGCTCCAGACCTCGTTGCGTCAATCCGTGAACAGTTGAGTGTGACTTATTCGGCGATTAACAACAAACAACAAAGTGATTACAACCGTAATATCTATCTTGACTTACAGGACGAAACACGACAAGATAGGTATCTCACCTCACGTGCGGAACAATTAGAAAACACCTCACAGCAGCTCAATCTCATCATTATTGCTGTGGCTCTTTCTATCATCATCGTATTGGGGTCGCTCGTTCTCTTCCATTACCTCCGTAGAAGAAAAGATACACAAGGGTCGTTAGACGACCTCCTTCAGCCTCTTGAACAATGGCGACAACAGAACGAACAGCACATGGCGGAGTTGGCTGAACAGTATGAAGAGATATCCGAACAACTGGATATCAACAAATTACACCTCACTGATAATAAACGTAAGAACCTTGAACAAAGGGCTAAGATATCACTCGTCAACGGTGTTATCCCACTCATCGACCGTATGTTACATGAGATAGAAAGACTCAAGAAGGGCGGTGAAAGTGAGACTGTAAAGGCTGAACGTTACACCTATATACGGGAGTTGACGGATAAGATTAATGAATTAAACGCTGTACTCACAGAGTGGATCCAACTCAGACAAGGACGACTGTCGCTACACATCGAGAGCTTCCCTGTGCAACAGGTGTTCGATATCGTGAAGAAAGGACGTATGGGCTTCCACATGAAAGGTATAGAACTACGTGTAGAGCATACCAAGGCTATTGTCAAAGCCGACCGTGTTCTGACGCTTTTCATGGTGAATACCTTAGCTGATAACGCCCGAAAGTTTACAGAGAAAGGCGGGAAAGTGACGATTACATCTACCGAAGCACCAGACTATGTAGAGATAGCTGTTAGCGATACAGGCTGTGGACTCACAGAAGAAGAACAACAACATATCTTCGACCATAAGCCTATTCATGACCAGAAAGACAGTTCATCGCATGGCTTCGGACTGATGAATTGTAAGGGTATCATCAATAAGTATAAGAAGATTAGCCAGATATTCGCTATCTGTGAGATTGGCGTTGAGAGCAAGAAAGGCAGGGGTAGCCGCTTCTTCTTCCGTCTGCCAAAGGGTATCAGCCGTGTCTTGTTGGCCTTCCTCCTTGCTACTGCCTCCTTATTGACTGCTCAGGCTCGACCTACAAGGGCCTACGATAAGGCTGCAGCACTTGTAAAGAAGGATTACACCACCCTTGCGGCTATCTATGCCGACTCGGCTTACTTCTCTAATATCAATGGTTCATATAGTAAGACGTTGGCTTATGCGGATACTTGTCGATACTACCTTAATAAACGCTATCTACAGCTTCAGCCTAAAGGAAAGGAACTGATGAAGCGACTTGGGAGCCTATCTATTGTCCCAGCAGAGATTAAATGGTATCATGATAGTATCCCGATGAACTATGGAATTATCCTCGATATACGCAATGAGAGTGCTGTTGCGGCACTTGCCTTGCATGAGTGGGACCTTTATAAATATAATAACTCTGTCTATACCCACCTCTTTAAGGAGCGTTATGCCGATAACTCATTGGGCGAATACTGCCGAATGATGATGAAGTCGGAGACCAATAAGAATGTGGCTGTTGCCCTTCTCGTGCTCTTCCTACTGTCCATTCTACCAGTGTATTACGTGATGTATTATCGTCACCGCCTTGTCTATCAGTTCTGTTTGGAACGTGTAAGACAGATAAACACTATCCTCCTTAGCGATGTTAGCGAAGAGAACAAACTAAGAGAGGTTGAGAAAGGGGTGAGCGACAGATTTCCTGAACGATTATTGGCTATCGTCAACCAGATTAAGGAGGCACTTGTCGCATCGGTGGAAGAGAACCTGAAGAGCCAGTCTGATATCGAACTGCTCGAAGATGAGGTGCGTTGTGTGGAATACGAGAACGAGCGTTTGCACATTAGTAATAGTATTCTTGATAACTGTCTGTCAACGCTGAAACACGAGACAATGTACTATCCTTCACGTATTCGCCAGCTTGTCGACGAAGCTGACGGTCAGCTTGAAGCGATTGACGAGTTGGCTATCTACTACAAGGAGCTCTATCAGATTCTTAGTCAGCAGGCTATGAGCCAGATTGAGGCCGTGAAACTTATGTCGCGTCCTGTGGATATCACGACTTTGGTGAGCCCTGCAAAACTGACGACAGCCTTTGAGTCACCACTTATCAATGGTGACCCTGTCTTCCTGGCCTACTTGTTTGAGATCTTATACCTTATTAATAATAACCAACCACTGACGGTCACTGCCGAAGAGCATCAGCCTGGTTACGTGACCTTACACGTCATCATGTCTACGCTGTCACTCTCTGATGATGCTTGTCGCAACCTCTTCCAACCATCTGCCGACCGTTTGATGTTCTTCATCTGCCGACAGATTGCCCGCGACAATGGCGAGGCTACGAACAAACGTGGCTGTGGTATCTCAGCTAACGAGACACCAGAGGGAGTGAGAATAGACGTGGTCTTGGCAAAAGCAAATTAAGAAACAAAATAAAAAAAAATATATCTATGGAGAAGTTTAGAGTCATTATCGTTGAAGACGTACCCTTGGAATTAAAAGGAACGGAGGGTATCTTTAGAAACGAAATACCGGAGGCGGAGATTATCGGAACGGCTGAAAGCGAAGTTGCCTACTGGAAACTAATTAAGCAGAACTTGCCCGACCTCGTGCTACTCGACCTCGGATTGGGTGGTTCAACAACGGTGGGCGTAGAGATATGTCGCCAAACAAAGCAGACTTATCCGAACGTGAAAGTACTTATCTTTACGGGTGAGATACTGAATGAAAAGCTGTGGGTCGATGTTCTTGACGCTGGTGCTGATGGCATCTGCTTGAAGAGTGGCGAACTACTGACACGTGGCGACGTGGCAAGTGTCATGTCAGGTAAACGAATGGTGTTCAATCAACCTATCCTTGAAAAGATTGTGGGTCGATTCAAAATGAGCGTGAGCGGTCAGCTAATGCACCAAGAGGCGATGGTCAGCTACGAGATTGATGAGTATGACGAACGCTTCCTTCGCCACCTTGCACTCGGCTATACTAAGGAGCAGATAACCAACCTGCGTGGTATGCCTTTCGGTGTAAAGAGTTTGGAGAAACGACAGAACGAACTCGTACAGAAGCTCTTCCCTGATGGTAACAATGGGATGAGCGTCAATGCTACGCGCCTTGTAGTAAGGGCATTAGAACTGCGTATTATCGATATCGACAATCTCCACGCTGATGAGGAATAAGTTAGGATATATTGTCTTAGTACTTCTCGTTTCCCAACTGGCATTGATACTGCTTTCATGGCTTGTTACGGCAGCTTTCCCAGAGCTCCCGATGCGGTCTGTATTGAGTAGTGAAGGTATCAGATGGTTCTTTGGCTCATTTGTCAGCAACCAACTATCACCACTGCTTATCTACTTTATTATGGCGGTGATGGCAGTGGGTGCGTGTGTTCGTAGCCGCCTCTATGATGCGTTACGTGAGACACTATCCAACACGAGAAGTAGCCTAACAACATCTTCTAACCATCAGCATAAAGTCCATTATCGTGAGAAAGTTGGTCTACGCATAGCTTTGGTCGAGTTTATCGTCTATGTTATCATCATGATTCTCCTCACTGCTATTCCCCACGCTATCCTCCTAAGTGTGACAGGACAGCTATTCCCCAGTTCCTTCTCATCCAGTTTTATACCTTCATTATCGCTCATCATCATTATTATGTCACTTACCTACGGTGTGGCAAGTGGTACGATTGACAGTGTCGCAAAGATGCACAAGGTCCTTGTTGGTGGTTTGGAGGTTGGCTCAAGACTCGTTCCTACCTACGTTGTCGGCATTCAACTCTATATGTCGATAAAGTATGTATTCATCTTATAAACTCCATGTAGATTGTTATTGGTTTGCAAACAGACAGCGAGGGTATGATGCTGTCTGTTTGCAAACCTTTTTGGCTCTTCAGATATTTGGAATGATAAGGATGTAGCCTAAGCTTTGGTCTCTAATGAAGTCTCACACAGAGAAAAGGAGAGTACAGAGTTTTTTTAACACAGCACAGTAACAAGAGATTCGTTGGAGAGCTTATCTCTCACAGAACTCACAGATCAAACAGAAGCCTTTCAGCGAACAGGGAGAACCCACAAACGCCGATTGACGGCGACAGATATCACAGAGCGTTATAGCTAATGTTGGCTGTAACGTTCTGTGCTATCGGTTGACTTAATGTCTCTGTGCCCCCTTTATGAAATCTGTTCTTCTGTGTAACTCTGTGAGAAAAAGAATACAAGAGATTCGTTGGGAATATTATCTCTCACAGAACTCACAGATTAAACAGAAGCCTTTCAGCGAACAGGGAGAACCCACAAACGCTGATTGACGGCGACAGATTTATGTCTATTCATCAACACCTAACACCCATCACCCACACCCATCTTTAGCTGTAACGCTCTGTGCTATCGGTTGACTTAATGTCTCTGTGTCCCTTTGTGAAATCTGTTCATCTGCGTAACTCTGTGAGAAAAGAACACAAGAGTCTCGTAGGAGTACCTCTCACAGATTGAACAGAAACCTTTCAGCGAACAGGGGGAACCCACAAACGCCTGCAAGCAGGTATTATGTCTTTTATCTATAACAAATCACAAGGAGCTACCACCTTCTGATTTGGATCCATACCTCGCCTTTTCATTAACTTTCCAAGTCCAAACACATGGTAAGACTTAATCGGTTTGGGCGTAGCAAGTTGAATACCAAATTGGTCTTTGTAAATATCGTATATAAGTTCTGAACAATAATATTTATTATTATTGAACTTAAAGGCTAAATCATACTTCTTACCAAGATATTTAGCATATCTAATCTTAACGGGTTTGTTAAGTACTCGTCTCCTCTTATACTTACCAAACTTTCCTCTACTAATCCATTTCTTAAGTGGAGTGAGCTTAACGACATTAGAGGCTTCAAGCACATAGACTTTACCGCCTTTTTCTACTATCACTCCACAATGTGACCACGGCGAATTAGTCGCTAACTGAATAAAAGGAGACTGATTACTTTGCGACACTTGAAAGATTAAATCTCCCTCTTTGAAATCATTTACTATCCGTGGCGTATGCTGTGCATATACTGCTATAGCAATGAGTAGTAACATGATTATTGTATTAAACTTTTTCTTCATTCTTTTCTTTATTTGTTAATGCTGCTTTTATAGGTATTCCTAATAGGAATCGACAATACCAAGCAGCTTATACTTAGACCTATGAATATTGAACGTAGAGACAAGATATCCCTGACCCTTATGCTGTGTAAGCTGTAAAAAACCTTTTTTGCTTTCATCTTCAAGGTTTCTATACTACCTAAACAGACTATATTCACGACTACCATTTCACCCTCGAACGAGGCAATTACATCTCACTAATTATCAACGCCAATCTACCTCTTAAAACACGAAAATAGTTTTATTTATCGTTGCTGTCACTTTTAACATTTCGTGTAAGTCATTACTGACTAACCAGTTAACGCTCGCATTTGCATGACAGGAATGACAGCAAATTTATTTTTCACCGAAATCAAGCTTTGGGATGTCCGCCCTCAAAATTGCTATTTTGGGCATTCTCCACCAGTCCCTTCATGCCTTATCTCCACTAATGAATGTCATTCGGAAAATAATGTGGGTCTTCAGGATTTTGGAGTGATAAGGTTTGCCACTTGTGTTTAGAGTTTGAAGCAATGTCACACGGAGACACGGAGAAAACGGAGGATTATTAAATACAAAGCTATAGTAGTAACAGAGGCACCGTCGGTGCATAGAGCAACGGAGCTTGTTTGCCAATTCTATTAGCAATTTATATACAAAACGTTTATTCCAAAATATTTGTCAAGAATCTGTATGCTGCATCTCCGTCGCTCTTTGTGCCCTCGGCACCTCCGTGACATTGCGTTACCTCCGTCCCCTCCGTGACTCTGTGTGCCTTAT
>QWCO01000622.1_pt1 | contig 14861 bp, 8 predicted proteins | sample 1972611 | NCBI WGS metagenome assembly QWCO01 (sample SAMN09866706, study PRJNA288562) | Human oral metagenome isolate term1_saliva, whole genome shotgun sequencing... | reverse complement strand
TACAGGTGCAATCATAGGCGGTGCAATCGGTGCGGTAATTGGTGGTTTAACTACCGATGGTGTAGGTATAGGCGCAGGCGCAGCAACTGGTGCTAAATGGGGTGGCGGTGCTGACATGGCATATGAAATGTACAAAATGTCATTCGGTAACAAATACCTAGAACTCATTAATAAACGTGATGCAAATGGTAATAAAGTATACTCGAATGATGAAGCCTACAAATACGCTATGACATACGCTGCAGTTGATACAGGTATTGAAATGGCATCTACACGTTTCATGATTAAAGGTGTAGGTAAAGTAGCGCCTAAAGCAGTTATGTCAAAAGTATTACAAGGTGCTACAAGTGATACAATCGCAACATTTAATAGTGGCATTGGTACTACTGTTGCACAAATGGCCAAAGCATCTGTTAAAGCTGGCGGTTCTGAATTAGTCGAAGAGGGATTGCAAGACATTAACGAGAAATTCCAACATAACCTATACCGCAATGCTAATGACCCAGAGGGAGCATATTCCATAGGTGATATGGCAGTAGGTGCAGGCGGTGCAATGTTACAAGCTTTGCCAGCCGTTATTGGCTTAGGTGCAATTGGTGGCGGTATTAGTGGTATCCACACCATGAAAGCGTTTCACGAATTTCAAAAGCTAACACCAGAAGAACAACAACAAGCCGTGATGGCCGAACAAAATCGAAATGGTACTGCTATCATGCAAGCATTGAAACAAGATGCATCTTCAAACAAAATGGCAAAAGAAAACCCTGAGTTGTACGGAAAAATCGTACAAGCACAGGGCGATAATGTAGGTGTATCTACTGCATATGTAAATGTTAATGAAATGGCAGAAACAGAGCAAGGGCAACAAGCCATTAAGAACATGATTGATAGTGGTTTGGTAACGCAAGAGGAAGTATCTAAGAGCATTGAAGCTAACGCAGACATTCCTGTACCAATCGGGAAGTATGCACAATTAAGCGGTGGCTTGACGGAAGAAACTGTAAAGGCGCTAGAAGAAAGTACTTACTTTACTCGTGGCGGTATGTCCATGAAAACCCTTGAACGTGCAAAAGCGGAAGTTGAAGCCTTTAATAACAACCTAGTTGATGCAACAGAAAAGAAAGCAGAACGAGTTAAAGAAAGCATTATCCGTGATGAATTTGAAGATGCAAGCGATGTAGATCGTGAAGTACTAGACCAAGTATTCACTAATCCTACACAGGTTAAACAAGCATACAATAACTTGTACAAAAATCTAGTGCAAGAGTATCGTGAAAACTACGCAAGCGACTTTGACAACATGGACAATGATATTAAAGAAGCTACGTCAAGCGGTGTAGAGCCACAATGGCTAACTGATTACAAGTCTAATAATGGCGGTAAAGCACCACGCACTAACGCAGAACGTAGACGTGCAGCGTTTCATTCAAGCGTAGCAAAAGCACAAACTGCATTCGCTGATAATACGGAAGCACTTAACCAAAGCAATATCCATCATGCTGATATGGAACATACGCTACAACAAATTGAAAGCCTTGAGAGATTGCATGATAAGATTTTTACATTAGCAGATAACGATATATCGTTACGGATGCAATTATCCAAGAGTGGCTATGAAGTGTACAACAAAGTTGTTAAAGCGATTGGTGAAAGCACAGATAGAAAACAACGTGAAACGGCAAAAGCTAATGCGTTGTTGATGGCACAACATGCTGATGTAATGGCACAATATATGCGACAAATGGGCAAAGGTGGTTATACTGCTATGGATTATTTGCGTGATAGCGTGCGTATCAACATGGATGCGGTTTTAGAAAACCAAAAAGGGTATGCACAACAACTGGCAATGCATCAAAAATTACAAGCCGATATAACTCAATGGGGGAAAACGCTAACTGATTTACAAAACGGAACGCTTAAAAAAGGTGTAAATAAAATAATGTCAGCACCTTTAGTGTTTAGCACAATTAAAGATCCTGACTACAAATTTACAACTGGTGATGTTTATATAACAACGAAAATGCTTAATAAAGTCTTTGCCACTAAGCATGCACATAAGTTTGACTTAAATGTTATGAAACAGTTACCTGGTGCGTTATCTAATCCGATTGCAATATTCAAAAACTTTGACCCTGTTGCTAATGCATCGGTAAAAGGTGAGATTATTGCCGTTGTTGAATTAAGAGATACGCAAAATAACCTTGTTCATGTGCCGTTGGTTTTTGATGTTCAAAGCGGAAGAAATAGCTATCAAACTAGGGTTAAAAGTATATTCCCTAGAGTTAATACTACATGGTACTCTAATGCGATAAATAATGGCGATTTGTTATATGTTAATACAAAAAAAATAAACCAACTAACAGTCAATAACGTCCAATCAAGCGGACAAATGAGTGTTAGTTGGTCTAATATTATTAATAGTATACCAAACGAAAATGATTTAGACAAGCTCCGAAAGAAATATAATTATCAGTACTATCAATCAGCATGGCATGGTTCACCACATGACTTTGATGAATTTGATTTAGGTGCTATTGGTACTGGCGAGGGTAATCAAGTACATGGCTGGGGTTTGTATTTTGCTAAAGATAAAAAAGTATCTGATTTATATAGACTTGAATTATCTTTAATTCATGATGTTGATAAAGGCACATTATTTAAAGTTGATGTTCCAGATACTAAAACAATGATTGATGAACAACAGTCGTTAAATGTTTTAAGTAAAGAAACAAAGCAAAATTTAAATGCAGCAATTAATGCGTTACCAGAACAAGAAAAAGAAGTGTTTATCAATGAATATACGAACAGTCCTTTATTTAATCACTATGCAAAAAAAAGAATTGATGAGTTACAAAGTGATTTTGATCGACTAGATAATGAGTACAACTTACTCAAAAATAAATATCTTGATAAATATCTTGAGGGAGAACTTAGCACAATTTCGCAAAGAAGCCTAAATAGACTTTCCGAAAAATATAATATCGACTTAAATGCATTAAAAGAAAACCCAGATAGTATAAATGATATAAAAAATCAGCTTGATACTATGTGGTTTAATGCTTTTAAAGAAAGTGGTATGGCTGGCAAAAAGTATAGGGAAGTTTATTGGGGCAAGTATAAAAATGATTTTTCCACACTATTAAATGATGGTGGCATAAATGGTAGAGATTTTTATACGGCATTATCTAAAGCATTAGGTGGTGCAAAACAAGCATCAGAACATCTCAATAAGTATGGTGTTAAAGGCATTACTTATATTGGCGAACAAGACGGACGATGCTATGTAGTGTTCGATGACAAGGCAATTAAAGTCATTGAAAAGTATAACCAATCTGTTAATGGCATGACCGAAATCATGAGTGATGGCGAACGTATCATTAGTATTTTTAAAACCGCAGATAGAAGTACATTTTTACACGAAATGGGGCATGTATTCATTGATGATATTCAAAAACTAGCATCTATGGACAATGCACCTAAACAATTACTTGATGATTGGAACACACTCAAAGAGTGGAGCGGTTGGGTTGATGGCGATAATGTAGACAATACCAAAGCACACGAGAAATTTGCACGAGGTTGGGAAAGCTACTTACGAAGTGGTGAAGCACCAACAAAAGGACTACAACGAGTATTCCGTCAATTCTCTAAATGGTTAACTCGTATTTATCGTAGTGTTCAACGATTAGGTGGCGAAGTACCATCTGACATTAAAGATATAATGGCACGCATGATAGCTACACAAGATGATATTGAAAATTACGCACATGAGCAAGCATTAGAGCAATTTGAAAATACAAAATTGTATCAACAGTTGAGTGAAACCGAACAGGCACGAGTGCAAGGGTACATTGCTGACATTAAAGAAAAAGCTAAAGAACGTGTAATGCGTAAGTACATGAAAGAGTTAGACAATCGACCTATTAAAGAATGGGAAGAAGTAAAAGACAATGTACAGGTTGCAATCGAAAAGCATTTAATCGAAGAATATCCTATCTATAAAGAGCACCAACGATATCTTGCAATTGGTGATGCAGCGTTGGTTAATACTCAATACGGCAACATCGAAAACCTAAAGAAAGCAGAAATAGAAGAAACAGGGGCCACCTTTGAAGATGCTATTAAGCAAGAGATGGAACACGCAAGATCCGAATTTGTTGAGGTCAACAATATCGGAAAATCCAATGAGCAAATAGCGGAAGAAATGCTATTATCTAACCAAGGTCAAATGGCACTTACAGAAGAAGAGGCTAAACTTATTAAGCAATATACTAATAAGGATTTGGCTAACAATTGGCAACTATTGGATAAATTGCAGCGGTTAGACCCTAATAGAGAAAATCTTGATGCGGAATTAGCACCGATTGAAAAGGCAATTACTAAAGCGGAACAAATCAAACAGGATAATGCAAAAGTAGCTAAAGAATTGAACTCTACTTCTAAGGAACTCGACAAAGCCGAAGATAAAATAGAGAAATTGAAAGCACAGTTACAAGAACGCATTAATGCTGTTCGTGCAATCCGTGATGGTGGATTTGGCACTATTCCTAAATACATGAATAAGGCCCGTGCTGAATTAGGTGATTTGACATTGGCACAAGCGAGCCAATATAAGAAATACCAAAATCAAGCAATCAGAGATGGTAAGAATGCAGATAGAGCATTAGCCGTTAATAAGGTAGAGGAAGCATTAGAGCATAAACAATCTCAAATGATGAATCAAGCAAGGGCTAGAGTGGCATTTGAAAATCAACAACGTATCAAGAAATTACGTACTAAATTGTTAGAACAAAATGCACGCATTACTCGTGCGAAAAACCCTGTAATGCTAGACCCTCAATTGCGGTACTTCTATACTCATATGATGTACCAAATGGGGTTGATTAAGCGTGACGGATTGATACCTACAGATGGATTTGATGAAACGGTTATTACTAATCGACTTGACCCAGACGCAGGTATAGCAGGATTCAATACATTAATTAGTATGGATGATACTGTAAGCGGTATTTTTAATGCTAAATCACCTCGTACATTCGCTACCTTAACTGTTAATGAATTGAACATGCTCGAAGAATTAATGACTGGCATGTATCAAAACGGACGTAGGGAATATGAGCATAATAGCTTTTTAACCGAAAACGGCAATCCTTTATCTATTGATTATGTAGAACGTGATATCCTTGATAAGGCTATTGAAACATTTGGCGAAGTAGAAGAAAGCACTTTCAACATTGAAAATAGCAAGACTACTAAAAACGCTATATTCAATAAGATGGCTAACTTCGTTGAATCGTTACAACAAATCAAAACCATCTTGCGCCGTTTAGATGGTGGCAAGGGTGGCCCTGCTGAAATGTATATCTACGATACTATTAACCGTGCACGGCAACATTTCAACGAACGTCTTGAAAGTGAAACGATGCGCCTAGCTAAAAACGTAGCATTATATTCTCGTAAGGAACTCTATAAAATCCGTAACGAACGAGGCTATCAAGTAGGGGACGCAAGAAACCTCACTAAAGAGCAAGTTATGGCCCTAGCCTTGAATTGGGGGACAGAACGTAATAGACAACGTGCTATAGAGACCGTAAAAGCCAATGAGGTTGAAATAGAACGACTATTCCAAGACGTACTCGATGATAGAGACTGGGAATTTATTATCCGTGAATGGGAGCAAATCAACTCATTTTTTCCAGAACGTAGTGCAGTACAAGAACGCATGACAGGTAATCCATTAAAGAAAGAAGAAGGAATTACATTTAGAATCGGCGGACGTACCATAGAGGGGCAATATTACCCTATAATGTACGACCCTAAGACCAGCGGTAAATCTTCTAATCATGAAATGGAAGATATAGCACAATCATTCATGAGTAGTAATGCTACCTTTGGTTATGGCATGAGTGCTACTAAATCACGTCTTGATAAGGTGAAAGATAAACAATTGTTATTGTCTTTAGATGTAATACCTCGTGCAATTACAGAAAGCATCAATCACATTACGATGCGTGAGGCGGTTACGGATGTAAATACGTTAATTAATCGTAAAGAATTTGCGGACTATATTACAAATAAACTCGGTGCTAGTGAGTACCAATACTTGCGCCAATGGGTACGAGACCAATGGACAACGGAAGTATCTCGGTTAACCGAATTTGACAATATGATGCAAATGATTAAGCGTAATATCTCATCTGCTGTTATGGCAGGCAAGGTAAGTGTAGCTATCCAAAACGTGGCGAATATTCCTGTGGCTATGGAACAATTAGGCGCAGCAAGAGTAATGCGTGCGTTATATCGTGCAGGTGTAGGCGTATATGGCCAAGGTTCTGGACGGTATAACGAAACTTATGAATTCGTATTAGGAAAATCCGTAATGCTCCGTGAGCGTGCACAAACACTTGATAAGGATATGCGTAGAGGTTTAGAAATCGGCGGTAAAGGATTTACGATTGATGGTAAATCTGTAGGCGGTTACACCATGGAACAATTAGGCGAGGCCCGTGATGCTATTAATAGTTGGGGTTACAGTCTATTTTCTGAAACGGATCTAATGCTTTCTGTTCCGATTTGGAAAGATGTATACGATGTGGAATATTCTAAACTTGTACAAAAAGAGGGTATATCTTTAGAGTGGGCAGACCAACGAGCAATTGAACTAGCTGATAAGGCTATCATTGATATATTTGGTAGTGGTGATATTAAAGACCAAGCAGGCATACAACGTAACAAGGGGACTATCGCTAATTTTGCGACTACGTTCTACACGTATGCTGGCACACTATGGAATATGCAACTTGACGGATTCTATGCATTTAAAGATAGAGGGGATTTCAAGAAATTCGCTCGTGTAATCTTCTATGACCTATTTATGCAAGCTGTAATCATGGTTATATATAATAATCTCTTTGGTAGCGATGATGACGATGACCCTACAAAAGTAGCTAAGTCATTAACTAAAGAATTTGTAAATCAAAGCGTCATGGGCGTACCGTTCGTGCGTGAGGGTATCACACAAGCTATGAATAGAATGTTAGGCGAAAAGGTATACAATCGTGGAACATCGCCGTTATCCTATGCGGTAATCGATAAAATCGATGATATATTTACTGCTGTGAATAGTAGTAAAAAGGATTGGACGGACGTAGGACGTGCAGGACTACAATTTGCCAATTCTATGACAGGGTTAAGCAATACACTAACCGATGGCGTCATGACAATTGCAAAATACGGTTTAACGGATATAGATGCAGAGCTCGAAGATTTGCTATATTCCGTCATCTTTGATAAACGATTGAAATCTAAGAAAGAAAAACAAAAGGAAAAAAAGCAAAATAAATATTGATAAATAAGGACTACCCGCTTTTGGGTAGTCCTATTTATATACATTCACGAAAGGGGAACAAATATGATACCAGAGGTCAATAAACCTAGTGTAGTTTATCAATGTGATGGAGCAAACAAAAAATGGATATGGCCGTATGACTTTTACATGATTGAAGATATAGCCTTAATCATGGTGAATGCAGACGGCACAGAAAGCGTACAAACAGGCAACATCGATTATGATAAAGAAAACAAAACTTTAACATATCCTGCTGATGGTGATCCATTAGACAATACGCACAAGATTATTCTTGAACGTAGAACACCAATCACTCAAGATACAGATTTACCGGACGAATATCCTTTCCAAAATATCGAACACATGACAGATAGGGTTACATTAATTTTGCAAGAGATGCAAGAGAAAATGAACAGAGCCTTATTAATCCGTGTTGGTAGCGATGAGGATGCAACAACAGTTGCACGTAAAATTGTAGATACATCGACAAAGGCAGCAAATGATGCTATTAATGCATACGAAAAAATCAAAGCAGAAAGTGATACTATCAACGCTAATGCAGAAACGATTAAAACGCTAGGCGGTGAAATCACAGAATTAAGCCGTACAGTTGATGATAAATTAGCAACAAGCAATACCGCACTTGATACATCTAGTGCTAATGTAGTCAAAGCAGAAAAGCTAGTAGCTGATGTGAAAGCATACGCAGGACAAACCACAGTTGATAAGCGTGATATTAATGAGTTGGTGAGCCAAGCACGCACGTTAAAAACAGATATTGATAATAAACAAACATCAATCGCAAGTAACACTATCAAGGCATCTGATGCGGCAAAACGTGCAGAAACGGCAGCAAGTAAAGCGGAACAAATCGCATTACCTAATGGCGGTGGTTTGATTACAAAAACCGAAGCCGATACAAAGTTTGTACCTAAAGATAGCCTATATGGCATCGTATCTGTTAAAGACTTTGGGGCAGTTGGCGATGGTGTAGCTGATGATACCGCAGCATTCAAACGTGCTAATGATAATCTTAAAAATAAGATATTGTTAATTCCTAATGGCATCTACAAAATCAATGAGCATATCTCGTTTGATACAGTTGATAGTGTAATGGATATGGGTACATACAATAACATTAAGCCGTTTTATCCTACTGAAACACCAATGCTAAAAGGTGCATCTAATATCGCATTTGTTAAAAACATCCAATATGGTGATGAGGTAAACCAATGTCAAGGCTTCACCTATAACGATAAAAAGAATGTGTTTGTGTTGGCTTGTATTAATGGCGATGGTACAAAACAAAACTTGTATGAACTCAATCCAGATACATTTGAAATCGTAGGTACATATAAGTTTAGCGACCCTGACCGCATGGGCCATTGCAACACCATGTGTTACAACAAGAACACAAATAAGATTTACCTTGCTAATGGATTGAAGAATGGTAACAACCTATCTGTATTTAATGCAGATACCATGACGTTTGAAAAAACTATCACATTGAACGAACGTGTATTCAATATAGGATATGACCCTATCACACGAACTTATGTGAGCATCGTACCAATTAGCGGTCAACAACGCTTACGTGAAGTCAACTTGTACAATGATGATTTCAAGAAAATGAAAACATATCAAATTGACTACCAATACGATGATTTCAATAATAATGGTGCATTTATGTTGAATGGTTGCATCATGAGTGCAACGCTCGGTAGTTTGGTAGAGTGTACTCCGTTTGGCACAGTTAAACAAATCATTGAAATCAATAAGGCTACAGAAATTGAGGATATAGCATATTGCAATGGTAAATTCTATTTTGCCGTTTTGACGATACAACCTAATAAACGACATAAGGTCGATATTTATGTTGGTGATCCAAACAGGGATTATGCAAATTCAATTAATACTGCACGATTAGCAACGCTTGACTATCTAAAACTTACTGGCGGCATATTGAATGGCCCGCTTAAAATGGCTAATAACACTTTAATCAAGGGTTATAAACCTGATGGTCATAGTGTTGGTATAGCTAATGTATCTACTAACGGTAATGTTGAACTTGGCGATAATTCTGTTAATACGTATGTTAAAGGTCAAGAATTCAAACACTTTGACGGAACAGATAGCTATACAGTAATTACTACTAAACATTATGACAAAGCAATTTATAGCAAGGCTAAAGCAGATGAAACATTCGTTAAAAAAGATGAAGCTGGTTCATTTGGTTTTCCGTACTCTAAATTGGATACTGTAACAGATTGGAATACACTCACAGCACAGGGGTGCTATGAGGTCAATTTTGATGGTGGTGCTAATAATCCACCACGTTCGCACAAACAAGGTATGCTGATTGTCATGAACTTTGGAGATGGAAAAGTGATAGACCAAACACTACATGTGTTCAATGGTGAAACTTATCATCGTATGTTCATGGCGGATACATGGAAGTCTTGGGGAAGAGTACAAACATCGTTAAATAGTCGATTGCAATTATGGAATGCGAACGGAACAAACGAGGTATACATAGATGGCTAAGTTGGTAGTAAATATTAAAGGCCAATCAGAGGAATTTGGATTGACAGATGATGCACGAGATATTGGCGGTAATGATTATTTAACTGTATCTAACGGAAACAAAAAACAGTACGCACGATTAGGGAATCATGTTACTAAGTTAATCCTTAGAAAAAACAATCAGAAATTCTATGTGCAAAAAGATCCTGTTTATTTTTCTGAGAAATTATTTCCCTTCCAAAAACTTGGTGAACGCTCGCTCGATGTGTATTTTCCAGTTGGAAATTATCATATCTCTATATTTGGAGAAAATATCAGTATATCAAAAGCTAGCTTTTATAAAGTAACCACCATTCTGTCTAGAAAACACGGTAGTAGTATAATGGATATGATAATAACAAATGGTAGTGATGTGACATCTTATTTTCGAACTATTGGTATAGGCACTGTATCTATAACAAAAATTTAACAGGGAGATTAGTATGATAGAAATATTTATTCCGATATTTAACGAGGTGTTTAATGTGAGTGAAGCGGTACGCATATCATTGGCTATATTCACAACAGTTATTCTTGTGTTTATAGATACAGTTTTACGAGTGCTAGTTGAAGCAAGGAATTACAACCTAGCAACAAAGAGAGAAGTAACACTCAAGAATACTATACTAGCTATATTATGGAGAGGTTGGGCGGTAGTAGAAATTGATGGAAAGCCTAAACGATTTTTAGTAAGTGGCAAGCTACGAGCGGATATGACTAAGAAATTAGTCAAATCCTATCCGTGGCTTTTTTTATTAGCGTTTATTCTATTAACATTGCCTGATGTAGTAGTACCTGTATTAGGCCGTGTGGATGTATTCCTATGCACATTGTTGTATTTGATACCTATATTTATCGAATTGGCATCGTGCGTAGAGAACATGATAGAACTCGAATTAGTAGAAACGAGGTGGTTTAAACGTGCGATAGGGTTATTTAAACAGGTAATTGAATTTGTTAAATCCGTAAAGGAAGCGATTAAATGAAGATTAACTATGAAGATATGATTACGCTAATAGCCTTGGCTAGTGCGTTAATCATGACTATCTATCTTGAACAAAAAGATTTGGCAAGTGTGATAGTCGGTGTGTTGGGCGGTTATATCGGTGCAACTGGCGGTGTTAAGCGTTCCCAATACATGAATAATGGGGGTAGTGTTGATGAAAAAAAGGAGTGCGAAAAATGAACGAATTAGGGAATTTGAGTGCAGTATATGAGAGTAATGGAGACCCTGCTTGTGTATCAAGTGGGGTTAACGATGCAGGCGGTATTTCCTATGGTACATATCAATTAGCTAGTAATTGCGGTAGCGTTGATGAATTTTTAGGTTGGGGATTGCGGCAAGGTGGATTTTATACAGACTACGCAAGAGCGTTGGTAGATAGTGGCGAAATCAATAGTGATGAGTTTATCGACCAATGGAAAGAAATCGGATCTATTGATAATCAAGGGTTCGCTAAAATGCAACATGACTATATCAAAGCTAAATACTACGATGTAGCGTGTAAGTTATTACAAGACAATATGTTCCACGTAGATAAACACTCCGATACATTGAAAGATGTGATATGGAGTAGAACAGTACAATATGGTGTAGGTAATATCATCGATATGTTCAACGATGCATTGAAGTTAATGGAAAAGGCTTTAAATTTAGAGTTGCCTAATTTGTCATACATTGATGATAAGAGGTTTGACTATGACATCATCGCTTGTATCTATGATGTATGTATGAGTACAGAATGGAATAATAGCGTGTTGCGTGATAATTTGAACGAGCGTTTCGCCGATGAAAAGTTTAGAGCATTGGAAATGCTACAAAATGAATTAAACGAGGTGTAAGCCATGTTAATTAGTAAGTTGGTACAAACTATCAAGGAACACTACAAACTAGCCGTAGCGATTGCCCTATGCGTTTGTATCGCTATTGTAGGTGTATGGATATATCATCACAAACAAAAGCAGTTAGAAAAGCCTGTAGTCATTACACAAGAACAGGCTAAATCACCTACAGAATTGTCAAAAGCAATTCATATTACTGAACAGGAAGCACAGGAAGTTATTTCTAAAAAGGAAAGAACTCAACCGATAGCGACTTATTACACACAAGCACCGACAGTTAAAGTTGCAGCAGAACAGGTGAAAAAGGATATTGCACATAGCAACCCTAATGTACCTAAAGCCGTTACTGAAAAATCTGATAGAACCGCAGTAGTTGCTAACACCGATGAACAAAAAGTCGATGTATATAAAATCAATCTAAACAAAGGACACAAGATAAAAGCTGGTGTTACTTTGATAGATAATAAAGCCTATGAAACTATAGGCTATCAAGCAGGTAAATTTGAAGTGTTAACACATTTCAATGGCCAACATTTAGAGGGCGGTAGCGCACTTTACACAGTAAAGGAATGGTGATCTAAATATCTCCGAGTTGCACGGATTGCAACAAACAACTGTTAGTTTACAGTTGGAAACTATTACTTTATAACTGAAAGGAATAACACGATGGCACAAGTATTTACATTCAACGGAAAAACACATCAATTCGCAGAAGATATTCAACCAAACAAAGAGGGGTTATATATGGCAACGTTGAAAGACGGCGATAACGTAACATGTGAAATGTGGTTCGTGAATGGCGAACTACACCGATTAATTGAATTAGACTAAACGTATTAGAGGGTAGCGTAATTGCTACCCTCTTTTTTGTTTCGTCAAATATTCGTCAAATTCTAATTGTAAAATGTGGTAAAATATGAGAAGTAATATTTACCGCAACTGAGATTAATTGCAAGTATAATAATAATTGTGAAATAATTGATAATCCATAGTAAATTGGAGTATAATATATTGATATGTTATGACCATGGAGGAGAAAAACATGAAGCGGGTTTTAGTATCCGTAAAAAGTGTACAACGAGACATAGATGGACAGGATACCGTGGTGGAATTGATTTCTCCAGGTACTTCGCATGAAAAGAACGGAGTTCAATATATTCGCTATGAAGAATCGAGTGTAACCGGTCTTGAAGGGGTTAAGACGACCATCAAGATTTATGAAGATTCTATTGTTCTTTTGCGTACAGGTGCGGTTAATATGCGGCATCAATACATTCGCGGCGAGGAACGCCAGTCCACATATGAAACGCCATTAGGCGATCTTCACATGGCCGTAAAAACACATGAATTAACAGTAGACTTTCACAATGGAACGGGTCGTGTTCATCTTGGATACGATATTTCCATAGAAGGTGAATGGCAATTTTATAATCAGTTAGATATAGACGTGCGGGAGGATACAGAGCATGGAAATGAAGGAAATCCTGAAATCGGGGATTGAGCAGGCATTACAAGAAACGATTAAGAGTGGTGGCTTACCAGCTGGGGAATATCCAGAAATCGTTCTCGAAGTGCCACCTCAAAAGGAGTTCGGTGATTTTTCTACGAACATTGCGATGCAATCCGCTCGTGTAGCGCGTCAAAACCCTCGTGCTATCGCAGAGGCTTTGATTAGCCATATGAATTTTGATTGGCTTGAACGCGCTGAGGTAGCTGGTGCAGGTTTTATCAATTTCTTCTTAAAATCCGATATGGTATATGATACGTTGAAAGCTATCTTGAATGCGGGTGACCAATACGGCGTTCAACCATTGCGTGCGCGCGATACGATTCAAGTAGAATACGTAAGTGCGAATCCAACAGGTCCATTGCACGTAGGTCATGGTCGTGGCGCGGCTTATGGTAGTGCCCTTGTAAACTTGTTGCGTGCTGCAGGGTACAATGTACAATCTGAGTACTACATCAATGATGCGGGTAATCAAATTGATAATATGGCGATTTCCATTGAGTACCGTTTCCAAGAATTGCAAGGCGCTACATTGGTATTCCCGCCTAAACGCAATGAAGATGGTTCCATGCCAGAATTCGATGTTCCGGAAGGGGCTCTCGTATTCCCTGAAAATGGTTACCGTGGACCAGATATTATTGAAACTGCAAAAGCGATTGCTGAACGCGAAGGCTTTGATACATTAAATGCTATGAACGAAGCAGATCGTATTGCTTTATTCAAAGAAGAGGGCTTGAAAGCAAAATTAGCTCGTTTAGAAGAAACATTACGCAATTTCCGCGTTACCTTTGATAATTGGTTCTCTGAACGTACTGTTCATGAAACAGAAGAAATTCACCATTCCGTAGAGGCTTTGAAGGCCCTTGGCAAAGTGTATGAAAAGAATGGCGCTTTGTGGTTGAAATCTACTGATTACGGCGATGATAAAGATCGCGTTGTCATCCGTGACAATGGTGTGCCTACGTATTTAGCGGCAGATATTGCATACCATCGTAATAAATATGATCGTGGTTTTAAAGAAATGATTGATATCTGGGGCGCTGACCATCATGGTTATGTGTGCCGTGTAAAAGCGGCTATGGCAGCCTTTGGTTATGATCCAGATAAATTGACTGTATTGTTGCTTCAAATGGTAGCGTTATTCCGTGATGGTAAGCTCGTTAAATTGTCTAAACGTAGTGGCGATAGCGTTACATTAGATGAATTGATTGAAGAGGTTGGTGTAGATGCATCTCGTTACTTCTTCTTGATGCGTTCTCTAGACAGTCAACTTGATTTTGATATCAACTTGGCAAAATCTCGTAGCAATGATAACCCTGTGTATTATATCCAATATGCTCATGCGCGTATTCACAGCATTTATAACCAAGTGCGTGAAGCGGGCATTGCATTTGGTGATTATAGTGAAACTGATTTCACAACACTTACAAGTGAAATGGAATTAGAATTAATTAAGAAATTAACTGAATATCCAGAAGAGGTTGTTCAATCTGCTGAACATCATGCACCTCATCGTATTGCTCGTTACTTATACGATTTGGCAAGTATGTTCCACTCCTTCTATCGTCAAGGTCGTATCATTGGCGTAGATCCTGCGTTGCA
>QWCO01001192.1_pt1 | contig 14888 bp, 12 predicted proteins | sample 1972611 | NCBI WGS metagenome assembly QWCO01 (sample SAMN09866706, study PRJNA288562) | Human oral metagenome isolate term1_saliva, whole genome shotgun sequencing... | reverse complement strand
TTCCAACGAAGGTGTGCGACACACCGTTCATCCTTGGTTTTCTGCGCAATTCCACCCCGAAGCATGCAGCGGTCCTGTCGATACAGAATTCCTTTTCGATGATTTCGTAAACCTTCTCAAATAAACCATCATGATTGATCCTAGCATTAAGAAAGTTCTCCTCCTCGGTTCTGGCGCACTCAAGATTGGTGAGGCCGGAGAGTTTGACTATTCAGGTAGCCAAGCCTTGAAAGCACTCAAAGAAGAAGGTATCGAGACCATACTTATCAACCCAAATATCGCTACTGTCCAAACTTCTGAAGGTGTAGCCGACCAAATCTACTTCCTCCCTGTGACGCCCTATTTCATTGAGCGCGTCATCGAGAAGGAACGTCCTCAAGGTATCATGCTAGCCTTCGGTGGTCAGACTGCACTCAACTGTGGTGTAGAGCTGTACCAAAGCGGAGTCTTGGAAAAATACAACCTGAAAGTACTCGGCACTCCCGTTCAATCAATCATGGACACGGAAGACCGCGAACTTTTTGTCAAGAAACTTGATGAAATCAACGTTAAGACGATTAAGAGTGAAGCTGTAAGCAATATTGAAGATGCTCGTAAAGCAGCTAAGAATCTCGGATATCCTGTTATCATCCGTGCCGCATACGCACTCGGAGGTTTGGGGTCTGGTTTTTGCGACAACGAAGAAGAACTCAATAAGCTTGCAGAAAAGGCCTTCGCGTTCTCACCACAAGTATTGGTAGAAAAGAGCCTAAAAGGCTGGAAAGAGGTTGAGTATGAAGTTGTCCGCGACCGCTTTGACAACTGTATCACGGTCTGCAACATGGAAAACTTCGACCCCCTCGGCATTCACACCGGAGAATCTATTGTCATTGCGCCTTCTCAGACCTTGACAAACAGTGAGTATCACAAACTTCGTGAGCTTTCTATCCGCATTGTACGCCATGTTGGTATTGTCGGAGAGTGTAATGTTCAATACGCCTTTGACCCTGAAAGTGAAGACTATCGCGTAATTGAAGTAAATGCCCGACTTAGCCGTAGCTCTGCACTCGCTTCTAAAGCCACTGGCTATCCCTTGGCTTTCGTAGCTGCTAAGTTAGGTCTTGGATATGGCTTGTTTGATTTGAAGAACTCTGTGACAAAAACCACTGCAGCATTCTTCGAACCAGCATTGGACTATGTAGTTTGTAAGATACCTCGTTGGGACTTGGGTAAGTTCCGTGGCGTCGATCGTGAACTGGGTAGCTCAATGAAATCCGTTGGTGAGGTGATGGCCATCGGCAGAACCTTTGAGGAAGTCATCCAAAAAGGCTTACGCATGATTGGACAAGGCATGCACGGTTTCGTAGAGAACAGAGAACTTGATATCGAAGACGTAGAAGCTGCTTTGAAAGCTCCTACAGACAAGCGTATCTTTGTTATCGAAAAGGCATTCCAACAAGGTTATACCATCGAACAAATCCACAATCTCACCAAGATTGACCTTTGGTTCCTCAAGAAGCTCTATAATATTTACGAAACAAGTCTTGCTCTTCATGCATGTGGCAATATCAACACACTCGATTCAGCCCTTCTTGCAAAGGCAAAACGCCAAGGTTTCACAGACTTCCAAGTAGCTCGTGCCCTCGGTATGGAGCATGATATGGATTCTGAGCGTGCTACCCTACTCGTTCGTGAGCATCGCAAACGCGCAGGTATCGTACCTTATGTAAAACAAATTGACACCCTCGCAGCAGAGTACCCAGCGCAGACTAATTACCTCTATCTCACCTATAGCGGTGTTGCGCACGACATTCGTTTTGAAAACGACAAGCGCTCAGTGGTTGTGCTTGGTTCGGGTGCCTATCGTATCGGTTCGTCAGTAGAATTCGACTGGTGCGGTGTTCAAGCTCTGAATACCATTCGTAAAGAAGGCTATCGCTCTGTGATGATCAACTATAATCCAGAGACTGTGTCTACAGACTATGATATGTGCGATCGCCTTTATTTCGATGAACTCACCTTCGAGCGAGTTTTGGATATCTTGGATTTGGAATCTCCCTATGGCGTTGTGGTCAGCACTGGTGGACAGATTCCAAACAACCTGGCACTTCGTCTCGATGAACAACGCGTGCCCATCCTCGGTACCCAAGCGAAGGATATCGACAACGCAGAAGACCGCGAAAAGTTCTCTGCTATGCTCAATAGAATTGGCGTCGACCAACCTGCATGGAGTGCATTGACTTCTATGGAGGATATCAATACTTTCATCAAAGAAGTAGGATTCCCAGTTTTGGTTCGTCCTAGCTACGTGCTTTCTGGTGCGGCAATGAATGTGTGCCACAATCAAGAAGACTTGGAACGCTTCCTCACAATGGCAGCAAATGTCAGCAAGAAGCATCCTGTGGTGGTTTCTCAATTCTTACTACATGCCAAAGAAGTCGAAATGGATGCTGTGGCAAAGAATGGTGAAATCATCGCGTATGCCATCTCTGAGCACGTAGAATTCGCTGGAGTTCACTCTGGAGACGCAACAATCCAGTTCCCTCCTCAAAAACTATATGTGGAGACAGCGCGTCGCATCAAGAAGATTTCCAAACAAATTGCGCGTGAACTCAATATCTCAGGTCCTTTCAACATTCAGTTCCTTGCTCGTGAAAACGACATTAAGGTGATTGAGTGTAACCTCCGTGCTTCACGCTCCTTCCCCTTCGTTAGTAAGGTGCTCAAGATCAATCTTATCGAGCTTGCTACTCGTGTGATGCTTGGTCTTCCTGTTGAGAAACCTTCAAAGTCTCTCTTCGACCTTGACTATGTTGGTGTCAAAGCTTCTCAATTCTCCTTCAACCGTCTTCAAAAGGCTGACCCGGTTTTGGGCGTTGACATGGCTTCTACGGGTGAAGTTGGTTGCTTAGGCGAAAACGCTAACTCGGCATTGCTTAAGAGTCTGTTGTCAGTGGGCTTGCGCATCCCTAAGAAGAATGTATTGCTTTCTACTGGTAGTGGTAAGAACAAAGCAGATATGCTTGAGGCTGCACACAGATTGGCCAACCATGGCTACTGTATATATGCGACAGAAGGCACTTCGCGCTATTTGTCCGAGAACGGCATCCCCAGTGTTCGCGTACTTTGGCCAAGCGAAGTCGAAGCTCTCTCACCTGATAGCGCAGAAGCCAAGTTGCCTCGTGCATTAGACTTGCTTCGCGACAAGAAAGTTGAGATGGTTGTTAACATTCACAAGAACTTCTCTACTGGAGAATTGACGAATGGCTACAAGATTCGCCGTGCAGCTATCGACCATAATATTCCACTTCTCACGAATGCTCGTTTGGCGTCTGCCTTTATCTACGCTTTCACCACAACGCGCGTGGAAGATCTTGAGATTAAGAGCTGGCAAGAATTCTAATTTCGGTAAATCTTTTGCAGCATAGCTACGAAATATTTTATAGCCCCCTCCTAGTTCATCATGGAGGGGGCATCTTTTGTGTAAGAGGAGTCTTGTTGAATAATACTTACTATGCGATATAACCACAATAACCGCTCAAGCGTCTATTGATTGGTTGTAAATCTACCACGAAAGACTAAGACAAATTCATGTGCTTATTTAGCAAGAAGAACTGAATAAATAGGGAGAATGAACAGCTATATTTATTGCTTATCCCGCTATTCCTCCCGAAATGTCCGACGTTTCTGGAAATATCTCGGACATATTCTTGAAAACATCCGAGATAATTTGATTTTCGACGGAGATGTTGACTGCAAACAAGCCTTCATTTTTTCATGTGGTGCCAGTTAAGTCGATAATAAGTAATGGATTATCTAACAACATGGCTGTTTTCACTGATATTTCTGCCTACAATGACAGTTTTTCTAGTAATGACTATCCCAATATAGTGTCTCACAATTGCGCCTATACTGAGAGCTGATTCACGAAAGACAGAATAAAGCATTTTACCCTTCGAAAACCTAGAAATACTTTGCTATTTTGTCCAGCAATATTTACAAACAAAAAGCGCGCCTGTGTAATGAACACAGGCGCGCTTTTTCGTATTAAGCTAAAACGAAAGATTAGCGACCAAGAATCCAAGCACCAGGGTACATGCCAATCAAAGTGTTGCGGCTTTGAACAGCTTCACCCTTTGTGTCGAAAGAGGAGGCAACAACACGATACCAACCAGTGTGACCGCTAATGGTTTCGTTTGTCTTCACCACGCGAGCTGCTAAACCACGACTGCGAAGTGAGTTCATTTGACCTTCGGCGTTAGTTTGATTCACGAAGCTACCTACAACTACGCTGAAAGCCTTGAGGGGTTCACCATTAACAACAGTGACACCACCTTGGATAGTGCGCACAGGTGTAGCGTCGTCATTTGACACGGGTTGAGTTGCAACGGGAGTCACTTGTTCTTGTGGCTGAGGTTCAATGGTCACCGTTTGAGTAGATTTATTTTGTTCTTGTGCTCTAGCCTTTTCGTATGCTTGGCGATAAGCACTTTCTTGAGATTTGCAAGCCGTGAACATAGCCACGGTGCACAAGCCTAATGCAAGAATTGCGTGATTCTTCATGTCTTATATCTTTTATCTTTTACGTAGATTGTTAGCAAAATCATGAACTTGTAGTCACAGCGAGAATACTTCTCATAATAGATAAAAGCTCAGACCAACCCAGTTTGTTGCTAGCTCCATCTTCAGACTTACCATGATAATAGTTCATTCTTGCGCAAATATACAAGTAAAATAGGTAATAAGCTACAGAATCCACTACAAAAAACATTAAACAGCAGAATTTATCGCAAATTTGTATGGGACTTTCAAGAAAAATCGGTATTTTTGGAGCAACTAACAGATTTATAAACTCCAAAAATTCATATTATCATGAAAGGATTAAGCATTCTCGGTAGACGACATCGCAGAAGAACTTAGTGCAGCATCTGAATAAAGCTTGAACCACGTGTTTTCTAACGACCACAACGTAGAAATCATTGCAAGGTTAATATCCAACCTAAAGCGATATGGTGAGTTGCAACTCAAAGGGATGCAGCTTGATGTCGTGAGTAAGTTAACTTTAGTCTTAACTTTGCTTGTAGTGGCATTGGTGTTGATAGGAGTAGTTAGCATTGTTGTGCTCTTACTTTCCTTTGCACTTGTATTTGCACTCGCACCAATAGTCGGTAGCCTGGTTACATCTTGCTGTCTCGTGGCAGGAGGTTTTGTTCTATTGAGTGTTTTACTTGTATTGTTTCGTCGAACATTACTTATTAACCCCATTGCTCGTTTCTTGTCATCTATCTTCTTGGGGGATGATACTGAAACCGGTGATCTAACCGAAGTACCTCAAGCTAAGCAAAGTGCCCATACTTCCGAATACTACTAAAATGACAACAACCAACACTCTAGAAAGAATACGATGGGAACGGAAGCGCGTGCAAAAGGAGCTCGAACATTTGGAACAGGTCATCGCTGATGACTTTCATGAACTCACTGCTCCCCCCCCACCCTCCAACAACAAACTCGAGGCAATGATTGGTGTTGCATCTCGAGCGTGGAGTATCTTTGACGGTGCTATGATGGGCTACAAGCTCTTTCGACGATTTGGCAAAGCTTCTCGAGGTCTCTCGAAAAGTAAACGCAAATAAATTACACAAAGGCAAGACTCACGCGGTCTTGCCTTTGTGTGTCTTGCTATCAACGTCAAAAAAAGGAACTTATTTTCTTCTGAAATTATGCAAAATACGGAGAAACGCGCTCAGAACGCTTAAAAAAGGGCTTTATCGCGTTTTTGTCTCACAAAAGAGTTCATCATTTCTTGGGTCATATCGCCTTAAATGCGTAAATTTGCAACAAATACAATAGATATGATTCAAGAAACAGACAGAATTAAAGAAGTGAATATTGAGGAGGAAATGAAGTCCTCCTATATCGACTATTCCATGTCGGTAATTGTAAGCCGTGCGCTTCCTGATGTTCGCGATGGTTTCAAGCCTGTGCACCGCCGTATCCTGTATGGTATGATGGACATGGGTATCACACACGATAAAGCAACCAAGAAATCTGCAGCTATTGTTGGTGAGGTATTGGGTAAATACCACCCTCACGGAGATAGTTCTGTATATGGTGCTTTGGTGCGTATGGCTCAGCCTTGGGCGATGCGTTATCCGCTAGTCATTGGTCAAGGTAACTTTGGCTCAATGGATGGTGATGGTGCTGCAGCGATGCGTTACACCGAGGCAAAGATGAGCCTTGTCGGTGAAGCTATGATGCAAGACATCGAGAAGGAAACGGTGGATATGAACCGCAACTACGACAATTCACGTGATGAACCGTCTGTTTTGCCCACTCGCATTCCTTCATTCTTGGTGAATGGTGCCACAGGTATCGCTGTTGGTATGGCCACAAATGTGCCTACTCACAACTTAGGTGAGGTTATCGATGGTTGTGTTGCCTATATTGACAACCCAGAAATTGATGTTGACGGCTTAATGGATCATATCAAGGGCCCAGACTTCCCCACAGGAGCATACATTCTTGGTAATGCAGGTATCCGCAGTGCTTATGACACAGGGCGTGGTCGTGTGATTATCCGTGCTAAGGCTGAGATTGAAACAGGTATGCAGCATGATAAGATTGTGATTCGTGCTGTGCCTTATGGTACCAATACTTCTGATTTGGTGAAATCTATCGCACAATTGTCAAAAGAGAATCGTGTGGAAGGTATTACCAACGTGAACGACGAATCGGATCGTGAGGGTATGCGTATTGTTGTTGACGTGAAGCGTGGACAAAACGCCAACGTAGTACTCAATAAGCTCTATAAGATGACTGGGTTGCAAACGAGCTTTGCTGTCAATTGTATTGCTCTTGTACCCATTCCTGGTACTTCTCCCGCTAAGATGCGCCCCAAACTGCTTACATTGAAAGAATGTATCAAGCAATTTGTAGATCATCGTCACGATGTTGTCATTCGTCGCACACGTTTTGATTTGAGAAAGGCTCAAGAAAGACAACACATTCTTCGTGCTCTCATCATAGCGTCTGATAATATCGATGAAGTAGTTGCAATCATTCGTTCTAGCAGAAACACCCAAGAAGCACAAGAACGCTTGATGTCGCGATTTGAATTGGACGATATTCAAGCAAAAGCTATCGTAGAAATGCGATTGGCTCAACTCACTGGACTTCAACAAGAGAAGTTGCATGCGGAGTTTGATGAGTTGGAGAAGAAGATTGGTTATTTCAATCAGATTCTTTCTGATCCAGAACTTTGCAAGAAAGTCATCAAAGACGAACTCATCGAAGTGAAAGAAGCTTATGGTGACGAACGTAAGACTGAGATTCTTCCCGACCTATCCAACTTCAATGCAGAAGACTTCTACGCTGATGATGAAGTTGTGATTACTATTAGTCACTTGGGCTATATTAAGCGTACACCGCTAGCTGAATTCCGTGCTCAGGGCCGAGGAGGTGTAGGAGCTAAAGGTGGATCCACTCGCGATCAAGACTTCATAGAATACATTTATCAAGCAACAATGCATAATACCATGCTGTTCTTTACAGCTAAGGGACGCTGCTATTGGTTGCGAGTTTATGAAATCGAAGAAGGTACTCGCCAATCTAAGGGTCGTGCGATTCAAAACATGCTTAACATTGAGCCCGATGACCGCATCAACGCATGCTTGCATATCCGCAAGCTTAAGGATGAAGCATTCTGTGATAGTCACTATGTCGTGTTCGCAACTCAGAGAGGTGTCGTAAAGAAAACAAGATTGACAGAGTATTCTCGTCCACGTACAAATGGAGTCAACGCCATTAACATTAACTCAGACGACCGTGTGGTTAGTGTAGTTCTGACCAATGGTTCTGACGAACTTGTTATGGCAAACAAAAATGGCCGTGCTATTCGATTTAACGAAAGTGTAGTACGCACCATGGGACGTAATGCTACTGGTGTTCGTGGTATGGTTCTCGATAATGAGGCTGACGAAATTGTTGGAATGGTCTGCGTTAATGACTCAGAACGCGAAAGTATTCTCGTTGTAAGCGAACAAGGCTACGGTAAGCGCAGTGCAATCGATGACTATCGCGTTACAAATCGTGGCGGTAAGGGCGTTAGAACCTTGAATATCACCGACAAGACTGGCAATGTTGTTGCAATCAAGAGTGTGACTGAAGAAGAAGATTTGATGATCATCAATAAAAGCGGTATCACTCTTCGTTTGCGTGTCGCAGATATTCGCCTAGCAGGCCGTGCTACTCAGGGCGTTCGCCTCATTGACCTCAAGAAGCGTAACGATATCATTAGTAGTGTTTGTCAAGTTCCAACCTCTACCGAAGAGGAAGACGAGGAAATCGAACAAGTGCTCAACGAAGAAATGGACATGGTGTCAGAAGATACCAATGAAACCCCAAGCGTTGTAGATGCTGATTCGCAAGAATCTACTGATGATACAGACAATGGAGAGAATCTCTCTGATAATTAAAGAATAATCATTCATAAAACCCATATCACCATGAAGAAAATCTTCACATTGGTTGCTGTTGCTGCATGCTCTATGGTGAGCATGGCACAAAACAGTGTCATAAGTAAGGCTGCATTTTTGCAAGAGCAGAACAAGTCAGCCGAAGCACTCGAGGTGCTAAAGTCATCATTTGACAATCCTAAGACCACGAAGTTTGCAGAAATCTACAACCAAGCTGGTAAGCTTGTGAGCACACAATTCAATACAGAGCTCATGAAAGCAGCAAATAATCAGCCACTTGACACCGCAAAGTTCGTGTCTACTTTGGATGAAATGGTAGACTACTTCACTAAAAGCTACGTAGCGGAGCATACTCCCAACGAAAAAGGAAAGATGCCTAAGCTTAAGTATTCAGCAGAAGACACCAGAGTTATCCTTGGATGTCAAGACTATTTCTTCTATGCAGGGGTATTCCTTAACCAAAATCACGATAAGGCTGGAGCCTATAAGTACTTCAACAAGCATCTTCAACTTGTAAACAACCCTGCATTGGCTGAAAAGCGTGATTCTCTCCTTCAAGCGAAGGCACAAAATTACGCGCAAGCAAGCTATTACTGCAGCATGTTGGCTTATGAAATGAAACAGTGGGACGAAGTACTTCAGCAAACACAAGACTTGCTCAACAAGAAGGTATTGCTTGAAGAAGCTAAAATCCCCGTGCGTGACCTCTACCTGATGCGTTTTGAAGCTGACCTCACTGGCAAGAAGGACACATTGGCGTATGTAAATGACTTGAAGCACGCTATTGCAAACCTTGAAGACAATCAAGCTTTCATGGAGAGTCTTGTCGCTGTTTACAATGAAAAGAACGACGTAAAGTCTGCTGAGCAAGCAGCTAACGACATGGTAGCGCAAAATCCTCAAAGCAAGTCTGCTTGGTTCATCAAGGGGTATGTAGAAATGAACTTGAAGCACAATTATGCAGAAGCGCGTGATGCCTTCAACAAAGCATTAGAACTTGACCCCAACTATGTCGAAGCCATGGCTAACAAGGCATATTGCTACATTAATGAGGTAGTAACTAAGCGTCAAAATGGCGGTTATAAGTACGCCGGTAGTAACTTGGATCGAGTAAAGGGGCAAAAGGCTGTGGACCAATACAACAAGGAGCTTAAAGAAATTCGTGGATATTTCGAAAAGGCACTTCCTTTGATGGAAAAAGTCCGCGAATTGGCACCTGAACGTAGCCGTCTTTGGGCATCCGCCTTGGAACAAATCTACTCTAACCTAAACCAAAAGGCTAAGGCAGAGGAAATGGAGAACATTATGCGCCAAGGAGTGCGCTAATTTTCTCTCATTCATTGATGAATTTATTGCAGGGACGCAACAATCTGTTGCGTCTCTGCTTTTCCACAAATTGGACTAACTACATGGGTTCACTTTCGAAAACTCTGACACAGGCTATTGTTATGCACAAATCTTCATACAGCTTATATCACCAGTTCACTAACATGAGAGTCTATCTACTAGTTTCTTTCTTAATACTTGCTACTGTAGCTCCACTTTCTACCTTCGCACTGAAAGATGAAAAGGAGATACGTGCTGCCATAAAAGCTAAGAAACCAGGAGATGTTTTGCGACTAATAGCTAAGCAGAGAAAGGATACCTTAAATTCTTGCAATGCAAGAATTTATTACATGGGGGTTGAAGCGGCACTGCTACAGAGCGAGAAAGAAAATGAACGTATTTATCTGCAACAAAAGCCAGATACTGCAGCTCTATTTCAAAGCCTAAACTCCATATTCACGTATGCGCTTCTCACTGATAGTGCAGAAGTCAGTGAACTTAAAGACAAGACAAAGCAACCCTCGCACCGTTTGAGATTGAATCGCTTACTAAATGGCCTTTATCCTAATCTAGCAAAGGGTGCACAATACTTTGTACGTAAAGGCGATTGGGAGAATGCACGTCTTCTTGCTCGTCAAACCTTGGAATCGCGCAATAGCACTATTTTTACTGAACAGCACCCTGCGAATCTCTCCGAGGAGCAGTTAGTAACAAACGCAGTGCAGTACTTATATGCTAGCTTCGCAGCTGGCCAATATAATGACGCAGAGCGATATGCTGCCTTGGCACTTAAGGACACTAGCAAATTGTCTTCTATATTAGAGACTCTTGCGCTTATCAATGCAGCAAATAAGAATGAAACTGGCTATCGCCATTACCTACAACTAGGTGTAGAGTCATTTCCTAAGCATCTTTTCTTCTTTAAATCACTCTCGGAGAGTCTTTTTGCCCATAAGGACTACCAAACACTCGTAGCTCTGTCAAATAAACTAGCACAAAAAGACAGCAATAATGGACTATTTCCTTTGTCTGCTGCGCAAGCATACGATGTTCTCAAACATAATGAGCAAAGTATCCAAGCTGGCGAGCAAGCACTTGCTTGCGATTCTACGCTTTACCGGGCTCACCTCTACATAGGTAGAGCATATTATCGCAAAGCTCGGGCTATTCAACTTCCACTAAGCATCCGATCAGCGGGTTACAAAGAAGCACTTCTGCAACAGAAAGAGTTTTACGAGAAAGCAAGGCCGCATCTAGAAATTTATCGCACTAAAGCTCCTCAGGATGTCCAAGAATGGCAACCACTACTCTATGAAGTGTATCTTAAACTCAATCTTGGCAAAGAGTTCGAATCTATTTCTCAAATCAACACTCAGCATAAATCATAAAGTATGAACCTTTTGTTACAGCCAACCTGGCAAACTCCACACAGTACCTTCCCTTTTACAGAGATTGCTATTGCAGATATTGAAGAAGCTATCCAAGAAGGAATCAAATGCGAGGCTATTGAGGTTGATAATATCGCAAATCAGTCAAAACCTCCCTCATTTGAAAATACTATTGTAGCACTTTCAACTACAGGAAAGGTTTTGGAGAAGGCTACAACTTTGATGTACAATCAACTATCAGCTTGTACTAGCGAAGAGCTAGAGGAGCTTGCCGAACGAATGTCTCCATTGTTGAGCGAACATTCATCAAATATCGTGCTGAATGAGACTTTATTTGCCAGAGTAAAAGCTGTGTACGATGAGGAAAAACTGCGCTCTCGTCTTGAAGGTGAAGATAAGATGTTGCTGGAAAAGACTTATGATGGGTTTGAACGTTCAGGAGCGACGTTAGATGCTCAGAAAAAAGAAAGATTTCGTGAAATTAAAGCTGAGTTATCACAAACCTCTTTGAAGTTTTCACAAAACAATATTAAGGAAACGAATGATTTCTTCTTACATATCACCGATTCAGCGCAATTAAAAGGCCTTCCCCAAAGCCAAATTGAGCAAGCAGAGTCGGCAGCACAAGAGAAAAAACTTGAAGGATGGGTGATAACTCTTCATGCCCCTTCGTTCGTCCCCTTCATGCAATACTCAGAAGTGCGAGAACTTCGTGAACAATTGTATCGCGCATACATGACAAAATGCACAAAAGATAATGAGTACAACAACTTTGAGATTTGCCGAAAGCTCGTAAATCTACGCATGGAGTTAGCACAACTCTTGGGTTATCCAGATTATGCTACGTATGTGCTCAAGAATCGTATGGCACAAACGCCCGAGAAAGTTTATGAATTGCTGGATAACCTCAAAGCTCATTACCTAGAAGCTGGAAAAAAAGATGTTGCTGCTGTGGAAGCACTTGCTAAAGAACTTGAAGGTGATGATTTTTGTATGAAACCTTGGGATTTTGCTCATTATGCACATTTGCTCCAATTGAGAGACTTCAACCTCGACGCTGAAATGCTTCGCCCTTATCTGGAGTTATCTCAGGTTACCTCAGGGGTTTTCGGACTAGCAACTACACTTTACGGCATAACCTTTGAAGAAAATCATGACATTCCCGTATACCATCCCGACGTAAAGGCTTATGATGTGCGTGATGTAGATGGATCTTTCTTGGCAATCCTTTATACAGACTTCTTTCCTCGGAGTTCCAAGCAGAACGGAGCTTGGATGACCTCTTATCAAGAAGAGTATATTGATGAAGAAGGCGAACATCGCCCCCATGTTAGTGTGACCATGAATTTCACAAAGCCCACAAAGAATACTCCTTCTTTGCTGACTTTTGATGAACTTGAGACCTTCTTACATGAATTTGGGCACGCATTACATGGAATCTTCGCCAAGACGCGTTATAGCAGCCTAAGTGGTACCAATGTATACTGGGATTTTGTGGAACTTCCTTCACAGTTTATGGAGAATTACGCTTTGCGTCCGGAGTTTCTCCGTACATTTGCCAAGCATTATCAGACTGGGGAGGATATGCCACAAGCTTTGATAGATCGCGTACACAAAGCGCATAATTTCAATGCGGCATACGCTTGCATGCGCCAAGTAAGTTTTGGGCTTCTCGACATGGCATATTATACCCTCAAGCGTCCTTTGTCAGAAGACATTCGTGAATTTGAGCATCAAGCTTGGGATTCTGTGCAATTACTTCCAACGATTGAAGAAGCTTGCATGACAGTACAATTTGGACATATCATGAGTGGTGGCTACGCTGCTGGCTATTATAGCTATAAATGGGCGGAAGTACTTGATGCCGATGCGTTCTCAGCTTTTGTAGAACGAGGACTGTTTAATAGAGAAGTAGCAAATGACTTCCGCAACACCATCCTTTCTAAGGGCGGCACCGTCCATCCCCAGACGCTCTACAATAAGTTTCGTGGCCAACCAGCCACTATTGATGCAATGCTAGTGCGTGATGGTCTACAGCCACTAGCAAAATAGAGTATGGTTCTCCGATATTATCTTTCCTTACATCCTAAGAAGTAGGAGAAAGAGAATGTAAATGATATCTGTATTAAGACAACACTAAATTAAGGATAGATTATGGACAAAAAAGACACTCTGGACCACCGCTACCTCCGCATGGCATTGATTTGGGCTGAGAATTCATACTGCACTCGTAGACAAGTGGGAGCACTTATCGTTAAAGATAAGATGATCATATCCGATGGATTCAACGGCACTCCTTCAGGTTTTGAAAATGTATGCGAAGATGACGAAGGTAACACGATACCTTATGTACTCCATGCAGAGGCGAATGCCATTACAAAGATAGCGCGTTCTGGCAATAACTCTGATGGCGCTACCCTTTACGTCACAGACGAGCCCTGCATAGAGTGTTCCAAATTGATTATTCAAGCAGGAATTCGCAGAGTTGTTTACGCTCGTGAATACCGTTTGCATGAGGGGCTCGACTTGCTCAAGCGTGCAAATGTAGAGGTTGTTCATCTCCCCCTGTAGAAAAAACATAATTCTACGTGCGTACATTCAATTGCTGTGTGTGATTGTACGCAGGAAGTTTGTTTTCTGGTCGATTTCCTATCCTTTTCTTCATAGAGAACTAATAGAACCTCAATATTCAAAAGTCCGTGTCAAAAGTATAAACACTTGACACGGACTTTATTTTTTGTATGAGTAATGGTAAATGCTTTTTTGGGGATTACTTCTTAAGCTTAAGACCTAGAAATGCACCTTTATACTGTTTCAATGCGCTAGTAATGGTAGCAGCTTGTTCTGTGACTTGCGAAGCACTTCCAATAAGCGTTTGCAACAAAGGCAGTAGCTTGTCTGCATGAACAGCTAACTGCAACTGGTTGCCTTGCAGCTTAGCGTTGACGGGTACTGTAACAATTCCTTGTGGTGCTACTAAAGTTAGTGTGGCACCATTTAATTTGTAAGTACCACTGATGGTTCTTCCTTTCAATGTTGCATCATAATGACCATTGTCATTAAAAGTAATGCTCAATGAGCCAGCTTTAACTCCAAACTTTGATAAGTAGCCAGCAGCAGACTTTTCAGCTTTCTCCGTAAAAGCTGCTGCTCCTACTTGATTAAGAAGATTATTGCTTTCAAATACTAATGCAGGTTGTTGATAGGTCCAGGTCCCGACTAGTTGTTTAACAGTAACAGTTTGTGTGCCTATGAGTGCTGCCTGCACATTGTCTTTAGCACTACTCACAGCTTGTGTGGCAGCATTCTTAGCGGTATTAACAAGAGAACCCAATGATTGTGCATGAAGCGTTTGTATTCCCACAAAGAAACAAGCTATCAACATCGATTTTTTCAACATATACACTATGAATGATTCGTTTAAAAAGAATTAGTGAGGATAAAAAATTACTTTTTGACCTTGGTGTACATAGATGCAACCTTCCTTTGGTTGGCTTTGTTGTTTTCCTTGGAGATCATAGTAACAATCATTAGAAGAGTTCCATAACCTCTTCACATTCATGTTTACAATGCCAACCAATGTTTCATCATTAAGAGCAAAACCAATGTTCAAAGTAGGCTCTTTTATGGTGATTCCGTATAAGGCTCGATTATCTGGTCCATTTTTCCAAGCGATAGCAGGGGAAGAAGTGGAAGACCACGTTGTAACATTTTTGAAGCC
>QWCO01001116.1_pt1 | contig 14911 bp, 10 predicted proteins | sample 1972611 | NCBI WGS metagenome assembly QWCO01 (sample SAMN09866706, study PRJNA288562) | Human oral metagenome isolate term1_saliva, whole genome shotgun sequencing... | reverse complement strand
GTTTTATGTAGCTAGAGAAGGATTCCTTCCTGGTTATGAGATTCGTCCTTTGCAAAACATCATTGTAAAACAGGATTCTTTGTCTTTTACAGTCGAAGCGGGGGTAGAATTTGACAACCCAGTTCCATTATATTGCAAGGAGGAGGCTACAGCGCAGCGCATGGGCATCCCCCTTTGGATACAAAAAGGTGCAAAACCCGATGTGATTACTCATAAATACAAAGGGAAGATTGAAGCCAACCGTTTGGTAATAGATGATGGGGAACCTTTTACGATTCCTAGGAAACGTGTTTTCATTCGCTGTAACTAATCTCATGTACCCCATCATTTCCGTGTGAGGTGATGGGGTACTTTTAAGGTGTATTATATCATCTATAAGCAGCATAAAATACAAATAACGCTCTAAAATAGCATATCATGCAAGACCGCAGCGAAAGAAGTACAAGACATCATTGATCGAATGCCCACAGGATGGTGCTGGTGGGTATTTGGAATTGTCACAATCCTTATCATAACGATGTTCACCTTAAGTATTGTCATTCATTATCCAGAAACAGTGGATGGCGAAGTCTCCATCACAGCTACAACGGCGCCAGTGCGTTTGGTTGCTTCAGCAACTAGGCGACTTCATCCTTTGCTCCAGCCTGGAGCTAACGTTAGACCAGGGGAAGTGCTAGCCTATGTGGAAGGTGGGGTGAATTATCAAGATTATCTCGTGCTTAAACAGTATTTGCAAAATGAAGACTCTATCAATGCTGTACTCCCTTCGTCCTTAGCTTTGGGCGAACTGACTAATGCTTACAACGCCTATGTCGTCTCTCTCGAACATTGGTTGCGGCTTAGTCATAGCCAACGTTATGCTACCGTGCGCAAGAGCTTAAAGCACAGATAGAAGCAGACCAACGTGTGGCTAGACAATTGGCACTAAGTAAGAGCTATCGTGAAAAGGTCTGTGAGAATTTGTCGCATGAGATGTCGCGCGACACGATGCTCAGTCGCGACAAACTCGTTTCTCTAAGTGAGATGGAAGTCAATGCCAACAATTACTATGCACAAGTGGATGCAGCCATCAATGTGCAAGCCAATCGATTCACCAAACAAGCGGAGATTCGACGCACGCAGACAGAAATAGCGCGTAATTTGCAAGAGGAAGAAGAAATCATAGAAGAGGTCTACTCCGACATGCAAGCCAAGCGTAGTGTACTTATGGAAGAACTTCGCTTGTGGGAAGAAAAATATTTGCTCATTGCTCCCATGTCGGGTAAATTAGATTATCTGGGATTTTGGCATAATAATTCTATGGTTGCAGCTGGCACAGAAATACTATCTATCCTTCCCCCACAAAACCAAGTGATAGGTGAGGCTCACATCTCATCATCGGGTGCAGGCAAGGTGAAAATTGGGCAAGAGGTGAATGTAAAGTTGCGCGATTTCCCCTACGATGAATATGGACTCATCAAAGGAAGAGTCATCTCAATGTCTAAACTCACGAATAAAATTCAGACGGAGAATCATGTAGTAGAGTCTTATTTGGTGCAGATCAATTTTCCCGGAGGACTAGTGACTAATTTTGATAAGCATCTTCCCCTCAACTTTGAAAGTAAGGGAACGGCGGAGATTATTACGCAACCCAAACGTCTCATCCAACGACTATTGGATAATCTCAAAGCCAAAACAGAAAAATGAGTTCCTTTTCTCAAGCCTCCATACGTCTCTAGTGAGCTACGCAACACTTCGCCTTAGCTCAAATCTTTCGCTCCGAGCGGTTCTCGGAAATTCATGCTGGACTTCTAGTTAGCTCTATTGCATCATCCTAGGCTTGTCGCATAGCACTGCAGCACGTCCAGCTTAATATTCAAAACCATACAACTATTATGGCGCGCATTACAAAATCCTCTTTGGAAGAGTTTGCCAAAGAGGTCGCAGCTCTCGAAGCTGCAGAAGCAACAATTCTCTCACCAGAAGAGATGGAACGCTAGGCTGGCAGTCGCTATGGTGCTTACACCTCGTTAGGCACTAGCCAAAGCAAGCACCAAGCCCATGCCCTCGTAGGACTTGGAAATGACTTACTTTCCACTGAAGTGGGGAAAGGAGAATCAGACGTTTTTTCGTCTTCCATCACCACTATGCATTTAGACAAAAAAATAACGAGCAGCACAATTCAGGCGCATTTGATCCTTTTCGCAGCCAAGACGGAAGTTCAGGATACTATTACGACTGCATTTGGAGATGCGTGTCTTATATTCGCAATAAAGATGGTTCTGCAAGAGATGCAGCAAACATAGCCTATAGATTTTACTCTCTATATGAATTCCCAGATGCTGATCCTAGTGGATTCCTCGAAGGTTCAGGAGCCTCAACCGGAAGACTTGAATTTGAAGCATTTCAAGAACTATATTTAAAAGCCAAAGAATACAATCCCAACAATCCCTCTATCGGTGTCATTCCAGATTATAATATCGAAAAAATGTACGGACACGGTGTCAGATGACCTGCTCACGCAGTCGTAATCCGCCCAACACTGATGGCTCAGCAGATCATTATGCCCCACAAGCAGGCCCGGCACTCTCCCGAAAGAAACCTACTCAGATTGGAAATACCAAAAATCCATTTGCCATGAATACATTAAAAACTATATTCACGTTCTTCTTCACTCTCTGTTTTATGATGGTAGCAAATGGCTATGCTCAAAATCCCCTTTAATTATGGGTTTCTACATCCACTGGGCGAAAGATTCTACAATTGCTTTATGGGAAAAGTTGATCGCATTCTCCGACCCAAAGCAGACAAAGGTTTCATCATCCTCACAAGCTATCTCGTTGTTCTTGGTGATTCCTATACCTTTGACACAAGCAACAAAGATACGTCTAAGTTGGCTGATCTCAAATACCTTGATTTCAGACATATCAAAAGAGATTTTTCTTATGGACATCCCTATCAAGGGTTCACTCCCAACGATCGTATAGAACTCAGACTCTTTACTTGTATTTTCTGATGATTGACTCAGTCGCACCCAACTTCGATACTGAGGTTCTTCCCTACATTAAAGGGGTATTTCGCTTCAACAGGTTTTGGTAAAGACTAAGACCACGATTTACGCCACGCTATAGTTTCATATCTATTTACACATTCAAAATCTAAGTACTACTCTGTCTTTCGTGCTTACATAGCAAAATACAAATAAAAACCGGAGTTCGGCCTAAACATTTCCTCTAAAAATAATTCCACCGACTAAACAACTTAATCGGTGGAACTTGTTCAAGTGGAAAGAAAAATCGCAACCTTACGACTGAAAGCCAAATAGTTACTATTCCACACGAACTCCATTTACACTACAAAGATAACAGAAATGTTTATTAGGTCGACGAATTCTGCAAGCAGATACGCGAAAGTTTTCTCAACAAACGCTTTGCAATCTCCATATTATTTGTACTTTTGCCCAAAAGCGATGAGCCTTCATCGCCCCACAAATGATTGAAAGTCGTGCTTCCGCAAAGCCTATAGCCCAAGTGCAACAAAATCCCCCTCAGCAATACCTCAACATCTAAATACAATCACACAATGACACACCCCACTCCCCGACCACTGCGCCGCCTGCTCGGCGTGCTGTTCGTTTTCCTCTTCGCCCTCCTGCCCCTCGCGGCGCAGAAGGGTAAGGACTTCGAGGACTACAACGTGCAACGCGGCTTCGAAATGCTGCAAAACGACGAAGATCTCGACGAAGCGCTCAAGCAATTCCAAACCGCGCTCGAAAAGAATCCGCGCAACGGCTATGCCCATTTCTTCATTGGCCTCATCCGCCTCAACAACGACGAAAACGGCAACGCCCTCTCCGCTTTCGACCTGGCCGTCAAGCATTTGCCTAAGAAAGACAAGAAAACACTTGCCCTTGTGCAATCCAAACGCGCACTCGTCCACCTGGCGCTCGCCGACACCACGGCCGCTCTCACCGATCTCGGCACGGCCATCCGCCTTGTGCCCGACGACAAAGACTACTACCAACAGCGCGGCGATCTCTACTACGAGATGAGTCGCTACGACCTCTCCGACCGCGACTACGAGCAGATGCAAAAACTCGACAAAGGCGACACCTATTCTTATATGGGGCTGGGACGCAACGCGGTGGCACGCAAAGACTACGACCGCGCCCTCACCCTCTTCGACCGCGTGGTGCAACTTGCTCCCGAATACAGCCAAGGCTATTCCTTCCGCGCCGAGGTGCACTTGCTGCGTCGCGACTATCCGCGCGCCGTGGAGGACTGCGCCACGGCTTTCGTCCACGTGGGCGACGACATCGACAACAAAGCTTTCCAAGTCTTCGGCACCCTCTGCGACTCTGCTGCCGCCCCGCTGCGCGCACGCCTCAAAGTGCTGCGCAACAAGGAGCCGAACGAACGAAAATGGCCCTTGCTCCTGGCCGGTATCGAACGCGTGCAACACCACTACGGCCGTGCAGTGAACTACCGCCTCGAAGAGTATGCCATGGATCCCTCGGCCGGCACCGCCAACGGCATTGCCACCGACCTCAATTCCCTCGGACTCACGGAAGCCGCAGTGGCATGGGCTGCACGCGCCGAGGAAGAGGATTCCAGCAGTCTGTCGACAATACTCTTACAAGCGGAACTGCTCACCGACCTCCGCCGCTACGACGAAGCCAACGCGGCACTGGATCGCGCACAGGCCATCGATGCCGAAGACGCCCGCGTCTACCTGCAGCGCTCCTTGATCCACCGCGAACAGAAAAACGACGAAGCCGCCGTGGAAGCCATGGACATGGCGCTTTCGCTCAACGAGGAAACGGCCTTTCTTCACGACCTGCACGGACGCTTGCTCCTGAAAATGGGGCAGAAAGAGCGTGCCGACGCGGACTTCCGCCGCGAGTTGGAACTCGAAAAAACGCCCGACGATTACTTCGTCTCGCCCTTTGCCCTCTATTTCCTCGGACACCCGAAAGCGGCCGTCGCACGCATGGACTCCATCATGGCCAAGGGCGATGAGGACAACGCCTACAACGCGGCTTGTCTCCACGCACTGTGCGGCAACAAGCAGCAGGCACTCACCTATTTGGAGCGTGCGCTGAAGAGCCGAAAGTACACCGATTTCGACCACATCGACAAAGACGCTGACCTCGACAACCTGCGCAACGATGCCGACTTCAAGGCGCTGGTGAAGCGATATCGCGAGGCGTGGGAAGCCCACCTCGCCGCTGAGCGCAAACTCCTCGACCCGCGTGCCACAGAGGACACAAAGAGCAGCGCTCCCACTGTCACCGCACCGGCACCCAGCACGAAAAAAACCGCCGGAACGGCAGCCGCCGCCACAAAACACGGCGTTTCGGAAATCGCCTTTACCCGCGCGGGCGGCGTCACACAGGTGCCTTGCACCATCAATGGGCTGCCCCTCCACTTTGTTTTCGACACAGGAGCGTCGGACGTGACGCTCTCGTCGGTCGAAGCGCTGTTTATGTTCAAGAACGGCTATCTCAAACCCACCGACGTGATCGGCCGCCGCGCCTATCTCACCGCCTCGGGCGATGTGGTGGAGGGCACGAGCGTGCGCCTGCGCTCTGTGACCTTCGGCGGCATGACGCTCGACAACGTGCGCGCCTCCATCACCCACAGCCAGGACGCGCCGCTCCTCCTCGGCCAGTCGGTGCTCAGCCGACTGGGGAAAGTGGAAATCGACAACCGGGCCAACGTGATTCGCATCACGCGAAAATAAGCCCCCGGCACCCTTCGCGCTCACCTTGCGCAACCTTGCACACCAGGCGAGAGGCGACCGAGGCGAAAAGCCTTCTGCGCTCAAAAAAAATCTGCCGATGCGACGAAATGCGTCGATAGGAGCGCAAAGCATCGTATAAAAAGGCCTTTTCTCCTCAAAAATTTGTACAGTCCCCGCAAATTGCTTATATTTGCAGCGTTCAAACAGACGTGAGGGGCTCAAACGAAGCTCCTCACTTCTTTTAATTAGCCGTGTCTCACCCCACTTCGCCACCGAAGTCGAGACACCCCAACTCATTTCACACCGACTGACACTCATGATCAGTAAAGCAGCCGTAGAACAACTCATCGCCGACTGGCTCGTCGGCAAAGACTATTTCCTGACCGACCTGGTCATCACGCCCGATGACCGCATCATCGTGGAAATCGACCACGCCGAAGGGGTGTGGATCGAAGATTGTGTGGCGCTCTCTCGCCACATCGAAGACGGACTGGACCGCGACGAGACGGATTTCGAACTCGAAGTGGGCAGTGCCGGCTTGGGACAGCCCTTCAAAGTGCTGCGCCAATATGAAATCCACGTCGGCGACGATGTGGAGGTGCTCACCGCCGAAGGCAAAAAACTCGTCGGCCGCCTCACCGCTGTCGACAACGGCCAAATCACCCTCACGCAAACCGTGAAAGTGAAGGCACCGGGCGAAAAACGCCCCCACCTGGAAGAAGTGGAAACCGTGCTTTCGCTCGATGCGGTGAAATGGACCAAACTTTACATCGACTTCAAATAAAATAGCGCCCGCCCACGCGCGACGATGCCCCATACTCGGCGCAACCACCGCGCACACTGCAGCCACTTGCACCGCGAGGCCGGCTTATACACCCCATTCGCATATATCACAGCGACCCACCATGGCCAAAAAGCAAACCGAAACTCCCAGTTTGTTGGAGACCTTCAGAGACTTCAACCAAACCAAAAATATCGATGACACCACTTTGCTCGGCGTGCTCGAAGAGAGCTTCCGCAGTGTCATCGCCAAAATCTTCGGCACGGACGAAAATTTCACCGTCGTGGTCAATCCCGACAAAGGTGACTTCGAGATCACACGCAGCCGTGAGATCGTAGCCGACGACGAAGTGGAAGATCCCAACAAACAAATCGCTCTCTCTGAAGCGCGCCGCATCGAACCCGACTTTGAAGTGGGCGAAGACTGCAGCGAGCACATCGAATTTGAAGATTTCGGCCGCCGCGCCATCCTAACCCTCCGCCAAACCTTGGCCAGCAAGATCCTTGAGCTCGAACACGACTCCATATATAATAAGTATAAGGATCGTGAGGGCGAGATGGTGACGGCCGAAGTTTACCAAACGTGGAAGAACGAAACGCTCCTCGTAGACGAAGAGAAAAACGACCTCTTGCTGCCCAAAAGCCAGCAGATTCCTCGCGACTACTACCACAAGGGCGACCACATCAGCGCCGTGATTGACCGCGTCGACAACACGAACGGCAATCCGAAGATCTATCTTTCGCGCACCAGCCCCATGTTCCTGCGCCGCCTGCTCGAACGCGAGATCCCCGAAATCGCCGAAGGTGTCATCCAGCTCCGTGCTGTGGCGCGTATCCCGGGCGAACGCGCGAAAATCGCCGTCGAAAGCTTCGACCCCAACATTGATCCCGTCGGTTCGTGCGTGGGTGTGGGCGGAAGCCGTATCAACGGTATCGTTCGCGAACTGCGCAACGAGAACATCGACGTCATTCCCTACTCTTCCAACACGATGTTGTTCATCCAACGTGCCCTCAATCCGGCACACATCAACAACATTGAGATCAACGAAGAACTCAAAAAGGCCGACGTCTTCCTCAATCCCGACCAAGTGAGCCTCGCCATCGGTAAAGGCGGCCAAAATATCAAGCTCGCCTCCATGCTCACCGGCTATACCATCGACGTCTTCCGCGAAGTCGAAGGCGAACAGCCCATCGACGACATTTATCTCGACGAATTCTCCGACGAAGTGGACCAATGGGTCATCGACGCCGTGAAGAACATGGGTCTGCGCACCGCACGAGAAGTGCTGAATGCCCCCCGAGATATGATCGCTGAAAAGGCCGACCTCGAAGACGACACCGTAGACCACCTCCTCTCCGTGCTCCGCGCAGAGTTTGACGACAGCGAAAGCTAATGCCGAGGGCTTCGGCCCCCACCGCCTTCCCCTTTCGTCACATCGGCCATGCACGCGGCCACAACCCACACACAATGAGATTAAGCAAAGCTACCAAAGAATTTAACATCGCAACCCAAAGAGCCGTTGACACGCTCAAAGAGCACGGTCACGTCGTCGAGGCCAACCCCAATGCAAAAATCGACGACGCACAATACGAGATTCTCAAAAAGGTGTTTGCCAGCGACAAAGCCCAAAAGGACGAGGCCGAAAAGCTCTTCCCCAGCCGACGCGAGGAGAAACGCAACGAGAAGGCCGATAAGCCCGAAGTGAACGACGAGGCGCCCGCCGCTCCTGCCGAAACGCCCGCGGCCGCAACTTCGACTGAAGCCCAGCCCACCGCCGAAGCCACCAAGACCGAAGTGCCCGAAGACCGCAAGCCCCAAGTGAAAGTACTCGGCAAGATTGAGCTCGAAGACAACGCCGGCGGCAAAAAACGCGGCTCTCGCAAGACGACTGCCGCCTCCAAGACGGAGAAAGCGGCCGAAAAATCGGCACCCGCCGAAAAGCCCGAGGCAGCTCCTGCCGCAGCCGAAAGCGTAGCCCCCGAGACGCCCGCCGAAAAGCCCGCAGCGCCTGCACAACCCGCGGCGGAAAAGCAAACGCCCGCCACGGAAACCGCAGCAGCACCCGCTCCCGCGACCACTGCCGATGCGCCTGCCTCCACCGGCAACGAGAACGACGCTGAAACAACCTCCGTCGGTGGTGCTCCGCGCCTCACCGGCCCGAAGGTGGTCGGCAAGATCGACCTCGACGCCATCAACGCCAACACGCGCCCCAAGAAAAAGAGCAAAGAAGAGCTCCGCAAAGAGCGCAACGACAAGCGCAACCCCGCCGGCAAGAAGCGCGCACGCATCGGCAACGAGCGGGTAGACGTGAGCGCCGAAGCCAAAAAGAACAATACCGGCGGCAACGCCGGTGCAGGTGCGGGTCAGAATCGCAACAACCAAAACCGCAATAACCAGAACGCCGCCAAGGGTCAAGGTAAGAAGGGCAAGAAAGGCAACGCCCCCGCACAGCCCGTCAGCGACGAAGACGTAGCAAAGCAGGTAAAAGAAACCCTCGCACGTCTGCAAGCGAAGGGCGCCGGCAAGGGCAAGGGCGCGAAATACCGCAAGGAGAAGCGCGAAGCTGCCCGCGAGCGTCACGAAGAAGACCTCATGCGCCGCGATGCCGAGAGCCGCGTGCTCAAACTCACCGAGTTTGTGACCGCCAACGAGCTCGCCACGATGATGGATGTCCCCGTTACGCAAGTCATCGGCACCTGCATGAGCATCGGCATCATGGTTTCGATCAACCAGCGCCTCGACCAAGAGACCATTGAGATGGTGGCCGACGAATTTGGCTTCAGCACCGAGTTTGTCAGCGCAGAAGTGCAAGAAGCCATCATCGAAGAAGTCGACAGCGACGAAGATCTCGAGCCCCGCGCTCCCATCGTCACCGTCATGGGTCACGTCGACCACGGTAAAACCTCCTTGCTCGACCACATTCGCAACGCCAATGTCATCGCCGGTGAGGCCGGCGGCATCACACAGCACATCGGTGCCTACAATGTCCGCCTCAAAAACGGCCGCTCTGTCACCTTCCTCGACACCCCCGGTCACGAAGCGTTCACCGCCATGCGTGCTCGCGGTGCACAAGTCACCGACATCGCCATTATCATCATTGCCGCCGACGACAATGTGATGCCCCAGACCAAGGAAGCCATCAACCACGCCGTGGCTGCGGGCGTTCCCATCGTCTTCGCCATCAACAAGATCGATAAGCCCGGCGCCAACCCCGACGCCATCAAGAGCACCCTCGCTTCGATGAACTTCCTCGTCGAAGAATGGGGCGGTAAATACCAATCGCAGGACATCTCCGCCAAGAAGGGCGAAGGCGTGTTCGAACTCCTTGAGAAAGTGCTCCTCGAAGCCGACCTCCTCGAGCTCAAAGCCAACCCGAAGCGTCGTGCCGTCGGCACCGTCATCGAGAGTTCGCTCGACAAAGGTCGTGGTTACGTCTCCACTGTCCTCGTTTCCAACGGTACCCTGCGCCAAGGCGACGTCATCGTGGCCGGTACCCACGCCGGACGCGTCAAAGCCCTCTTCAATGAGCGCGGCGTTCGCGTCCAGGAAGTGCCCCCCGCACACGCCGCCACCGTTCTCGGCTTCGACGGCGCACCCCAAGCCGGCGACCAGTTCAACGTCATGGAGACCGAGCAAGAAGCCCGCGAAATCGCCAACAAGCGTCTGCAACTTCAGCGCGAACAAAACCTCCGCACCTCCAAGATGCTCACGCTCGACGAGATCGGCCGCCGCTTGAAGCTCGGCGACTACCAAGAACTCAACATCGTCGTCAAGGGCGACGTGGACGGTTCGGTACAAGCCCTCTCCGACTCCTTCATTCGTCTCTCCACCGAGTCCATCGCCATCAACGTCATCCACAAGGGCGTGGGTCAGATCTCTGAAAACGACGTCACCCTCGCAGCCGCCTCCAAGGCCGTCATCGTCGGTTTCCAGGTGCGTCCCTCAGCCGGTGCGCGCAAACTCGCCGAGAAGGAAGGCGTCGACATCCGCCTCTACTCCATCATCTACGACGCCATCGAGGAAGTCAAGGAAGCCATGGAAGGCATGCTCAAGCCCATCGTCAAGGAAGAGATCACCGCGATGGTCGAAGTGCGCCAAGTCTTCCACATCTCCAAGGTCGGCTACATCGCCGGTGCCTACGTCATCGACGGTAAAGTCTCCCGTTCCGACAAAGCCCGCCTCATCCGCGACGGCGTGGTCGTCTTCTCCGGCGACATCGCCGCCCTCAAGCGTTTCAAAGACGACGTCAAGGAAGTCACCACCAACTTCGAGTGCGGTATCTCCCTCCAAGGATGCAACGACATCAAGGAAGGCGACACCATCGAAACCTACCGCGAAATCGAAATCAAGCAAAAGCTCAACGCTTAAGCCACACATTGCCGCGATCGGTTCCTTTCCGATCGCGGCTTTTTTTGTACCTTCGCCCGGCAATCACCCACTTTTGCACAAAAACGCCCCGAAACGTCACAAAACAGCAGGGAGAAGAAGGCCATTCGTCGACAAAACCCGTTCATTAGTCGATAAGTTCATCCGAAACAGCGCATTCCCCGAAAGGCCATTTGCTTTTTACCTCCCAATTCTCTATTTTTGCAACAACAAAAAGACAATGAAGAAGTCACTTTTCGCAGCCCTCGCCTTCGCGTCTTCGCTGCTCCTCACCACCTCCTGCGACACCCCCGAAACCCTCAAAGGAGTACAGCCCAGCGCCGCCAACACTCTCTCCGCACTCAACACCGGAGGCACGATGCTTACCAATCTCGTCGGCAACTTTCTCAGCGGCGGCAGCGTAACAGAACGTGATCTCGTCGGCACATGGACCTACAACGGCACAAGCTGCGTCTTCGAAAGCCAAAACTTCTTGGCACAAGCCGGCGGCGTCGCCGCATCCAGCGCGATCGAAACCAAAATCGACGAGCAACTCAAGCGCTACGGTATCAGCAAAGGCGTGACCCGCTTCACCTTCAACGCCGACAAAACCTTCACCGCAACGCTCAACGGTCGCAACATAAGCGGAACTTATAGTCTCGACACCGCGTCGAAAACGCTACAACTTCAATTCGTAGGTGGACTCCTCAACCTCCGCCCCCAAGTCACTCGCAACGGCAACGGCATCGCCCTCCTTTTCGAGTCCGACAAACTCTTGGGGCTCCTCAGCACCGTCTCCTCCTTCCTCGGCAAGATGGGTAATTCCAACCTCGCCATGGTCTCTTCGCTCCTCGGCAACTACCAAGGTATGCGCATCGGACTCAAACTCTCGAAGTAAACGCCTCAGCGCTCCTCACTTCGATCTCGCGGCAGCCGCACACCGGCACAAACGCCCCGCAGCACCGCAAACCCTCGGCGACCGTCGCCCGCATTCTCCCGCGATTCGCGACCGTCACCCACTCCCCACGGCATTTCTCGTATTTATAGTTTCCGAACAGTCTCGCTTACAGTGGTAAGTGAGGCTGTTTTTTTTTGCACATTGAGGGCAAATCACTACCTTTGCCCTATCAAAACCTCAGAACATGCACAAGTTTCCTCGCATCCTCCCCTTGCTTCTCGCCCTCGGCCTCATCCTCAGCTCCTGCGGCGGCAGCAATTCCCAAACTAAAAACGGCTACACCTACCAACTGGCGCCCCGCGAATCGCAACCCGGCAACTTCCTCACCTACACCTCCGCCCAAGGCGCCGTACGCTCGTGGCAAGGCTTCGCCGATCGCGCCGATCGCAAAACCCTCTCCGCCGGCGATCTCTTCGAGCAGGAGCCCGAAGTGCGCATCGACTCCTCCCGCCTCACCCAAAGCCTCAATGCCGACGGAACCCTCACCATCGCTCACTTCGTCGGCCGCATCGGAGGCGAAAGCACCCTCATCGACGGCATCGTCGTCCCCGCTTCAGGCACACCCCAAGGCCGCGACACCGCACTCGTCAACCGCGTCGTCCAACCCATCGAAGGCGGCGGCATCTACATCGGCCCCGCCACCCAACGCGAGATCGCTTCGCGCGGCGGACAGGGCGGTACCATCCGCAACTCGCGCAATGTCATCGACAGCCTCGGCGTCGGACTCCACGTCTTCCCCGACGGCAGCTACTTCGCCGGCCGCATGGTAGGCGATCTCGGCACCGACCTGCCCGACTTCCTCGACGGCTACTACGTAGCTGCCGACAGCACCCTCTACGTCCTCCCCGAAGAGCGCACCGCCGTCGACGCCCTCACCGCCGAAGCCCTCAAAGCCAAAGCCCCCGCCAAGGGTGCCCCCATGGCGCGCCTCCTCAGTCTGCCCGAAGACCTGAAAAACCTCTACGGCAGCGTGGCTAACAACTACGATACCCCGCCTATGCTCAACGGTAGCCCCGCCGCCGTTGCCGCCCTCCGCTTCACCCCCTACGAAACGGCCGGCCATTCCACCAAAAGCCACGAGATCACCGTCCAATTCCTCGTCGGCACCGACGGACGCACCACCGTCATCAACGTCACCGACTGCAAAGACGTAGAAGTAGAGGCCGCCGTCAAAGGCTTCCTGCGCAAACAAACCTTCACCCCCGCCACCAAGGGCGGACGTCCCGTCAAAGCCTGGGTTCGCCGCACCCTCACCTACCTCACCGCCACCGACGGAGCGGGCGGCGGCAAGCCGCGCGAAATTATCGGCAACCTCAGCGAGCTCTAAGCCTGCCCTCGCCCCGAAAGCCTCGGGCAGCGACCGAAAGTCCTCGCCCACCCACAACTCAGCATTCAACCGCACGCCGCGAAGCCCCGCCTCGCGCCCGGCACACCGCGGCCCCCATGTTCCAACTCGGCGAAGACAAAACCGAGTACTATCTCCTCACGAGCGACCACGTGAGCACGAGCGAATTTGAAGGACACCCCGTCCTCAAAGTCGAAGCCGAAGGCATCACCCGCATGATCGCCCAAGCCTTCCGCGATGTCTCCTTCCTCCTCCGCCGCGAGCACAACGAACAGGTGGCCTCCATCCTCTCCGATCCCGAAGCCTCCGACAACGACCGCTACGTTGCCCTCACCTTCCTGCGCAACGCCGAAGTCGCCGCCAAAGGCCGTCTGCCCCTCTGCCAAGACACCGGCACCGCCATCGTCCACGGCGAGAAAGGCCAGCAAGTCTGGACCGGCATCTGCGACGAAGCCGCCATCTCACGCGGCGTCTACGACACCTACACCGAGGAAAACCTCCGCTACTCGCAAAACGCCCCCCTCAACATGTACGATGAGGTCAACACCCGTTGCAACCTCCCCGCCCAGATCGACATCGAAGCCACCGAGGGCGACGAATACCACTTCCTCTGCGTCACCAAGGGCGGCGGATCGGCCAACAAGAGCTACCTCTATCAGGAAACCAAGGCCATCCTCAACCCCGACACCCTCGTGCCCTTCCTCGTCGGCAAGATGAAAACCCTCGGCACCGCCGCTTGTCCGCCCTACCACATCGCCATCGTCATCGGCGGCACCAGCGCCGAGAAGACCATGCTCACCGTCAAGCTCGCCTCCACCCACTACTACGACTCGCTCCCCACCACCGGCGACGAAACCGGCCGCGCCTTCCGTGACGTAGAGCTCGAAGCCCGCTTGCTCGAAGAGACCCGTCACATCGGACTCGGCGCACAGTTCGGCGGTAAATACTTTGCCCACGACATCCGCGTCGTCCGTCTTCCCCGCCACGGCGCCTCCTGCCCCGTAGGCCTCGGCGTGAGCTGCTCGGCCGACCGCAACATCAAGTGCAAGATCAACCGCGACGGCATCTGGATCGAGAAACTCGACGACAACCCCGGTCGCCTCATCCCCGAACACCTCCGCAACGCCGGAGAAGGCGAAGTGGTTCGCGTCGATCTCAACCGCCCCATGCCCGAGATCCTCGCACAACTCGATGCTTACCCCGTATCGACTCGCCTCTCGCTCAACGGCACCATCATCGTGGCTCGCGACATTGCGCACGCCAAGATCAAGGAACGTCTCGACCGCGGCGAAGACATGCCCCAATATCTCAAGGATCACCCCGTCTACTACGCCGGTCCCGCCAAAACGCCCGCCGGCATGGCCTGCGGCTCCATGGGTCCCACCACAGCCGGCCGCATGGATCCCTACGTCGATCTCTTCCAGAGCCACGGCGGCAGCATGATCATGCTCGCCAAGGGCAACCGCTCGCAGCAAGTCACCGACGCCTGCAAGGCCCACGGCGGTTTCTACCTCGGCTCTATCGGTGGCCCCGCCGCCATCTTGGCACAAAACAACATCAAGGCCATCGAGTGCGTCGAATACCCCGAACTCGGCATGGAAGCCATTTGGAAGATCGAGGTCGAAGACTTCCCCGCCTTCATCCTCGTCGACAACAAGGGCAACGACTTCTTCAAGCAGTTGCCCCCCGCCTGCGCCAAGTGCTAAACCCGCTCCGCGTCCCTCGTTTCCCCGAGAGGCAC
>QWCO01001521.1_pt1 | contig 14917 bp, 17 predicted proteins | sample 1972611 | NCBI WGS metagenome assembly QWCO01 (sample SAMN09866706, study PRJNA288562) | Human oral metagenome isolate term1_saliva, whole genome shotgun sequencing... | reverse complement strand
ATGGAAGGTCGCGACATTGAACTCTACGCAGGGATGAATCTTCCAATGGTGATTGAATTTATCAATGCAAGCCTTACAGGTGCAGATGCGGATTATAAGAGCCGTGCTGCAGAAAGCATTGTAAAAGTCAACGACCTGTTAGCGGGCTTCGATGATGACGAAGATGAATAATACTCTTCGAAAATCAAATTCAAACTACGTCAGCGTCGCCTTGCCGTATATATGTTACTGACTTCGTCAGTCTTATCCGGCAACCTCAAAGCAGTGCTTTGAGCAACCTGCGGCTAGCTTCCTAGTTTGCTCTTTGATTTTCATTGAGTATAAGATGTAACTTAGAGCATCTTATATAGAATATACATGGGAATGGGAGTCACTCCCATTCCCATATTTTCAATAGGAATGAAACGACAATAGATTAGAGGAACTCTATGCTAAATTACACAAAAGAAGAATTACTTGAACTGGGTGCAGAAATCACGACTCGTGAAATCTACCAACAGCCTGATGTATGGAAAGAAGCTTTTGAAGCCTATCAAGCGAAACGGGAAGAAATTGCAGCCTTCCTACAAGGGATTGCGGATAAACATGACTATATCAAGGTCATCTTGACAGGTGCTGGGACTTCTGCTTATGTGGGAGATACCTTGGTGTCTTACTTTAAGGAAGTCTATGACGAACGCAAATGGAATTTCAATGCCATTGCGACAACTGATATTGTTGCCAATCCAGAAACCTATCTGAAAAAAGATGTGGCGACTGTCCTTGTTTCCTTTGCTCGTAGTGGAAATTCACCTGAAAGTGTGGCAACGGTTGATTTGGCTAAAGCCTTGGTGGATGACCTCTATCAAGTGACCATTACATGTGCTGCAGAAGGGAAATTGGCTCTTCAGGCTCATGGCGATGATCGCAATCTTTTGCTCTTGCAACCAGCTGCTTCCAATGACGCTGGATTTGCCATGACTTCTAGCTTTACATCTATGATGTTGACAGCACTCTTGGTGTTTGACCCTACAGAATTTGCTGTTAAAGCTGAACGTTTTGGAGTTATTTCTAGTCTTGCCCGTAAAGTTCTAGACAATGCAGCAGATGTCAAAGAGCTGGTTGACCTTGACTTTAACCGTGTTATCTACCTGGGCGCTGGTCCTTTCTTTGGACTTGCTCATGAAGCTCAGCTCAAGATTTTGGAACTAACAGCTGGTCAAGTTGCGACCATGTATGAAAGTCCAGTTGGCTTCCGTCACGGTCCAAAATCACTGATCAACGAAGATACAGTTGTTTTGGTCTTTGGTACAACGACAGACTACACTCGCAAGTACGACTTGGACTTGGTTCGTGAGGTTGCTGGTGACCAGATTGCTCGTCGTGTTGTGCTTTTGAGTGATCAAGCCTTTGGTCTTGAAAATGTCAAAGAAGTGGCTCTTGGCTGTGGTGGAGTCTTGAACGATATTTACCGTGTCTTCCCTTACATCGTTTATGCTCAACTCTTTGCCCTTTTGACTTCGCTTAAGGTCGAAAACAAACCAGACACACCGTCTCCTACAGGTACAGTAAACCGTGTGGTACAAGGTGTTATCATTCATGGCTATCAAAAGTAAGGAAGTGTCTATGAGTAAATTACAATTAAGTCCCAACAAAGTTGCATGTATGCAAAAACTCTCTGACGAGAACGGCATTATCTCAGCTCTTGCCTTTGACCAACGTGGTGCTTTGAAACGCCTCATGGCTCAATACCAAACAGAAGAGCCAACAGTTGCTCAAATGGAAGAACTTAAAGTCTTGGTAGCAGATGAATTGACAAAATACGCATCCTCTATGCTTCTAGACCCAGAGTATGGACTTCCAGCTACAAAAGCGCTTGATCCAAATGCTGGTCTTCTCCTTGCTTATGAGAAAACTGGTTACGATACAACAAGCACCAAACGCTTGCCTGACTGCTTGGATGTTTGGTCTGCAAAACGCATCAAGGAACAAGGCGCAGACGCTGTTAAGTTCTTGCTTTACTATGACGTAGACAGCTCTGACGAACTCAACCAAGAAAAACAAGCCTACATCGAACGTATCGGTTCTGAGTGTGTGGCGGAAGACATTCCATTCTTCCTTGAAATCTTGGCTTACGATGAAAAAATCGCTGACGCAGGTTCTGCAGAATACGCTAAAGTGAAACCACACAAGGTTATCGGTGCCATGAAGGTCTTCTCAGACCCACGCTTCAACATCGATGTCTTGAAAGTGGAAGTTCCAGTCAACGTCAAATACGTTGAAGGCTTTGGCGATGGTGAAATCGTCCATACACGTGAAGAAGCAGCAGCCTTCTTCAAAGCACAAGATGGAGCAACAAATCTTCCATACATCTACTTGAGTGCGGGAGTATCAGCTAAACTCTTCCAAGAAACCCTTGTCTTTGCCCACGAATCAGGCGCAAACTTCAACGGAGTTCTTTGTGGCCGTGCAACATGGGCTGGATCAGTTGAAGCTTACATCAAAGACGGTGAAGCAGCAGCTCGTGAGTGGTTGCGTACAACTGGATTTGAGAACATTGATGAACTCAACAAGGTTCTTCAAACAACAGCGACTTCATGGAAGGAACGTGTAGAAGCATAAAACAAGAATAGAAGAATCCCCTTTTGTTAAGAAGATACTTAAGGTTTTCTGACAAAGGATTCTGAAAATAGAAACTACAACCATAGATGGTACATACACTTTCTATGGTTTGTTTACTTAATAGAAATAGAAAAAAGGAGATGAAAATGAAAGCATACACAGAGCGTGTATTTGGAAATCATGAGGGCAAGGATGTCTTGGCCTATCGCTTTGAAACTGATGGTGGTTACCAGCTTGAAGTTATGACTTATGGTGCGACCATTTTGCGCTATGTCACACCTGACAAGGCTGGTAATTTTGCTAATGTCATCTTGGGTTTTGATGATTTTGAGAGTTATGTGGGGAATAGTCCCAAGCATGGAGCTAGTGTGGGGCCGGTAGCAGGCCGTATTGCTGGAGCGACATTTGAACTCAATGGCCAGACCTATGAGCTTGAAGTTAATAATGCTAGCAACTGCAACCATAGTGGTTCAACAGGTTGGGATTCGAGCTTGTTTGAATTGGTTGAGGTGAGCGACCGTGGTTTGACTCTCTACACAGAGCGTACAGACGTCAGCTATAAGGTGACGACAGATCAGGATACGCTTGTCAATCCAACTAATCACAGCTACTTCAACTTGTCTGGTGATTTCACGCAGACAGTTGACCGCCATGTCTTCCAGCTAAATACGGAGGGCATTTACCCAATCGCTCCGGACGGTGTTCCGGCTAAGACTCCAGATGCTACTCGTGATGTGGTGAAACACATCTACAATGGAGCTTTGCTGAAGGACATCTTTGCAGAGGAAGATGAGCAAATCCAGCTGGTATCTGGTTTGGATCACCCATTTGCCCTTCCTGCCGGTCATGACAATGCTGGTTTCCTTTATGACCAAAACTCAGGTCGTTTCCTGCTGTTCAAGACAGAGGCCCCTTGCTTTGTGGTCTACACAGCAAACTTTGTGGATGAGAGTGTCATCATCGGAGGCCAGCCAATGGTACAGCACAATGGGATTGCCCTTGAAGCGCAAGCTTTACCAGATGCCATTCACAGTGACCTTAAAGACCAAGTCATTCTCAAAGCAGGTCAAACCTTTACCAGCAAAACTCGTTACGAGCTTGTTGTTAAATAAAAAGAAGAGCTGGTTTCCAGCTCTTTTGAGTTGTCTTCGTTGACATTTTATCTCAATAGTGTATAATTGATGTAATTAATAAAGTTACAACAAACAAAAGGAGACACCCTATGACTTATGCATACCAAAGCCACATTTACCTAGCAGAGGCTGTTTTAAATGTCAAGGATTTGACGAGTCAAACGGCTTTTTATCACCAGATTATTGGCTTGGAGATTTTATCCCAAACAGAGACAGAAGCGATTTTGGGACTTGGTCGAAAAGCCTTGGTTCACTTGATTCAGGCAGAAAAGTCTGGCGAAGTAAGGGAGCATTATGGGCTCTACCATTTGGCGATTTTGTTGCCGACACGAAAAGCCTTGGCAGATGTCTTGAAACACCTAAGTGACTTGCGGATTCCTCTGGTTGGGGGTGCAGATCATGGATACAGTGAGGCTATTTATCTAGAGGATTTGGAAGGAAATGGCATTGAACTCTACCGTGATAAGCCAGTGTCTTCATGGGATATTCGAGAAGACGGCCGCATTATCGGTGTGACCGAAGCCCTTGCGGCACAGGACATCTATGAGCTAGGGGAAAAGGTAGATCCCTTTATCCTAGCTGAAGGGACGAGAATGGGGCATATCCATCTATCGGTGAAGGATAGCCACGCGGCGAGCCAGTTTTATCAAAAGGTGTTAGGACTAGAAGATAAATTTAGCATTCCTAGTGCTAGTTGGATAGCGGCTGGTCAGTACCATCACCACCTGGCTGTCAACGAATGGGCTGGAAAAGGGCTGGCTCCGCGTGAGCAAGGCTTGCCAGGTTTGGCCTACTATGTCCTTGAGATCGAAAGCAAGGAAGAACTCTTGGACATCGTTCGGCAAGCACAAGAGCTAGAAGCACCGATCAAGTGGCTAAATTCGAGTGAGTTGGATCTTGTAGACCCAGATGGGATTGTGACTCGCATTCGCTTGGAACGATGAGATGAGGAAAACGCATCATATACATAGAAAAAGGCGGACAAGCTCGCATTCTGTTTTTAGAATGCGGATTTGTTCGCTTTTTTATGAAATGACGAAACCTTTCTTGGCTCTGGCAAAGGCATTGGTCGGGGATATTTTCCCTTTTCTGGGGGTTCATGCTATAATACTAATAAACTTTTCTTTCTCTAGGAAGGCAAACGCCGAAAATCGGCTAGACTGCTGGCAATCGTTGTCACGATGCTTTTAAGAGAAAGTAGAACTTTGTTTGAACATCCGTATTGAGTTTAGGAAATGGTAATAAGATGGACACAAGTGTAAAAAATTTAATCAGTATGGGCCCTCTGGAGGACTCTTTTATCTATTATGATTTGGGGAATCAAGTATTCTACAGTGCAAAACAAGGCATGAATTATTCAGCCATTGCAGCCCCTATTGCAATCTATTCCTTGCAACGGCTGTCAAAGTTGCTCAACCAAACCTTTGGAGATGTCTCCTCCCCTTTCAATCTGATTTTCTTTATCCTGATGTCTCTGTTTTTGGTTTTCGGGACCATTCTCCTTGCCAAATCTACCCGACGCAACATGAAGACAGATAGATTTAGAAAAGTCCGGCTCACAAAAGCCAATATCAAAACACTTAGGAGAAAATCTAGGGCGTTGACAGTAGTTGGCTACATTTTTGTTTTAATAACGATTTTTTCAGCCTATCGTTATCTGGCTGTTTCTGATTTTCAATTTTTAATTATGTACATGTTAGGGATTGGTATTCTTACATATATAGTTTATGATTTTCGGATGAAAACGCGCAAACGATTGTTCAAGGAGCTGATGGAGACATTACAGGACGGTAGCCGAGGGAAAGAGGGAGAAATGTAAGATGAGAAAAATCATTTATATAGGCCAAGGATGCCAGCAATCCGTCTACTATAACACAAAGACGAGAGAGGCTTTAGCGACAGAATCTAGCGCCTCGTCAGAAACCGACGGTGCCATCAGTTCAAAGAAATCCAAGTGGCCTTGGGTTGTCTTCTTTATTTTCTTGCTAGTTGCTATTATCGGTATTTGGATTCGTTCCTTGCTAGCGCCCTTTAGATTGAGTGAGTGGATGGCACCTATCCATCTAGCCGCTATCCTTTTCGTTTTTATCGGAAGTGTTTATGGATTTGAAAAACTGTTCTACAGTGGGGCCAAGTCGCTTGTCCCAGCAAGTGAAGAGCAGTTTAAAGAAGCGGTTGAAAGTAGTAAATTTTGGAGGAAGTCACCAGATAAGGAACCAACAGTCGATAAAATCATCTTGTATCTATTTGTTATCCTCGTTCTTCTATTTGTTTTTGTTATTGTTGTGTTCTTTGTCATACCTGGGACTTTCATTCCTTTCTATGAACAGGAATGGTTTGAGCCGTCCATGTTCATGGTACCAATCGGAGCAACGATCGTTCCAATTAGCGTGGTTCTTCTACTATTTCAAAACAATCCAATCCGCTGGCTCTTAGCCGTACGAAAATACAAGCAGGGGAAAGTATTATTTGGGGAAGAGAAGTAAGAAGAGGATAAGATGAAAGAAAAGTATGTTGAGTTTTTAAATATGGCAGTTGTGGATACTAGTCCTATAAAGCGTTTTGATATTATATAAATCACTGATGAGGGAAGATAATGAAAAAAATAATGAAATCAAAATTAGTTCAAGTCATGCTTCTTGCACTCACTGTCATAGGGCTATACTTTGCTTATCAGGCATATCGCAGACATGAACTTACTCAGTTTGTCATGTGGAGTCCAAGAGCTAAAATTGTAAGTTATGAATTCATGGATGACAACAAGGCAGTAGCGATTGAGTGGGATAATGAGTCGGAGTTAAAAGATGCGGAAGAGGCTAAGAAATATGATTCGCGTGTCAATGTAGAAAGAATGACGAGAGTTAATGGAGAACGCTATATCATCCAACAAAGTTATAAGTTAAAATCAGCCACGTATAAGTATTGGATTCTAGAAGAGGATGCGGTGCCATATTTGAAAAGTAATATTCCAGAGCAGGGAGAGTACTGGTTGTTAGACGTCTATGATACGAAAGATGGGACAATTAAACAAAAAACGTATGATGTATTTCAGATGGTGAGGGAATATAATAAAGATTATATTCCAAGAAGAGTTCGTGATGTTAATTATTTCTTGTATACGGAACAAGGGAAAACTTACTTACCAATTAGTATGGCTATTGGCCAACAGCCAGAATCAAAAACTGAAACTGGGCTTATTGATTTAGAGGATGGAAAGATAGTAGCAACTACTCCATCTGGTAAAACTTCCAAAGATCTTTATAACGATAAGAAAGGATCATACAAACCAAAATTAGAAGATATTCTTATTTCGAATCATAAATTTTCAAACGAAAAGTTTGCCTTTGTCTTATCTCTTTTTAGTTTTAAAAAACCAGTAGAAAACTCCCAATATCCGTCCTTGGCAAGCAAGTATCCAAAGGAATTTGATATATTGAGTAAAGGGTTATTATCGGAATTATATTTCCTTGGAAAAGAAGATGTTCGTTTTAAAATCTCTTTCTTAAAGCTAGTTCTTCCAGAAGGTACCAATATCTTCAAGGATATCACTATTCCAGCAGCTAGTTCGAAAGATGGACAGGAACATTTGGTTCAAAGCGAAGAAGAGTTCTTACAATATTATAAATCCAGTACGGAGGGAGAATAATGGGACAAAAGCATTTGTCTTATATTCCAATAGATATTGATAGTTGACATTGAATTTTAAATAGGGAGGAAAAAATGAAGAAGTTATTTGTTATCATCTTGTTATTGGTTCTTGGAGCTTGCTCTAATGGAAAGGAAGCAGGGGGAACAGAGAAAAGTACACGCGAGACAGTTGTAAGTAAAGAGAAAGAATTGAAATTTGTAGTAGCACCACAATATGAAGGCCAAACGTCAGATTTAATTGAACTTGGTAAAAAGTTGACCAAAGAACATCCAGAAATTGGAAGTAAGGGAAGTATGGCTATCTACTTTACAGGAGCCGTCTCAGATGGTAGAGCAGCACTAATGCTCGTCAATAAAACTGACGTAGATATCAAAAAAGATTTGGAGTTTTCACTGAGCTGGTCCTATGATGGCAAGGCCATTTTTGATAATCAAAAGATCAGCTATACTATCAAGGATAGTGGTGAGTTACCTTCTTACACAACTACATTAATTTTGTTACCACTTAATTCAGAACAATTGGAGCTTGTTGATTCGATGTCAGATCCATCTAAGATGACACTTTCAATGTCCGATGTGAAGAGCGTAGAATAAGATAGGAGTTGAATATGACAACAGAAACCATTTTATTTTTATTTGCTACCATCGTCATTCTTTTATCCTTGATCTTTTTATCTGGTACATATCTCTACCTTTATTTTTGGGATAAAAAGATGGTACGTCTTGCCAAATCGTCTGTTAAGGGAACGGTTGTGGGCTATAGTAATTTTCAGGCTGGGAATCCTCCGATTGTTGAATATACGGTTAACGGAACTACTTATAGCAAACCATTACGGTATTTTATAATTAGAACAGTTTCGCTTCCATGGGGGCCTATAAGTACATCTGATAACTTTACAAGAGAGGATATGTTGGCAAATTCACTAACCTTTTATCGTAATTCTTTTATATCGTTTAATAACTTAATGCGGACGCATTTCCCAGTCTATTCGAAGATGACGGTATGGTATGATCCTGAAAAACCAAACAGGGCTTATGTGGAACGATACTGTGGAATCAACAAACTTTATAAATTGTTGGGCGTCGGTAGTGCTATATTGTTAATCATGGTCTACGTCGTTGTAGTGCTTGCTTATTTGTTAAAGAGGTGAGGTAATCCACATAATGTCACAAGAGAGATATTTGCAGATCAAAAAAGAGCATCAAGTTCGTAAGTTTGTGGGGCGTTTCCTCTTCATTCTTCTCGCTATACTCGATGTTCTACTGGTATCAAGTCATTCCAATTATGTCCCGCTTATAACGGTGGCTATGGTAACGATTGTGCCTTTTAATCATTTTCTACTTGGTCCTCTTAGGAGACAGAAAAAAGCCATAGAAAAAGAGCATCCAGAATGGAAAATACTCAGTACAAAGGGAGTAAGGGTTCCCTCGGCTGAAGCCAATAAAAGAACCTTGGCTGGTATTGGGATCTTGATAGCCTTGCTGTTGTCTTTTGGGATATTCTATAAACCTGTGAAACAGCCGAACGACCAAGTAAACAAGCCACCTAAGGTTGATTCTAAAACGTCTGAAACGTCCAAGCCTTCTGAGTCTGAGTCGTCCAGTTCCTCTAAGACCAAAGAATCCAGTTCCTCAGAGTCGAAATCCTCGTCTTCGACTGAACAAAGTTCTAAAACCGAAAGTTCAGGAACAAAGCCGTCAAAAAGCGAGTCCAATAATCCCTATTACCAGATTCCAGGACTTACTGACGAACAGGTGAGAGATATCATATCAAAATCGGTGAAAGATTTGAGAGAAAAACAGTCAAAAGAAAAATCCGAAGAGTAGACTCGAGGGCATCGATGTCCTTTCTGGATGAGTTCGTTTTGAGATTTTACTGTATAGAATAACAGGAGGAGTTCATATGAATAAAGAAGTAATTGGTTTGATAGTTGGGACAATCGTCATCTTCCTATCTTTTGTATTTGTGTGTGGGACCTTTCTCTATCTCTATCTTCGGGATCAGAAGTTGGTCCGCCTTGCCAAGTCATCCGTACAGGGAACGGTTATCGGCTATAGCCGTTTTCGTGAGGGGTATCCACCTATCGTCGAATACACGGTGGATGGGATTTCTTATAAGAAAACTTTGCAGTATTTTATGTTCAAAACGGTCACGACTCCATGGGGGACTACTAAATTTTTAAAGGACTATACAAGAGAAGATATGCTAGCGCCTTCGATCACTCGCTACAGCAACTCCTTTGTTTCCTTCAAACGCTTGATGCAGACCCATTTCCCCCTTCATTCGGAGCTGACAGTCTGGTATGATCCAGACAAGCCGACCAGGGCCTATGTCGAACGTTACAGCGGAATGGACAAGTTTTACAAGTGGTTTGGTATCGGATTTGGGCTGGCTCTAGTTCTAGTCTATGGGATAGTGATCCTAGCCTTTTTGTCCAATTTGTCCAAGATATACGCATAAAGGTCAGTTGGTTGAAAGGAAACGTGACTTCCCATCGAGCTTCAAGGAGGACAGAGTTTCTTTTCCATTTCCATGCTTATCAATCTTTTCTATCTGATACAGAGGAGAGGTTGCCTCCTACAAATACAGACAGGAAGTGAATTTTGACAAAGCCCCTTATTCGAGATATAATGAAGAAAAAGTGACCAAGGATAAATTAATGACAAACTCAAAGTACATCACACGCCTGAAACGTTCAGAGGGCCAGTTGCGTGGGATTCAAAAGATGATTGAAGAAGATCGTGACTGCGCAGATATTGTTACGCAGTTGACAGCAGTGAAATCTAGCGTTGAGCGCGTGATTGAGATGATCATTACTGAAAATCTCACAGGCTGTATCAACCAACCACTAGACGACCCCGAGGCTCAAAAGGAACGCCTAGAAAAGGCCATCCGATACCTGATTAAACGGAAATAAACTAATTTGCTATTGATAAACAATGCAGACAAAGGTATTTAAGTCTATTTCGATAAAGAAATCATGTCAGACAAACGGATGAGTTCCCCCAATACCAATGAGAAAACCTCTTTTTAGATACCATCAATGTGTTTCTTTTTTAGAAGCGACGGGCTACGAGCCCTATATCAGTGGGTTGCAGAAATGAAAAAAACCGATTAAGGAACTTAATCGGTTTTTTGCTTATTCTACTTGACCGGGCCAAGCATTCATACCACCTTCTACATTGATAACTGTGAGGCCTTGGGCGCTTAGAAATTCACAAGCAGATGCGGAGCGTACACCACCTTGACAGATGACATGGTATTCCTGGTCAGGCTTGAGTTCTTTGTAACCTTTCTCCAAGGTACTTAACGGAAGATTTTTGGCACCTGGTACATGTCCTGCTTGGAATTCGTGCACTTCACGTACATCGATAAGGTTTAGATTTTCATTTAGGTATTTTTCATAAAAGTCAACCATGCTGATATTAGTTTCCATATTCAACTCCTTCTGGATTAGCCATTTTATATAGTGAATAAGCGCCGTCAAGGTTTTGGACGGTAAATCCTGCCGCTGGAGGATACGCTCTGTGATCTAGCTGCGCAAAACGCTGTGGTAGCTAAGGATGTAGGTTTGCTTCTTGTCCGATTCATCCAAGCGTTCCCGTAATTCGTTTAGGGGAATGTGGATGGTGTCGACTTTGAGTCGACCACTCTGAAATTCGCCACTTGTCCGCACATCTAGGGATTATTTGCCCTTAGTCAGATCGTCTTTGAGCTGACACCATTGGATATGGTCGCTCAGACCTTCGATAAGGTTCAAGGCTGCGTAGCCCATTTGATGCTTCTAGGTGACCTGACCTGTCCAAGCGCTCATACCGCCTCGTACATTGATGACATCGTAGCCTTTTTTCTTAAGCTTTTTCGCAGCTAGTTTGCTTCGTACACCAGAGTGACAAATGACATAAAGTGTTTCTTTTGTCGCAGGTGTGTATGAACCGATTTCCGTTAAAGGAACATTTTTGGCATTTTTGATATGACCTCTACGGAATTCCGTAGGCGTCCGAACATCTAGTAGCTGAATCGGTTCTCTGAGTTTAGCTTCTAACTCGCTGGTAGAAATACTGTCAATTTTTGTAAATAAGTGAAACATAGGCACCTCCACATATACCCTTATGGGGTATATTAAACCATGAAGTCAATCTTTTGTCAAGCAAGTTGTTTTGACTTGGAGGGGATTGGTTTTGAGAGTCTAGAAAGCAGGCTATTCTTGACCTTTCAAAGGCTTTTTGATATGATGAGTCCAAAGTAAGTGTGAGGTGATAAGATGACCAGCGAATACCAGAAAATGATAGCAGGGGAGCCTTACCGTCCGATCAAGACTTGGTTTGGCTCAACTGGGGAAAATCTCTATGTCAATCCACGCTTGGTGGTCGATTATGGAGTCAATATCCATCTAGGGGAAAATTTTTATTCTAATTGGAACTTGACCATGCTGGATGTTTGCCCGATTCGCATCGGGAACAACGCCATGCTTGGCCCCAACTGTCAGTTTTTAACCCCACTCCATCCACTGGATCCGGATGAACGCAATTCAGGGGTCGAATACGGCAAGCCCATCACCATTGGAGATAATTTCTGGGCTGGAGGTGGCGTCATTGTCCTTCCTGGAGTGACACTGGGAAATAACGTCGTTGCAGGAGCGGGGGCCGTGATTACCAAGTCCTTCGGAGATAATGTCGTCCTAGCTGGCAATCCTGCGCGTGTCATCAAGGAAATCCCAGTAAAAGAAAACTAAAAAGAACAGCTTGGGCTGTTCTTTTTATAATCTTTATCTTAGTCTTATAGATTTTTCTTCTTTTTGGCTTTTTGGGTTAGAGTGATATCGCACTTGGGAATGTTGCTTTTAAAAACTATTAAATGCATTTTAGTACTCTCAAATTGTTTCTAGTAGCCCTTTCAAAAGAATACTAAGCGAAACTGAATTTAAGGAAACTTTCAGAAAAGTTTTAGTTTTGTTTCAGGAATCTTCTGTAGACTGTCTAGCTATATCATACGAAGGAGAGGAAAAAGCTATGAAATCAAAAAAATGGACCCTACTCGCAACGAGTTTAACGGCAATAGTGCTGATGGCAGCATGTGCCCAGTCAACAACTACATCCAATACCAATGCAACGACAAATAGTGCCACAACAACTGCAACAAAGACAAACCAATCATCCTATTTTACAGAGAAGGACAATGATACTTCTTATGACGAAAGCACAGCTTCTAAGATTGAGTTATCTGGCTCATCAGCAAACGTCTTTGGGGATGGCGTGACAGTCTCTGAATCAACAGTGACCATCACAAAATCTGGGACCTATGTGATTTCAGGTCAGTCTGACGGAGTGCAGATCAAGATCGAGGCAGATAAGTCTGCAGATGTTCATCTAGTCCTAAAAGGCGCGACCATGACCAATACCAATGCAGCGATATCTGCGACATCAGCTGGTCATGTCTACTTGACTCTAGCAGAGGGAACCACCAACAGTCTCTCTGACTCAAGCTCTAACAGTGACGAAAAAGCAGACGCAGCTCTCTTTTCTAAGGTGGATTTGACCATCAACGGGAAAGGAACTCTCAATGTAGATGGCAAGAAGAACAATGGTATCAAGGCCAACGACACCCTCCACATCACGGGTGGAACCTATAACATCACAGCAGTTGGCGATGCCTTCAATGTCAATGATGAACTCAACATCACTGGTACGACCATGACCATCGATGCCAAAGAGGATGGGGTCAAGGTGGACAATGACGAGGATACTTCAGTTGGGACCATGTACCTATCCAACAACAACATCACCGTCACAGCAGGAGATGATGGCATCCACGCATCTGGAGACCTCGTCATCGATAGTGGTACCTACACCGTCAAGAATTCGACAGAAGGACTTGAAGGTAAGTCAATCACTATCAACGGTGGGGATATTAGCATCTACTCAACAGATGATGGAGTCAACGCAGCTAACAAAAACGCCCAACAGAATGAAATCTTCTTCACTATGAACGGCGGGAATCTGACTGTAGAAGTCGGCCAAGGAGACACAGACCCAATCGACTCAAACGGCAATATTACGGTCACAGGTGGGACCATTAAAATGACTGGTCAAACAGGTTTTGACTTTGATGGAACAGCGACCTACACAGGTGGAGATATCTATCTCAACGGTGAAAAACAAACGGAAATCGTCAATTCTATACCTGGAGGCGGTGGACCAAATGGAGGCCCTCAAGGCGACGGTCCAGCCCCTGGCGGACAAGGATAAAAAAGAATCTCCTTTCTCGAAAGAGAAGGGAGAGTTTTATGTAGGAAGGATTTTCTAGAATAAATACCAATCCGGAGTTGAGAACTTCTTGGTCTGTTTCATATAAAAACGGATAAAGTGAATTTCCATAGCTAAGGTTATCAAGGTTGCTATTGTGATGACAGTAGTAGGATTGGCTGAGAAAAGTAGAGGAAGAATAGGCCTTTAAAAAGTGGACAGGAAAGACCATTTCGGAGTATAGAGAGGAAGTTCAAAAACATTTTTAGAAATAAGACATGTGCATCATAAACATCAGATACGAATCTGGTGTTTTATTTTTTTAAAGAATTTAACCCTTTCTCTTGACAAGTGAGTGATTACTCACTATAATAGCTTCTGTGATTTAAAAAGTGAGTACCCACTCACCTAGGAGGAAGCATATGAAAAAATTGCTACATTTACAAGATTTAGTAAAATCTTTTGACCAACAAATAGTTCTGAATCATGTCAGCTTTGAATTGCAGCTAGGAGAAATTATAGGATTAATTGGTCCGTCTGGTGCTGGTAAATCAACTATGATTAAGACTACGTTAGGAATGGAAAAGGCTGATGGAGGCCTAGCTTTAGTGTTAAATCACACTATGCCCAATCGTCATATTTTAGGAGATATTGGCTATATGGCCCAATCAGATGCTTTATACGAGTCCTTGTCTGGTCAAGAAAATCTGGAATTTTTTGGTCAGCTAAAGGGGCTTTCTAAAAAAGACCTAAAGGCGGAAATTGCTCATATAGCTCAAGTAGTAGATCTGACAGACTACTTAAACAAGGCGGTATCTGGTTATTCTGGAGGAATGAAACGGCGTTTGTCTCTTGCTATCGCGCTGTTGGGAAATCCTCAACTCTTGATTTTGGACGAACCGACAGTTGGAATCGACCCTTCTCTTCGAAAGAAAATCTGGAAAGAATTATTCGCGCTTAGAGACAATGGGGTAGGGATATTAGTTACTACCCATGTTATGAATGAAGCAGAGTTGACGGATAAGGTCGGCTTATTATTAGGCGGAAAAATCATTGCTTTTGATACACCGCAACACTTAAAAGAAAGTTATCAAGTTTCAAGTATTGAAGAAGTATTTTTAAAAGCAGAAGGTGAGTAAGATGAGAACAATAGCGATTGCAAAAAAAGTCATCAAAGAATTACTTCGTGACAAACGAACTCTAGCCCTGATGTTTATAGCACCTGTTTTTATCATGTGGTTGATGAACCTCATGTTTTCAGCTAGTACAACCGTGAATGTCAAGTTAGC
>QWCO01001589.1_pt1 | contig 14967 bp, 19 predicted proteins | sample 1972611 | NCBI WGS metagenome assembly QWCO01 (sample SAMN09866706, study PRJNA288562) | Human oral metagenome isolate term1_saliva, whole genome shotgun sequencing... | reverse complement strand
CAGGAGCTTTCATGCTATCAATTGCGTTTCCGATATCACTAGCAAAATCAACTCGTCCCAGTGATACCGTACCAACTGCACCTATATTCAATCCTAAGCCGTTTAAGAACCCAATCATTCCATTAATACCGCTTAAAATCCCATTGATCATACCTTCAACCATAGTGATTACGCCGTTAACCATATTACTAATGAAACCACCGATAGCTACAGCCATATTTCTACCGCCTTGGGCTATGTTGTACCAAGCGTTCTCAAATTGATACCACAATTCAAGTGCTAAGTTTACTAAGGTAGTAATAACCCAATCCCAAACGCTTAAAATTGCAACAGCAACAATAAGGATATTTTTGTACAAATCAAATAAAAATGAAATGATCTTATTTATCAATTCTGTAACTGCATATAAAATTATATTAACTAACCAAATAAGAGCATTCTGAACTTGATATACAATATAAAGAACAGAACCTATAATAACTCCTGTAGCAGATACTGCAGTGCCTGCAAATTGGTTCCAAGCTGCAACTAACGCATAAATTGCTCCAATGAGCAACATAACACCTATAATAATCCAACCAATTGGACCCATTGCTATTACTGCATTTAAAGCAGCCATTGCTCCTTTAGCAATATTAAGAGCAAAACTTAACCCTTTAAATGCCATAGTCGCTAAATTAGTAGCTATTGCTACCGCATTAGCTGTTACCCAGTAATACATATAAGCTCCAGCAACTGCAAGTACGATTGGAGCAATAATAGACCAGTTATCTGCTATCCATTTAATGACTGGAGCAATTTTACTCCAAACTGCTCCGATTATATCCATGAGATAGATTAAAGCATTGATAACTATCTTAATCGCACTAGCGACCATTGAAGCAAACTGTTGAAATTCTGCCGAGTTTGCTATTTGATTAATTTTGATTGATAAAGGTTCAAAAGCTTTAGTCATGTAATTGATAAAATTCTGCCATGCTCTGCCCCAAGTCATAGGCATATTTCTAAATTGCTCATCTATCTTTTCTGAAGCTTCGAGCATAGCAGTTTTAACAATGTCAGCAGTGATTTTCCCATCTGCCCCTAGCTTTTTAACTTCTCCACGAGTTACTCCTAATTTAGTAGCAATCGCTTGAATTAAAGCTGGAGAAGTTTCAGCAAGAGAACGCAATTCATCCCCTTGCAACTTTCCACTCGCCATAGCTTGAGTTAACTGCATCATTGCACTTTTTTGTTCTTCTATACTAGCTCCACCAACAACGAATGATTTGTTCATAGTTTCTAAGAATGCTATTGTTTCGCCATTATTCTGGAACACATCTCCAGCTTGCATTCGCATCTTAGCTACACCATTCGCCATTTCAGTATAGGCAGAACCTGTTCGCTGTGCAGAAGTAAAGATTGATTTTTGAAGTTCGCTTGTACTCTGCATTCCGTCATTAATCATATTCAAACGAGCGTTCATATTCGCATATTCGTCTGATATACTCATAGCTTTTTTAGCAGTTGCAACCGCTGCAGCAATGGTAGCTCCAGTAATTGCTCTTTTAATAAGATTTGCTCCTGCAGAAGCTTGGTTGAGTTTATTCATCTTTTGACTAGCGACATCAGAAGCTCTTGCTAGGTCATACATTGCTCTAGCTTGAGCTTTGATAGAATTACTAACGCTCGAACCAACTGAATGCACTCGGTTCATAGTATTATGAACCTTTTGTAAAGTTCCACTGACTCTATCTGTCAAGCTCATTGTTGTTTTAATTCCTGCCATCTAGCGTCACTTCACTTTCTTTTTCATTTTCTCACGTTCTTTAGTTTCAAGTTCAATACAAGCGATTATGAACGCTTTTTCTTCAGTATCCATCCGCATCCAATCTTTTGGACGTATATAATAATTCACGAGGGCATAGTAAGCTAATTTAGCTTCACTATCCTCGTGAATTAGTTTTTTGCTTCTTCAATTTTGTCATTTACGTTTGTATTCAACCCACTAGCTTCTGTGATTGCTTCTAAAATCAAAGCATTTTCGCCCCAGTTAAACATCTCGCCATACAATTCTTGAGCTCCCATAGCTCCATAAGACTCTTGTAACGCTTTGTCGTTTAAGTCAGGATAAATAATAGATGCTACACATAGCTCACGATTGTATCGAGTACCATCAAATACTTTTTCTTGTCGTCCATTGCGACCTGTTTTAGTAGTAAAACAACGGTCATTAATAGAATCAACCTCTCTAGCTGTTAATACTCTGAATTGAATTGCTTCTTCAAAATTTGGTAATGAAACTTCATGAGTTTCAGCACCTTTCTTATTTTTCTTAAAAAACGATTTTAAACTGCTCATATTGAACCTCCTAATTTTTTCTAATATTTAATTGCTTTAAATTGAGATAAGAAATCGAAATTTTGGAAAGTAAAGTCTGTTTCTTCACTAATAACATCATCTGAAGAACCATCTAACTTGAAAATTAATGATTTCTTAAATACAACTCCTTTAAGAACGACTGTATATCGTCCTGCACGAGAAGTTTTATCATCATTTGTACATTTAATGTCAATTCGAGGTAAAATACCTTGTTTAACATAGTTTAGAGCCATTTCTTTTAGTTCTGGTCGGTGGTAATACATCTTCAATGACCCTTTACCTTCAGCACCAACAACTTTTCCACCTTTCATACGAGAATTTAAAGGTGTAACCTCTGCTTGTGTATATTCAACTTCAGCTTCTAACGAAATGAGCTCTGCTAGCTCATACTGCTTGTCATCAACAGTAAAGAATACTGTTCCTTCCTTAGCAGACAACGCATCTAATTGATCCATAACCATATTTTTCCCTCCTTAATCACAAATTACTGTCATATATAGAATTTCCATTGCATCAGTTAAGACAATTGGTAAATTCACTACCACGGATTCTTTAGTATTTCCTTGTTTGATTTCGATATCATCAGCTTTATACTCAACAGCATTCTTCGATACTAGAGGGTCTAATACGTTACTAATGATACGTTGTTTAAATAACTCACGACCGTTAACATTGTTAGGCACTTTCCCAATGAAATAATTTTCAAAAATGTACTGAACATTTGAGTTGATATTATCCATTGTTCTAATTAGTTTGTTTTTACCGAAGATACGGCTTTTTTCAGCTGTATAACTTGTAAATGTACTAACATCTGTTAATACAATTACTTTTTCGTGCTTATAAGCAAAAATTAAATGACCTTTATTAATTAATTTAGTAGCTTCCGCTTCATTTTTACGTTCGCAATCAATCGCACCAGGATACGCTTTATAAGTGTTTGAATTTAATCTAGCTCCTGCATATTGACCTGCAATGAAGTACACACATTGTTTAGCAGATAATTTCGTTCCGTCAGACAACGTTACTCCGTTACCAACTGAAACAACTGCTTCGTTATCAGCTTCAGCATATTCATTCACTACCGCTCCAACCGAACGTCCTTCATCTCGCCATTGCTTGATTTTAGCCACTACAAGAGCTTTTGTTGAAGCTTGGTCTGTTCCTAAAGCTAATACTCTAAAGTCTTGTGTATCTAAGCCATTTAAGAAATTTTCAACCTCTGCGTTGGTAGTTTGTCCGTCTGTACCACCTTCTAGTAATACTGTCTTATCTTCCGTTGGTAATGTACCTGTAATTGAAATAAAGTTGTTTTCAAACGGTAATTGAGCAACAATCTGCTTATCTACTGTTTTTCCAAAGAATACTGTTTGAACTTCTAATCCTGTATCTACTTGTTTTTTGAATAAAACATGAATATGGTTACCAGCAGTTCCTTTGTATTTTGCTGTAACTACTACTTCGTCTTCTGTTTTAGTAGCTTTAGCACCAGTATCGTTTACTCCGTTATAAGCTAATACTTTACCAGTACCTTTTAACGCTTCACGAATTTCAATTAATTCATCAATTGGCTTCCCGAATGTTGCTCTAAAATCCGTTGTACCATCTACAAGAGTAAATGTACCGATTTCTCCCCAAGCTCCACTAACCATGACTGAAGCGATTGTGTTATCTTCTAATGGGATAATCACATCTTCACGACTTACAAAGTCGATATAAGCTTTAGGAATACGTTTATTTTGATATGTCCACTGTGCCATTAATGCACTCCTCCTTTTCTCCACTCATCTAAAATATCTTTTACTTGATTCACTGAATATTGCTTCGATTCATCTAGCAATGCATCCAGTAACAATCGTTCATCTTCAAAATATAGTAAGATTGCTTCTTTGCTATATTTTTGTTCATCATCAAATAGTTCCATCATTAGCAGACTCACCAACCCTTTCCAGAACTTCCATTTTGATTTCTTCTTTCGTCCATCTAATATAACGAGTTACTTTAAACGTACAAATTAAGTCATTTTCGTTATATTCCACTTCTAAATTGTCGATATGATACTTATCCCCTAAGTATCTGAAATCTGGAGACATGAATAATTCTTCAATTTTTGCAAATTGCTCATATAAGTTCTCCGTTTTTTCAGTATAGTAGTGTAATAGAATGACAAAAACCTGTTTATCGTTTTGGTTTGCTAACCTCTTACGATTTACAGGTTTTACGTCTAAAATAAAACAAGGTGTAGATAATCCTTGACGAATTTGTTCATCATACACCTTGCATTTAAATACATCTTTTAGCTGTTTAATTATCAGCGGTTTAATACTATAGTCCACCAAGCACCTCCGCCAATTTATTTTCAATTGTCTGAACAATCGCAGGAATTTTCTCCTCAATTTCAGCTTCTGTCAATTTCATCATGAATTTGCCTTCAACCCACGGGCGAGTTAATCGCCTTTCAATTGCTGGAACGTATCGCCCGACTTCCTGTCTATGACCACTCTCAACAAATGAAGCGTACTCAATAGTATTAAATACATTAATAATATAAGTATTCCCCTTTTTGCTTACAGCACATTGCCAATTCTGGTTCAATACCGAACGCATAAATTCTAGTCCGATTGCTTTTGCAGCCTTCCTAAATTCAGCATCAATAATCTTTTGTGCTTTCTCTAGTTTCTTCATATAAGCAACTAATTCGCTATCATCAAACCCATTCATGACGCTTCACCACCAACTCTTGATGAGTAATATAAACCATTGGGTCTTCACTCGTTAAATACTTAACTCCATCTACCGTGATTTTGCTACCTGACTTGATATAAATATCTGGTTGACAAAATACTTTATGTTCCGTTTGAAGCAATCTAGCTTCATTTTGCTCTGAATTTTTCAAAGACTGGACTGATAAACGGCAAGGAATATCAGAATGAGCCTTTTGAAATTCAATTCCGTCGGCTCCGTTATCTTTAATTACTTCACGAGCTTCGTATACATCTAATTTCTTATCATACATCCACATAATCGAAGATTGAGCTTTAATAAGTACATCATTGACTTTCATACTTACCACCTCAACCTTCTAAACTCTTGTAGCTGTGATTGGAAATTGTATAGCAAGCTTTGAGCTTTTGTAGTAGCGTCATCTCTTGATAACTCTACTCTTGTATCTCCTACTGAAATACTTTTAGCTCCATTTGCTTCATCTGGATTCAGCAATGCATGAAGCATATTCATAGCAACAAACCTTAATTCCCACGGAAATTCAGTCAAATTACAATAGTTGAGGATAGCTTGCATAACTTCATCCACAGCTATATCTGATGGGTATTCTTGATACTTCTCATCATAAGCTTGACAGATTTCACGGCGAATAGCTTCATGAGTCTTTCTCATTTCTTCTAATTCCATGATTGCTATCCTCCCTTTCTCTAAACTAACGGTTCTCCGTTTCGAGCGTTAGCAACAGTTAAGTTTGCTTTAACAGTTGCTAATTCAGCTTTTACTTGTTCTAACTCGGCTTTCAATGCATCACGTTCTGTTTCTAATGCTGTTACTGTAGATTTTTTAATTTTGCTCTTTTCTAATTCTTCAATATCAGCTTGTAATGCATCACGTTCCGCTTGAACTGCACGATATTCTGCAGTTGAGTAAGTACGACCGCCTGTTGATGGTTTTGCTACTTGATACTCTCCATCAACCACAACAACAACATCATATCCATCTTCCAAATATGCTTGTTCTTCTAATTCATCAATATGAAGTACTCGATTATCTTTTTTTACAATGATCATTATTTATTCCTCCTTTAATCTACTCTGAAATTACAAATGCTAAACCTTCGTGTTTTTGTTGGAATAGCAATACATCATCATGAGAACGTTCAAAGTATTTGAACATTCCTGCAGTTAATACAGATGGTTCTTGTAAACCTACAAAGCTATACTTCTGAGGTGCTGCCATACATGGGATATGGATTAAGAAGAAGTGAATTTGTTTTGCTGTTGGGTCATCTTTCGCACCGACTGTAAAGTTAAATAAAGTCTTCATACGGTCAGATGGAATAGCTGGTTCAATATTCACTTCATCTAATCGACCAATTGAACGGTCAATAGTTGTTCCGCCACCTTGAATGTTAAGTGTACGACCAAATTGTTTAATGTTTTTAATCATACGTTTAACAGCTGGAGTACAGTACAATGTACGACCTTCTGCAGGAACTCCTGCTTCGTCCATTTGTTCCATTAATTCATCAAATGTACTTAAGAAGTTTTCTTCTGTGATATTTAATTTCTTGATTTGTTTGTTTGTAGTATCTAATGCTTGTTTACGAGCAAATAATTTAGAAATCATATATTTATCCATTTCTGGAACCTTTTGAGTATCGTTGAATGTTTTTGTAATGTTAGCAATTGCTACCACATAATTCGTTTCATCTACATCTAATGGGTCTACTAATGTTGACCAATAACGTGTATTTTGTAATTGATATGTTTCCCATTGGTTTTCGTATTCAGCGTCTGTAACAGAAGTTGAACGACGAGCACTATCTCGACGACCATCTTTTACTAATAAACGAGGTACTTTAACTTCTTGAGCTCCTGTAAATTTTAATAATCCATTAGATGGAGAGTTCCATAATTTGTGAGTGAATAATAATCCATTCTCACTGTATCGTTTTTGCAATGCAGTTTGATAAGATTGTGCATAATTGACTACTGTTGCCATATTTTTTACCTTCTTTCTAAATAATTAATTTTATGCTGTAAAAGCTTCAATCATTTGAGCCGTTACATCTGTGTTATTACTTTCTGGTGTTGTTGCACCTTGTGGTTTAGCTCCTGCTACATGACCAGTTGCTGGCTCCGTATCAGGAACAAATAAAAAGCCTTTAGATTCTTTCAATGCAGTTAACTGGTCATCTAAACCTTTAACTCCACCATTTTCATCTAAAGACAGTTTCGATTTGTTTAATAAGCCATTCACGATTGAAGTATCATGAACTTTGTTGCTAATTTGCATTGAAATAGCATGGTTTAATTTAATATCTGCCATTTCATGCTCATGTTCTTCTTTTTGTGCTTTGTACTTCTTATCCAAATCGTTGTATTTTTGTAATAGTTCCGCATTATCTTCCGATTCTTTTTTAAGTACTTTCAAATCCTTATCACGTTCGTCCAATTGATTCTGCAGACTAGTTGCGTTACCTTCTGCAGCAGATAACTTGTTTTGCAACTCTTGAGTAGACTTGCCGTGTTCTGCCATGATTTGAGCAATCTGTTCTTCAGATAACTCTAACTTTTCCAAAAATTTTCTGTTCATTTCTTTCTCCTCCTGTACGATTGTTTAACGTGGCAACGACCACGCTGTTGGACAAAATAAAAAAGCCTTTTTACGTCATGCTTAGGACAAATTTTATTTAAAAACTTTGTTTGAAACCTTTGAATATACATCAACATAAGTTTCGTTTTTATCGCCATTATGAGTGATTTCAGCATAATCTCCGCATGGTTCGTCAGAAGAAATCTCATTCGTTCCTACCAACACTTTCCAGTTCTGAAGAACTTTGCTAAACCAAACAACATAGCAATCTTTAGCTTTGATTTCACGTCCTGACAGTCGAGTAAACTCTTCAGAAGCTAATCGTCTAGCTTTATCTAACATATACACCCCTCCTTTCGTTTAATTAGGTCGTGTAATCTTACCAAGCAATCTATCGCCTTCACGTTCCCAGTCATTAAATACATCATTTAATGTTTTTTTACTTGGTTCTACTGTAACCTTATGGTCATTCATCAAAATATCAACGTAAGGATTATCGCTCTTTTTCCCTTTTTTAGATTGATGACTTGGCATAATCGTTGAGCGACACCATACATGAAACGGTGGTGCAGTTTGTCCTGCTTTATATTTTGAAATAGGATATATTTTTCCATTTTTTCTTCTGCAAATCTTTGAAGTATTATTATCTAACACTGCAACTATCTCATAGTATTCTGCTCCAAGCTCTTTGATAGTATCCAACGTTGCTAAATTGTTGTAAAACGTTGTTTCAGTTTGAACTAATGTTCTAGCTTGACTAAAAGCTACTCCAGTTCTAAGAGTTAACTCTGTAGACATTCTGTCCACCGACCAACCACCAGTTAAGCCTTGGTCTATCACTTTTTGAATAGAATTAAACGTACGTTGACTTTGAGCCCAAATTCGCTCTGAAAACTCTTGTCCACTCCAATTAGTAGCCAATTTATTTCGTACTGCTTTTAGGTTCAAAATAGGTTTTTCAACTATTCCAAAATCAGCTAGATTCTTCATTTGTTGAATTTTACCTTTAACGTAAACTTCAGATAAGTTGTTCGTTATATTATCTGCTATACCATCTTTACCACCGTATAGTTCAGCCGTTTTCCGTTCAATTTCAGCAAGTAACGCTTCTTTTCTACTAATTCTATGACGGTAAGCTAATGCATCTAACAAAGGTGTAGGTGTGTCTGGATTCAAAACCATAACTCTAAACTTTTCGAGCGTAACTCCTTGAAACTCTTTCATCTCATTATCTCTCAAATAACGTTTAGCTTCAGCATGACTCATTTTGTGGTCTTTAGCATATCTTGCATAAAAAGTTTCAATTTCTGAAATCAAATCTTGTCTATAAGAAGCTAATTGATTACCTACTTTAGACAAATATCGTTCGCTGACTAAATGAGCGTTTTGTTCCTGTTGCAAGGCTCGTTTCATCCAGTACTTTCGACTTTCTTCTTCGTACTTATCAATTTTATCTTTCTTCATCTTCATCAACTACTTTCTCAAATGAATTTTGTTGATATTCTTCTATATGTTCTTTCTTTTGTTTTTCTAATCGTTCTTCAACTTCTGGTTTGTACCACGGGTGCTGTTCTCTAATCGTTAAATCATCTAGGATTCCGATTGAATTAGAACAATCTTGAATAGCTTCACTCTCGTTTGAAATAACATCTCGATTAAATACATAGCTAAATGTACTAATATCAAGCGTTATTCCATTATTTGAAGCATATTGTTGAGCAAACCACATAAATTGTTTTAGTCCCTTTTGGAACTCATTCTCTAGCTCATTACAATCTAAATCTAAGTCGGTATATCGCCATTTCAACGCTTGACCGCTTGCATTCCCCAGATTTTCATCTTGCGTGTCGATTGCTCTAGCAGATTCATATAGGAATTTTCGTGAACGGGCTATATCCTGTTCTGCTCCAGTCGTATCGTTGGTAGCTTGTAACGTATCTACTCCACCGTCGCTGGCTACTTTAACTGACCTAAATCTATTCAGGTTAGTCATAAACTCGTTTAAGTCTGCTCCTTGATAGTTTTTTAATACATAAATAAGCTTCGGCATATCCGCTAGCATATCTGCATTAGTGGACATTTGAAGCTGGATATTGTCGATTAATGATTTCACTTGAACAAGCAAGCTATCTTCATATTCGTTATATCTAAATGGAATTAATGGAACTTTATCCCAAACATAAGGAGTTTTATCTCCATCTCCATTTTGATAATAGAAATGAGCTTGTTTCTCTTTCGATACTGGATTCAATTCCAGATGATTATCTTTCCAAATATAGTCAGTAATACCCGTTTCATCCCAGTATTCTACATAAGTCTTATATACCTTTCGTTGAAACTCATAGACTGGCTGTACATATACTCTAATAAATGCATCCAGCTCGATATGACGTTCGTCTTTCCAGAATGGGATAATCTGTTCAGTTGGTATTTTAAATAGCCGTAATCGACCATTTTCATCATAATAAGGCAGTCCGTATGCTACACCTTTCAGAATAGCTTCTTTCCCTAATGATTTCACTGTAGAAAGCAATTCCTCATCAAAGATATCATTCAATATCTCTGCTTCTTGTTCGTTGTTACCATCTCCAATTGAAATAGTAGGCTCTTTAGAAAATAAATAACCAACTTTCTGGTCTACCAACTTCTTAAATAGTCCCATTTCAATTTGTGAGTTTGTTCTCCAGTCTACATCTACTCGTTTCTTCCTAATATCTGTATTATTTCGATAATAGTCATAAGCAGTTTTCATTAGTTTTGTTTTTTCTGAAGCTAGATGCTCTCTAATTTCAATTTCTAGTATTTCTTTTTCTGTCGTTCCAGTAATCATTAACTTAGTCAACAGATTTTCAAACCAATTACTCAAATCTTTATCTCCTCTCTACCAAAATGAAATGCTTGGTTGTTTCATATCGTCTTCAAATGCATATCTTGTTGCATCTATCGTATGATCGTTTACTTCTTCTAGTTTTGCTTTAGGATTTCCATCACGGTCAACTGCATAGTCAGCACTTTCAAACTCTCTAGCAATATTTGGTGTCCGTTTAGGGTCGATAACAATAGCTTCTAAATCATCAAGCCATCTTTCGCCATATTCCCTACTATCGGCACCTTTTTTAGCCCCTTGAACCAACGGAATATTCAAGTTGAGTCTTAATTCATCAATCGACTTAGGTTCTGCACTATCGCATGTTATCATTTGTGATTGATAGCCTTTTTCTCGTATTCTGCTGGCTAATTCACGGTTGCTAATCTTAACACCATAAATTTCATCCATTGCATAGATAATCCGTTTCTTTTTATCATAGTGCCATCTAACAAATGCTAGTGGGTCGTTTGCATATCCAAAATCATTACCTTGTCGAATATTATCAAATGTTTCTATTTCGTCATCCGTGATGGTTCTGAACACGAGGTTTTCAAAAGGTGCTACCCCTGAACCAATCGCTTTACCCAAATACTCCCACTCATACCGTCGTTCATTTCGTTGTTTTGTGGCTTCTGCCTCTTCAATGAATGCTTTTGATATAAAAGGGTTATCTAGGTATGTAGAATGGTGCACGCTCGTGTTTTTTGGCTGTATCATGCTCTCATACTTTTTATTTACCCACGACTGCTTTCTTTTAGGAGGGTTATACGAATAAAAGAATTTATAAAAAAGACCATCACCTAACTCACCACGTAATAACGAGTTGGTAATAGTCTTAACTTCATCTTCTGTTTTAAATTCAGCAAGCTCTTCAATCCATCCAATCGCAAATGGAAAACGACTGTCTTTTAACGACTTGATACGTTCAGGCTCTTGAGCTCCTCTAAAAATAATATAATTACCTCTAGGCAAGTACGTTAATCTCAAAGGCGACTTATTAGCTTTAAACAAATGGGTTACTCCTTGTTCACTAATAGCCCACTTCAATTGTTCATATACTGATTGTTCTAGCGTATTATCCGTTTTACGAATACAAACAGCGTTTACTGCATATCTCATAATCAATTGAATAATAACATGGGCTATATCTGAAGACTTACCAGACCCACGACCACCTTTTTCCACTACATGCAAAACATTAGGATTCAAAGCAGAGTGCCATAGAGGATGAAATGGTTTAGGTATTAAACTACTAATCTTCATCTGTTCCTCCTATATCATCAATAAATACAACTGGTTGACCGTCATAATATCCATTTTCAATAGCCAACGCACGTTTTTTATTTTCCAATTCAATCGTTTTGATTCTAGCTTTCTGTTCTTTGATATCATATTTATCTTTCGCATCAATAGTAGTTAATTTGCTAATTTGTTCAAACGCTTTAACATTACCCTCTAACGCTTTTTTCATCATCACTAACGCTAGTGCCATTTCATTAGTCGGTTCAAACCCTAAATCTTCTAATTGTTTTCTTGCGTTTGAGCTAGCTACATCAGCCTTTAATATGATTTCAAAAGCTTTTCTTAAGTCAGCCTTTTTCTTTCTAGCTTTCGCCGATGCTATTCCGCCTTTTCTTCCGTTTTCTCGAGCTTCACTCGAGCTTGGAACCTTTAAGTTATGCTCATTCGCCATCGCCCCACTTCCTTACAATAAAATAAAAAAGGTTGGTATATCCAACCTTTGAATTATCTTAAAAATGATGTAGCAGATACTAATCTAGGTTTTTGATTATACCTTTTAGCCAGTTCTCTGCTTTTTTCATTAACCATATCAATGTACGGCTTCACTTTGTTTTTAGCTTCTTTTAAATCTATTTCACCATTCCATAATAAAATTTTTGCTTTTTCCGCTTCTGATTTTAAAATTCTTACTTCTTCATTCATGGTTAATACCCCTATCAACTTCTTATTTCAGACACTCTAACCGATAAAAGTTAAAAAATCAAGTCCAATTCAGAATTTTATTCATCAACTTCAAGATTTTCTAAAACTGCTAATTCTCCAAATTCTTCCTTTATTTTTTTAGGATTTCCTTTATAAAAAACCAAAACATTTTGATGAGACCTTATAACTTTTCTACCACTATTCATTTGTCGTCTAGCTCGAAAAACACCTGAACCAAAGGAGTTTATTAAAATTATATCATTATAAAACATAATCCCACATTCGGAAAAAGCCTGTTTAGTAACTCCTGTAAGATCCCTGTAAAATCCTTTTTTATCCCTAACATCGCTGATAGTGACAATAGCAAATCTATTACTTTTTAGTTTGTTAGCAAATTTTTGAAGTATTTTTGTGTACATAGAACAAAATTCATCGTAAGACATATTCGATATGTCTTTTTCGTTGTCGCTATAAACCTCTAAATCAAAATAAGGCGGACAGGCAAATATTAAATCAGCACTTTCGTCATCTATGTAATCATCAACATTAGAAGAATCATCACAAATCCAGTTTATCTTATCTAAATTAACTCCGATTTCTCTTGCGTTCTTATAATTCGCATCAATTTGCTCGCTCCTTAAATCAATACCAGTATATGCAATGCCTAAGTCTTTCCATTTTCTTTTCCTATCTATCCAAACCCCTTGCCTAGTATCGAAAATTGATTGTGGTGTAACTACAAAATCATCCACTAACGATCCCGAGTAGTCATTTTCTTTTACTTTCTGTTCGGTGGTTTCAAAATCTTCATCTTCTACCACAAAGCCAAAGTCAGACATATCAATACTTAAAATGTTATCTAATTCTAAATTTAATAAACCTAAGTCAAAATCTGTATTCATGGTTGTTTTGTTATGAATTAAAATATATGCTTTCTTTTCTTCTTCAGATAGATGACTTAAACGAATACAAGGAACTTTATCTATTCCCATTTCCTGAAGAGCATACAATCGTCCATGACCTTCGATAATAATATTATTCTCATCAACTGCTATTGGGTCATTAAAACCAAATTGATTGATACTTTCTATAATCTGGTCTATTTGTTCTTGCGGATGCAACTTAGCATTATTTTTATACTCGATTAAATCCGCCACTTTTAGCATTTCTATTTCCATCTTTACCTCCTAAATAATAAAAAGCGTAAGGAACAAATCCCCACGCTTAATTTTGCTCCCTCCTTATTACAGTATTGAAAGGAGCCTTGTAACCTTATTTTGTGTCTTAAAATATGATATTTCAGCTTTCGCCTACAAAGGTAGTAGGGGTCGAACCTACCTCGATAACGAGCGACCACGTAGTGGGATTTGAACCCACCTCGAACAACGAGCGACCAACGTAGTAGGATTTGAACCTACCTCGATATCAAGCGACCAACTTCGTACCTTTAAACTAGAGGAAGTAATACTCCAGCATATATATATTCCTAGTTTTAGCTAGGACTGTCATAGATGTTTCCGCAAATATGACGATTAATAGAGAGGTGACTCTATTTGTGTGCGTATACCAATACCGTATTGCAGGTATTAATCAGAATGACTGGACTCGAACCAGCACCATTTCGATTATTTCAAACCGCTCTTCCCTTAAGCTACATTCTACTATGGAGTTATGCTCACAAAACTAACAACCAATTAGACAGAAAATTGGAATGTTTTAAACAAAATTACTTAGGAGACACTAATTTTTAAAATTGGTTGCTAGTTTTCTAAATATAACAATGGAAAAGGAGGGAAGAAAAAATTATTAAAAACTACCTCCAATTCCACACTACTATGATACCTCGTACTCTCTGTATTCTCCTTGCACATTTCTAGCAAGTTACTTTTTTTATCTTCGCATTTACTTCGTCAACTCTCCCAAATCAAGTAACAATTCATCAATTCCAACACCACCTTCAAATACTAATAACGAACCACTTTTAAAGCATTCTGCAAAATATAACAAAGCTCGTTCTAGCTCTCTATAAAATTCAGACTCTGACATATCTAGCGTTACATAGATTGCTATGTCACTATCATAGTTTTTACAATATTTCATAATCAGCAATTGTCTTAGATATGCATTACTCACTTGGTTAATTCCACATTCAATATCTTCTACCATTTTTTGTGCAGTCATTTGTCTTTCTATATATTTTTCTAAAGGTTTGTTTACTGCACCAGTATATGATCGTGGCTCGAATGAATAAGTTGCCGTTACTTTCGTTACAAATTCCTCTCCAGCAATCTTCTTTAATTGCTTGTAAGCTGTTAGCATTGTAACAACTTTCTCTTTTGTTGCTCGTTTATCTAATTTCCTCACCAAAAATGTAGCCACCCCTCATGTCTCGTGTTATAATTTAATTACTATTTGATTGCCACTTCTATGAGGAGTGGTCTTTTTTTATTTTTCAACTAATCCTTCTAACAAAT
>QWCO01000693.1_pt1 | contig 15033 bp, 10 predicted proteins | sample 1972611 | NCBI WGS metagenome assembly QWCO01 (sample SAMN09866706, study PRJNA288562) | Human oral metagenome isolate term1_saliva, whole genome shotgun sequencing... | reverse complement strand
AAAGGTGCGCGTGGCACGGCTGAGTTTGACGATGCCCATCTGCATGAGGTTGTAACCCAAGATGCCGTCGATGCCGAAACGCTCGGTGGGACTGCCCTCTGGCCAGCACATGGCGGCGACGTTGCGGAAGTCGACACTACCGACGCGAAGTGAATCGAAACGTGCCATGCGGGCGGTGACGGGACGACCGTTGGAGTCTTGTCCGGTCTGTGCCTCACCGAGGGTGAGGCCGGCTCGTTGGGCAAAGGAATAACTCACACAACAAGGGGCACCGGTGTCGAGGAGGAAACGGCCGCGTGTGCCGTTGACGGTGACGTCGATCATGAATTTGCCGTTTTGCTCCACATAGGGGACGACGGCGCGGAAATGCTGCGCCATGCCGGCGGTGGGAAGCAGGGCGATGAGCAGGAGGAGAAGGCGGAAGAGGCGCATAAGCGATGATTAGAGAGAAAAACAACGACCACTCCCCGTGTGGCCGGTAGCGGCACGGGGAGCGGCGTGAGCGGAGGGGACTACGAATCAGCGAGTGGGAACTTTCGCGATTTCGTCGAGCAGGCGTTCAGTGGGGAAGTAACCAACGATGCTACCGACTTTGGTGCCGTCGGGATTGAGAATGAGCATCGTGGGGAAGGAGTTGATGCCAAACTGCTTAGACACAGCCGGTCCTTCTCCCTTTTCCATATCGATTTGGAGGTTGATGAAACGCGCATTGAGCACTTTGCCCACTTCGGGTTGGGGGAAGACTTCGCGTGCGAGTTTCTTACAGGGGCCGCACCAACTGGTGTAGCAATCGACAAAGACTTGTTTGCCTTCCTTGGCGGCTTTGGCCAGTGCGTCTTTGAGCGAGAGTTGTTCGAAGTTCACTCCGTCGTGTTTCTCGAGCCGATCGGCAAGGAAACCGAGACGCTTGGCGGCTTCGCCGGTGTTGCGGGTCGCGGCTTCGCGGAGATAGGCGACGACTTGCTTCGTTTGCTCGGCCGTCATGTCGGGGAAGTCGAAGGTGAGTTCGTAAGATGCACGATCGAAGCGGAAGGCGTCGCCCTTGGCGCGCATGTAGTCGAGGAGTTCGCCAATGCGCTTCTCACCGCGGAGTTGCGCCAGTTTGCAGGCCACATAAACGACGGAGGTGTCGGGGATGTTGGCACGGCGAGCGTCGATTTGCATACCGAGCACGGCATCGGCGTTGTAGGGGGTGGAACCGGCGGCGTAGCCGGCAGCTTCGGCGTAGAAGAGACTTTCGACGAAGTCATTGACCTTCTGTCCGTTGTTTTTCACGAACTCGTCTTTGTTGTCGAGCAGGTGCTTGAAGAGAGGGCTTTCGCGATCGGTGATGAGTTTTGACACGACAAACCAGTTTTCGGCTTTGGCGTAGTCTTTGGGCTTGAGGGCAGCCACGTATTCTTGTGCCACCTTGTCGAACTGCTCTTTGTCGTCGGCGAGATTGAGGTCGTAGAGATAGGCGAGGAGCGTCTTTTTGTCGCGCTTTCCTTTCTTATAAGCGGCTTCGAGTCCGGGGAGCGAGGTTTTGGGCGAGAGAGCGCGCATCACGTCTTCTTTGAATTCGGGCAACTTCTTACCCCCTACAATGCGCAGGAGGACATTGCCATCGGCATCGAGCACGAGGAAGTGGGCAAAGCGACGAATGTCATAGCGCTTGGCGACTGCGGCATTGGCGCGCTTGCTCACATCGATGTAGAGATTGACGAAGTTTCGGTTCATGTAGTCGGCAAACTCGGCATCAGAGAAGACGTACTTGTTCATGCCGTGGCAGGGGATGGCCCAGTCGGCGAAGCAGTTGAAGAAGATGGGCTTCTTCTCGGCACGGGCGCGCGCCAAGGCTTCGTCGAGCGTGTAGACATATTGGAGTTTGACGTCGGCTTTGACGCGATCGCCATACATGCTCGGCTCGGGCTGTGCGAAGGCGGCCAGCGGCGAGAGCGTGCTCACAGCCAAACTGAGCGAAAAAAAGAGGTGACGGAGAGACATGAAAATAAGATAAGTCTAAAAATTCGATTATCGGGTGTAAGACGGCCACACTCGAAGTCGTCGGGCGTCGACGACTTCGAGCATCGGCCGAAAGGAGGCAGGGTGCGTTACTTGAGGTCTTTGACGCAACGCACGCTGTAGAGTACGGGACGGTAGTTGTTAGCCACTCGACTGGTGCCGCGCCACACTTTGGTGGTGAAGTGATCGGAGAGGCGCACATAGGCCGCGGGGATGGAGTCTTGCAATATCGTGTGGGTTGCCGTCCAGAAATACCAGGCCTTGTCTTTGTTTTCAAAGAAGTTGCCGGACTCGCGCTGATAGAGATTACCACCGGTGCGGAGGGCGTTGAAACCGGATTTTCCGCCTACGCTGAGCAAGGTAGCGAGTCCTTCGCCGCGCCACGCTTCGTCGAGATCAGCTTCTGCGGCGGGCAAACCGAGGGTGCGTTCCAGCTTTTTCCAATCTTCGTCGGTGGGCAGGCGCCAACCTTCGGGAGCGGCCTTTTGCGCAGCGGCAAAGGTATAGAGAAATCCATTTTTGGCCACGTAGCCACCGTTATCTTTTTCGGTTTTCTCAAAATTGGCCATTCCGGCCTTGTGGCGCGCTTCGGGCAACTCGGCATATTTGAGGAGCCGGACGGTGAGGGTGTCGTCGAAAGCGGGGTTGAGATAGCGGATGTTCTCACGCACTTCGGCAATGGTCATGCGGCCGCGCTTGAGTTGCTTGATGAAGCCTTCGACCCACGGTGCAATGGGCGTGCCGTCGACTTCCCATCCGTTGTATTTCGGATCGTGGAAAAGGCGATCGATGAGTTCGGTCACGGCTGCATTGTCGGGCACAATCTTGGTGAGATCGACCGGGCGCTCATTCCAAGAATAGGCACCGTCGAGGCTGTAACCGTTAGGTGCGTAGCGCAGGTTTTCGGCCATCCAAAGTTGGTCGCCGACGCGCACGGTGTGGTACACGTTGTTGTCGCGAGGATCGGTGAAATCCTCTCCGGGTTGCACCGCGGAGAGATTATACTGGATCGTCTTCGGTTCGTCGCTTCCGCAAGAGGCCGCGAAGAGCGCGGCGGCAGAGAGGAGGGCGAGACAGAGAGGTTTGAAGATAGACATAGCGATGAGGAGATGAAATTGCGGAGTTCACCGCGTTTTTATTCGTTCAAACGATTGTAGTCGAGGTTGACCCCGAGTTCGCCGGTGACGAAACGGCGAAGGATTTCGTACTTGGTCATCACGACGGGCAGGTGTCCATAGCGCTGACGGAACCCGCCATCGCCCAACCAAAGCATGGCCTTGATAAAGTATTCGCGATCTTCATCGGCGTCGCGAGGGGCGAATGAACCGGTTTGATTCCAACCGCGGATGAAGCCGAAAGCGCCAATCTCGTTGAGCATCTTGTCGCGAATCTCGATGGCTTCGTCCTCACTCTCGACTGTGGGCGCGCCGCTGCCGAGATCTTTGAGCAGCAGGGTGACCAAGTCCTCATGATTGAAGGTCGTGTAGGGCGGTTGGTCGTAAAGCGCATTGACCGAAAGGACGTAGCTCTTCTTACCCATCTCGATGACGGTGGGGCAAGGCGAGGTTTCGTTGAGTCGCTTCCATTCGAGGTCATACCACCCTTTCTGGGTGCTGACATCTGCAAATTCGCCGCAGAGTTCGCGATTGGCCTTGATGCGGTCGCTCACCATGCTGTTGACGATTTCGGCAATCTGTGCATTGACCGAATCCTCGACGGTGATGTCTTTGACCCGAGCGAGCACCAAGGTGCGGAAACCGACGTGGTAGATCGGTTTTTCGACCTTGTTGGCCGACGAAACGGTGAGGGTGTCGGCCACCATGACCGAGAAGGGACGCATCTGGCGGCTGATCTTACCCAAATAGGCGTCGACAAAACGCAAGGCGCGCAGTTGCTCTTCGGCGGTGCGCAGATAGTCGTAGCGATACTCCACCCCTCGGCTATAACCGAAGAAGGTCCAGTTGAGATCGACCGTTTCGTAACGGCGCGAGGCGCTGTCGGCGGGAGCTGTGCCGCCGTGAACGGCCACGGTGTCATTAAAATACACGGGGACGCCGTATTTCTTATAGATTTCGTAGCGCGCATGCTGCACAGGGTCTGCGGCATTGTCAACGACCGCGAAATCACGCTCAAAGGTGACAGCGGGCGTGATGCTCTCTTCGCTTTTGCAGGCGAAGAATAGCAACGGCAGGAGAAGGAACAGGAGCTGTTTCATGAACGATGTGACTTAATGGGGAATGAGTGATGGGAGCCGATGCGCCGCTTAAGGGGCAGGGGTCGGCGTGGGGTTGTCTTCTTCGTCGTCGGTGGGCAGCGTCGGCAGCGGTTTGGGCTGCTTCACTTCCTCACGCTTGGGACGAATGTTGTTGGGCATCGGCACCTTGTCGAACTCGATGACCGAAAGGGGTATCGAGAAGGTGTAGGCGGGATCTCCTGCCGGCAAGACAAAGGTGTGTGTCGTCAAAAAGGCGTTGGAATTAGAGTAGGCATTGAAGGCATGCACCACATTCTTCTTCAAAGGCTGCACCGTGTTCACCGCATAGCGACGCAGATCGAACCAACGCTGGCCTTCGAAGCAGAGTTCGCGACGGCGTTCGGCACGGATCTCGTCGACCAATGCCTTGCCGGAGAGGGGCGTGGGCGAATAGTCGGCGATGCGGCGTTGCTGCAAACGACCCAAGGTAGCGGAAGCCTCAGCGCTCTTCCCTTGCATGGCTTGTGCCTCGGCCAGGTTCAGATAGGCTTCGGACGCACGGAGCAAGAAACCGTCGGAGATGTGGTTTTCGCCCGTGACACGCTCATATTTATTAGAGAGCGAGATGCTGTCGGAAAGGCCGTTGACAGAGAAAAAGACTTGTTTGCGCACGTCGGTGTCGACATAGGAGTCATACAATTCGCGGGTGACGCAGAAATCGCCGGGAGCGCCGGTGAGCGACGTGCCCTTGTCTTGCGCTGCCACATAATTGGCGCCTTGTGAGAAGAGAACTTCGGGATTGTTGCGCGTGAGGAAGGGTTTGCCCGCTTGGAAATCAGTGAGGGCGGCCAATTTTACCCGCGGACTTTCCACCACACGCTTGGCGGCCTGTTCGGCTTCTGCCCAACGCTGCATGTAGAGCAGGGTGCGACTGAGCAAAACACCTGCCGCTTCTGCCGAGGCACGGTGCAGACGGAAACGATCGGGCTGGGGCGAAACGGTGAGTTGGTCGACGGCCAAGTTCAAGTCTGCAACGATCTGCGCATAAACTTGTCCTGTGGTGGCACGTTCGAATTGGGTCGCTTTGTCCTTCTCGTGCTCCACGTGCGGCGTGAGCTTGAGGGGTACGCAGAGATCGGTCGAGGCCGAATCCACACGATAGGGTTTTCCGTAGAGGTTGGCGAGCGCCAAATAGAATTGTGCACGAGCAAAATGCGCTTCGCCCTTCACGCGATGGTAAAGTGCTTCGTCCTCTTTGGTGGCGTGTGGCATTTCGTCGACAATGTCGATGATGTTGTTGGCGTGACTGATGCTAGCATAGAGCGTTTTCCACGTCGCATCGTCGCCCGCCTTGTTGGTGGCACCATAATTATAGCGCACATCTTGTTGCCAAGTGAAGTAACCGTAGAGGGGCGCCAGCGTGTGTGTCCACGCCGTGTTGGCGATGTTGCCCTGCTGCGAGGTGCCGGTGGTATTGATGTCGTCGTCGAGTGCATTGACGAAACCATAAACGCCGGCGTTCATCCCTTTGCTGACTTCGTGGCTGCGAAGATAAACATCACCGACGAGCAGTTCGTTGAGATCGGTGACGCTTTTCGCCACCACAAGATCTTGCGAATATTGGTCGAGGAAGTCGTTGCAGCTCACCGTGGTGAGCGCGAGCAGGCCGAGACCGAGAGAAAAGATATACTGTTTCATGAGGTGTGGCGAATTAGAAGGTGATGCGCAAACCCAACGTGTAGGACGGACGGAGCGAGAGCGCCGTTTGGATCGAGAAACCGTTTTGCGTGGGATCCTGTCCTTTGAGTTCCGACGACTTGAGGGTGAAGAGGTTCGTCACCGAGAAGTCGAGCGCGAGGTTGGAGAAAGGCATTTTCTTGAGTTGGCGCTGCGAGAACTGGTAGCGGAAGGTGACGTTCGAGAGGCGGAGATAGCTGCCCGAAACGACGCGCACATCAGCATTGTCGTACATCGACCAGTAGTTGTCGGCAAACGATTTGAAGCCTTTGAGATCGCTGTTCGAGGAGTTGCTCCAGTGGAAGCGGTTGCGCTGATATTCGGGATCGCTGGGGCTGATGAGCGACGGATAGTCCGTGTGACGCTCGTCGCCAGGACGACGCCAGCGGTCGACAAACTCCTTGCGGACGTTGTTTTCCGACGAAACACCGTCGAGGATATCCTTATAGAGCGCGAATTTGCGAATCTTGTTGCCAAGGGCGTAGTTGAAGCTGGCCGCCAACGACACTTGCTTGTAGCGCAGTGTGGTGTAGAACGAACCGCTGAAGTTCGGCTCGCGACTACCGCTGCGCGCCATGACGAGTTGCATGATGCGGTCGAGCGTTTTGCCTTCGAGCAAGTGCTGTCGATCCTTATAGTCGTCGAAGAGGGGAAGACCGTTGGAGGGATCGAGGCCGAGGAAGCGATAGCTGTAGAACGTGCCGATGCTTTGTCCGTCGATCACGGCCGTACCGTTGAGATAATCGTTGAGCGTGTAGTCGTTGATGGACTTCGTCTCGATGCGGTTGTACACCACAGAATAGTTCGAGGAGAGCATCCACGACCAGTCGCGCGTTTTGATGGGATAAGCCGTGAGGTTGATGCTGAAACCACTATTGTAGAGGTCGCTGCCGTTCATCACATAGTTGTCCGTGCCGTTGATCGACGACACCGGCGTGTTGTTGAAGGCATCGCGCGTATGTTTGTAGTAACCATCGAAGCCGAACGAGAGGCGATAGTCGAAGAGCGCCATGTCAAAACCGGCGTTGAACTGATCGGTCTGCTCCCAACGCAGGTTGGGGTTGGGCAGTGCGAACACCTTTGCCGTGTTTTCTCCATAATAAGTGTCTACGCTCTCTTGGCGGAGAAGGAGATTCGGCGTTTGGTTGTCGACCATGTTGCCGGTCTTACCGAAAGAGGTGCGGAAACGGAAGTCGCTCACCACGTCATAGGGGCGGAGTGCCAACTCTTTGAGGTTGAGCATACCCGAAGCCGACCACACGGGCAGGAACTTCTCGTTGCTGCGCGAACCGAACTTGTTCGACGCGTCGAAACGCGTGTTGGCACTGAGCGAGAACAGGCTGCCGTAAGAATAAGAGAAAATGGCGTAACCGCTGAGACGATGCGTCTTGTCGGCCTTGATCGAAGGCGTGTTGCTCGCCAACCACTTCGCGTAGTAGGGAAACTTTTGCACCTCTTCGGCCGTCATGTGCACATATTTCAGTCCGCGATCCTTATAGAAACCGCGCGTGTTGGTGCTGAAACCGTCGGTGTTCGACGTGTTCATTTCGTAACCCAACGAAGCGCTCACCAAATGCTTTTTGGCCGCGCCGAGGGCGTGACGCAGGTTGGCTTGTGCACGCAGCGTGAAGTTTTCGTTCACATTGCGTCCCGAGTTATACACCCCACCGTAGGGCAGATCGCTCTTGCCGTATTGTCCGGGGATGGGATCGACGCCGTATTCGCTGTTGCGGAGTTGCGCCACATAGTTCGATTTCTCGCCAAACCACGTATCGTTGTCGCTCGTGTTGCGCTGGTACGACGTGGTGAGTGTGAAGTCGAGGAGTTGGCGGAAGCGATAGGTGAGATCGAGCGCGGCCATGACGCCGTTCGAGGAGTAGTTTTTCTCCGTGTTGTCGATCTCGTTGAGAATATTGTAGCGGTATTTGTATTGTCCGTCCTTGTCGGTGCCCACATTGTAGGCGTGGCGCTGATAGTAGTAGTACGAACCATCGTTGTTGAACGCGGGCAGGGCGCGCGTCGTGCCGTAAGCGTAGCCCAGCGGATCGATCTCGCCGGGAAGCTGCTCCTTCTTCTGCACATTGGCATTGAGGCGCACATTCGCCTGAATCACCTTGGCGATGCGCGTTTGCATGTTGAGCGAAGCGGTGTAGCGGTCGTTGCGATGACGGAGTTGCACACCCTCTTCCTTATTATAACCGAGCGAAGCGTAGTAACGCGCCGTTTCGCTTCCGCCGGAAAGGGCGATGGTGTGGTTGTGGTTGAAGGTGTCGTGGGTCAAGAGGCCGAACCAATCCGTGTTGGCCGTTTCGGCCTGACGCGCCTGCGCCACAAAGGTGTCATAGTCAATCTGTCCCGTGACATAACGGTGATAAGCTCCTTCGTAACCCACCATCGTCATGTGATTGGGGAACGTGTAGTGGAGGTTCACCAAGTCTTGGCCGAAGCGCACGCGCTCCTGCGAGTTCATCAGGTTGATGTTGCTGTCGGTATATCGCGGACGCGCCGTGTATTTGAACTGCGCATTGTAGGTGATGCGAGGAGGACCGGGATCACCCTTCTTGGTGGTCACCACAATCACACCGTTGGCGGCACGCGTTCCGTAGAGTGCGGTCGCCGCGGCGTCCTTGAGCACGTCAACGCGCTCAATGTCTTGCGGGTTGAGTCCCGAAATGGCATTACCGATATAGTTGATGTAGTCCGGGTCATTGAGTTGTTCGTTGGTCACATCGACAGGATCGGACAAGGGGATACCGTCGAGCACCCACAGCGGTTCGCGGTTGCCGATGAGGGTCGACGTACCGCGAATGCGCATGCGCGCCGTCGCACCGACTTCACCAGAGTTTTGCATGAACACCATGTCGGGCACGCGGCCTTCGAGCGCCTGCTCCAGACTCGTCATGCCCGGCATGAGGATTTCGTCCATCTTGAGCGAGGTGATCGCACTCGTCTTCTCGCGCGTGCTGATCGTGCCGTAGCCCGTCACCACCGCCTCGCCCAAACTCTTCGAATTGTCTTCGAGCATGAAGTCATAGTGCATCACGCCGGTTTTCGTGGTCTTCACCTGGCGCTGCATACCGATGTAGGATACAGCGACATTCAGACCGGCCAAACTCTGTCCGGCCGGAAGATTGATCACATATTTACCGGTCTCGTCCGTCTGAACGGTCCAAGTCTTTTTGCCGTGCTTCACGCGCACATAAGCTCCAACGAGCGGTTCGCCTTGCTTGTTGAAGACCATGCCCGAGAGCTGGTGTGCATCGGGACCCGTGGGCTGTTGAGCCGAAGAGGGAAGCGCAAAACTCAGCGCCGCACTCATCAGGAGACTCCCGACCAACACTTTCGGATGTACTGATTTCCTCATGTATCGATGGTTTAGGGTGTTTTATTTAAGAAAACCGCAATATAGACAGCGAAACGAAGTATTTTCCACCTATATATACATTGTATATTCAAACAGAAAAACAGCGTTCATTGCAAAAATACAGACTTCGTGACAATCTAACAACATTCTACTTGTTTTTCTGCGCAATTATTTTCGCCATTGTCTCGCTTTCGACCTGTTTTAGTTACGAAATTATCAATTTCGCACGCTTTTCGTATGCAAATGCAGTGTAGGGAGACAAAAAAACGCCCAACTTTTGGAAGAAAGTTGAGCGTTTTTCGTCGAAACCTGGCTGCTTTTTGCAGAAGGTAGGCCACTTTTGCTGCTTCATCGGGAGCGAACGCCCGAAACGAGCGCCGAAACTGGGGAAAACACGGCGCTGCGCCGGCATCAATGCGCCGGCAACTCCAACAGGCGGCGCACCAGCGGCAGCACCACGGCCGAAACCACCGCGCCGTTGAGCGAATGCTCGCCGTCGAAGACCACCATCTGCGCCTTGCCGTAGTGTTTCGCAAAATCTTTCTGATGATTCACGCGCTTGTCGTGCGCACCGAACAAGCCCCACACAAGCGCTTTCTCCTCGGCGGTGATGCCCTTGAAGAGTTGTTTCTCCAATTCACGAAACTGGTCGATCATCGCGCGATCGACCTTAAACTCCTTCGCGCCGTCTTGGCGTTTGTTGAAAAATTCGCGGTGTCCCATGCCGCCGAACGTCAGGTTTTTCGCCATCGTGAACGCGGGATTGATCAGTATGCGGGGAATGCCGCGCAACTGTTCGCCGTAGAGTCCGCCCATCGAAGCGGTGACGATCAGATCGGGGGCTTCGTCGGCCACCAGCCTGCGGAGAAACGGCATCGCCTCGGCCGGCATCACGGGAATGTCGGGCGCGATGACCGTCACTCCGTCGGCATACAGTTGTTCGCGCAGCATAATCGCCGTGCCGTTGTGGCCGCTCGAAGCGAAACCGTGGAGAAAGAGTATTTTTTTCATCGTGAAGAACAGACTATTTCCTATAAAAAGAAATAGCATGAGAAGTTACTTTCCGGCATGGTTATCCTACGCCCACTTCACATGCTATTTCCATGATGTGCTGCAAAGGTACAATAAAAAAGCGCATAGTTCCAAATTTGAAACTATGCGCTGCTGTCTTCGTCACCGCTGTGCGAAGAAAGGGTGCGTCGTCGCGGTCAATAATATAACCCCGTGAGACGAACGATCTGCCGGCAGATCAGAACGACAAACGCACACCGGCAAAATAACTGCGGGGAGCCATCGGGCCGTAGATGTAAGCCGAATCGCGGGGGTGGCCGAGGTCGAAGTCATCTTGATAGGAATCGAAGAGATTCTGTACACCGGCATAAACCTGCGCTTTGTAGTAACTGCGGATGGGGATTGTATACTGCACCTTGAGACCACATTCGAAGAAGACGGGCGTCTTGAACGTGCGCGGACCGAGCACCGTTACATTGTCCTGTCCCTCACCGCTCATCACGCGGTCGTGGCGTACCGTGGCCGAGGGGCGACCTTCATATTCGGTCAAGCCCGTGGGCTTCTTCAAGTCATCCTCGCCGTTGGCATCCTTGGCGTAGTCGGTCGGGATTTCGTGGCCGGCCAACATCGAACCCGTGAGGTTACCGGTGAACGAGATGTCGAGGTGCTTCATCGGGGTGAAGGTCGAAACGAAATAACCGTACACGTCGGGCGTGCGATAAATGCGGCGCGTGGTGTAAGCGTCGTTCTCGTTCCACTGCTGTGCGTCGTTCCACTGACTGCGGTGGTACGTGGCACCGGCCTGCAACGTCCAATACTTCGGCAGCGTGAGGCGACCTTCCAAGCTGACGCCCATCACCTTCGCACCCGAAGAGTTGGTGCGGGTTTTCACGATCACACCGTCGCGTTCCGCCTGCGTGAGGTTGAAGGCATCGTGCAGTTCGGTGTAGAACGCCTCGGCCGTGAGGTTCAACTGCCAGTCGGCACCCAAACGGGTGTACCAGTCGGCCGAAAGGCTGAAGCTGTTCGAACGCTCCTCGCGGAGGTTCTTTGCATTCTCGATCAAGATCAGATCACCGCCGGCGTTGTCCACGTGCAAGTCCTCGTCGAAGATTTGCGGAGCGCGGAAACCGGCGCTATAGTTGGCGCGCAGCACCAAGTCGGGGGTGGGATTGAAGCGCACGTTGGCACGCGGACTCAAAATGGCGTGGTCGAGCAGCGAGTGCTTGTCCAAACGGCCGCCCACGAGGAAGCTCCACTGCGCCGTCTTCCACTCATTTTGCAGATAAGCCGAAGTGGTGTGCACGTTTTGTTTGAGGTAGTTCGTGCGGAATCCGCTCTTGTCCTCCAAATCGTCGTGATTGTATTCCACACCCACCGTGAATTGCGAGGGCATGAAGAACAGGCGTTCAAAATCGTAAGCATACTGTGCGCCGAGCACACCGGTGTAGCCCTTTGTGCGGCCGTAGCTCACCATACGCTTGTTCATTTCGGCCGTCTCTTCGGGAGTGAGCGGTGTTTTCTTGGCCTTTTCGAGAAAATCCGACACGGGGGTTTCACCACCGCCGTAGTAACTTTCGCGCTGCACCTTCATAAATGAGGCAAAGGCGTTGACACGGTGGCGCGTGTCGGGCGAGATGAAGCTGTAGTTCAAACTTCCCGTCAGGTTGTTGTGGCGAAGCTGTTCGGCCGTGTGTGCATCGTGCGGCTCGCTGTCAAAGCGGTCGCCGCCGCGGCGAAATTCGCGCGTGTTGTGCAGTTCGGCCGTCAAACGCGAGAGATCGGTCAGGCGCGCAAAGCCGCGCAAACCCACGTTGTTACCGTCGAGCTTCGGCATTTCCGAATAGCCGTCGCCGTTGCGGTCGTAAGGCGAACGATGGTGCAGCTGTCCGAAGAAAGTGAGGCCGAATTGGTTGTCGTCCGTCACATAGGTGGCATTGATGTTGGTGTTGTTCTCAAACGTGTTCAGACCACCGATGCCGCGAATCTCGTGCGACACCGCCGCCGAGGAAGCCGTGGGATCTTTCGTGATCACATTGATCACCCCGGCGATGGCCGATGAACCGAAGAGCGCCGAACCGCCGCCGCGCATCACCTCAACGCGCTCGATCATGTTGGTCGGAATCTGTTCCAAACCGTAGATGCCCGCCAAACTACTGAACACGGGACGCGAGTCGATGAGCACTTGCGAGTAAGGCCCTTCCAAACCGTTGATGCGCACCTGCGAAAAACCGCAGTTCTGGCAATTATCTTCCACGCGCACGCCGGGTTGGAACTTCAGCGCCTGCGAGAGGAACGAACTTTGCGTGTTGTCAAAGATTTTGGCGTCGAGCACGTTCACGAGCGTCGGTGCCAAGCGGCGTTTCGTCACATTGCGTGTGGCCGACACCACCACATCGCCGAGCGACACACCTTGCGGAACGAGCTCAAAGTCAGCAACCAGCGTAGCATCTGGTTTTGTTGTAACCTTGTGTGTCTGCGGCACAAAGCCGGGCACGTCCACTTCGACCTGCAAGGCGCCGATAGGTAGATTTTTGAGCATGAAGTGTCCGGTCACGTCGGTCGACACCGAAATGCGGTGTCCTTTCACCGTTACCAAGACGCGGGGTAAGAACTCGCCCGTGGCGGAGTTGCGCACATGCCCCACGATGTGCGCCGGTCGGTCGTCGGGCGCGGCCGTGGCGGTTGAGCCCCCCATAAAGAGCATCAACAGCGCCAACAAGAATAGGGTAAAAACTTTTTTCATGTAAATTGGATCTTAAAAAGAGGAACGATCGCATCGATGCGGCGACTTCCTCGCTATGTTTTATTTCTCGGTGCAAAGTTCCGCACTATTTCTCTCCTGCACAATACCCAAAAGTGGGTAAAAAAAAGGAGATTTATCAGTCACTTTCGCCGAAAATCTCGTTTACAACCTACAAATCTCCTTTTTCACTACCCACAAATAGTGAGACCCGTCCGCGGCGACTGCGCTCGCACCGCCTCTCCCCCACCATGAAAGCCGAACGATGCTGCTCAAACGCAAATAAAAGTCCGACGTTTGCAGTGAAACGTCGGACTTTTACTACGCCGGTGCAGTGTTGCTTTTCCGGCTATGCGGGTTGGCGTGTCGCGGCATGCCGAGACGAGATTAGTACAGCGGCACTTCGGTAACAAGGCTGCGGCCGTCCACGAGTGTCAGTGTGAAGCGGAGCTTAGTGCAACCTTCGGCCGGCTGGTCCCACACCAACAGGCGGAAGGAAGGTACGTACAAAGAAGGCTCGGCCTTCGTATTTAAGAGCCAATCGTCTTTTACGCTGAACGTATCGACGCTCGCTGCTTCGTAATGCTCGTGGAAAACGCCCTCTCTTGAGCGGAAGGCCATGTATATTCTCACGCCGCGCAACAAGGGATAGGAGTAGTTGCCCAGGTCGCGTGTCTTTCCTCTGCTGTCGATCCCGAGCACCGAAAGTTCCTTCACCCCGAAGAGTCGAGGGGCAATGCCGATAGACTGGTGGAAAAGCGCATCGAGATCTGGTGGAAAAGCGCATCGAGATCAGCATTGAACTGTGCGTCGCTTTCTTTTTGTCGGTAGATCGTGTCGCCGACGGCCAGCACCTGAAAAGAATAAGCCGACACCGACGGAAGGTTGTGACGGCGAAATATAGTCTTGCCTTCCATCTCGACGTGGAGCTGTCGGGGCAACATCGGGACGATACGTCGGGGCTCGCTCACGCGAAGGCCGGCCGCCGTTGTGGAAACAACGTGCTCGAATGCCTTGCCATCGTAGACCTTGGCCGCATGAATGAGCGAGTCGGTGCTGATGAGTCCGGCGCGCTGCGTCGGTTCAGCATCGTCTTGGCAGGCAGTGGTGCAGAAAAGGCCGCTCAAAGCGAGCAGGAGAGAGAGTGAAAAGAGGGAATGGATGAGTTTCATGATCTGGCAGGATGGTTCATCGTAGTGTTGCAACGAAGTGGAAAGTTTGGTGCCGTCTTCCAATTCGATTTCGAGCAAAAGCCAAGCATAGGCTCGTCGAAGCTCAACAGGAAAATGAAAGTCTACCACCGGACACAGTTCACCGAAGATTTCGGGACGCGCATTGGCGGCATTTAGGAGGAGGTCGCCCCTGTGGCTACCGTAGTGTTCGCACAGCACGAGCTGCCCGTTTGTCCTTTGTAGTGGAGAGGCTTCTCGGCCTTCTCAAATCCCGGAAGGTGCAAGGTGACTTGTTTGTCCACCGCCTGTCGACTGCCGTCTTTCTGCACCCCGTAGACGTGCATGCCCTTGATGCCGAAGAGTTTCGGCGCAGTGCGCACACCAAGTCCCAGCGTAGTGCGGCAGCGTTTGGCGAAATCGTCCATGAGGTCTTGGTGCACCGCGACGGTGTCGCCGACGACCAAAACGCGCACGGTGAGTTTCCCTCCGGAGAGCGAAGGCAAGGCGGGATATTTGGCAAAATTGAAGATCTCGCGGTTGTCCAAGCTGAGCGGAACGACCGGAAGCCGCCACGCATAGGGTTCGTAGATTTCAGACGCCTCTTTTTCGGTGATCAGCGGGAAAGCACTTGCGCGTTCTCGCAAAGTCACTTGCGGCGCAGCGCTAAGTGTCAGGCCTACCATCCAAAGGAGGAACGACCAAACAAACAAGGTGGATCTCATGAAACAAGTTCTTTTTAGGGGATTTCAGAAAGGGGGATAATTAAACTTCGGCACAAAGATAGAAAAATAGGATGAGTCTGAATTAA
>QWCO01001079.1_pt1 | contig 15038 bp, 8 predicted proteins | sample 1972611 | NCBI WGS metagenome assembly QWCO01 (sample SAMN09866706, study PRJNA288562) | Human oral metagenome isolate term1_saliva, whole genome shotgun sequencing... | reverse complement strand
ATGTATTATGCGAATTTAGTTTCGATTTCTCGTCTTGAGCGGAACCCAACCGTTAAAACTGAAATTAAGCAAAAAAACTTCGGTGAAGGTGTACCGAGCGGTTTTGTATTTTACCCAATTTCACAAGCGGCAGATATCACAGCTTTTAAAGCAACTCATGTGCCAGTTGGTGAAGATCAGATGCCAATGATTGAGCTAACTCGTGAAATTTCTCGATCATTCAATCAAACATATAAAACAGATATGCTGGTTGAACCAGAAGTTATTCTTTCGAAAGAAGGCATTGAACGACGATTGCCAGGAATTAACGGAATGGATGATAAAATGAGCAAAAGCTTAAATAACGGTATTTATCTGGCGGATTCTTTCGAAGAAATGCGTGCAAAGGTGATGAAAATGTATACCGACCCTGAACATATTCGGGTTGAAGATCCTGGAAAGATTGAAGGAAATGTAGTTTTTGCTTATCTTGATGTTTTTGCTGAAGATAAGAACAAAGTCGCTGAAATGAAAGCTCACTACCAAAAAGGTGGCTTGGGTGATGTTGCGGTTAAAAAATACTTGATCGAAGAGATGGATAAAGTTTTGAAGCCTATTCGTGAAAAACGAGCTGAACTAGAAAAAGATCCTGAGATTATTTATGAAATTCTTAAAAAAGGGAGTTTAAAGGCTGAAAAAATCGCAGCGCAAACCCTTAAAGAAGTTAAACAAGCAATGAAAATTGATTACTTTGGAGGTGAAAATGGCGAAGTTTAATTCTGGTGATATTTTAAAAATTTTGCGAAAGTTTCAAATTGCAGGTGAAGAAAATGTTCCGCGAAATATTGAAGAGCTAAAAAAGATTGCTGCTGATGAATTTTCAGAAATTTTCACTTTTAAATTTAACAAACATAAGTTTTTTATCGTAGTTGATGGAATGGCTGAAGATGATGAATTTTACATTCAAGACCTTCTTCGAAAGCATTTTGGCGATATTGAAGGTGAATTAATTAAGAATCCGCTTGATTCAATGATGAGTTTTGCTTTGCCGTTTGAAGGTAAAGATATTTATCTCTTTCGAAATATTGCTTCAAAAACAAGACTTGATGTTTATTTGGCTGAAAATTACTCTGAATTTTCGCGCGCAACGATTCAAAAATATATTAAAAATGGTTTTGTGAAAGTAAATGGAAAAACGGCGAAGAAACCAAAAGACGCAATCGTGAAAGGCGATAAAATTGAGTTAGAAGTTCCAGAAAAAACTGCCGAAAAAATCAACTTTCCAATACTTTTTGAAGATGATAATGTTATTGTGATAAATAAGCCTCGTGGAATTTTAACGCATAGCAAAGGTGCTTTAAATGATGAATTTACTGTTGCAGATTTTTTTGAAAGTCGTGGTGCGAGATTTGGTGAGGGAACAAACCGAATCGGCATTGTTCATAGGCTTGATCGTGAAACTTCTGGTGTAATAATTGGTGCAAAAAATGATAAAACTGCTAAAAAGCTGCAAAAGCAATTTTCAGAACGGACTGCGAAAAAAACCTATGTGGCAATTGTTAAAGGTATTTTGAATCCAAGAAAAGCCTTAATTGATCTACCTATAGCGAGAAATGGCTCAGCTCCGAGTACTTTCATGATTCATGCAAAGGGAAAGCCAGCCCAAACTGAATATGAAGTTCTTAATGATAATGGAGATTTTTCTTTAGTGAAACTTATGCCGAAAACTGGTCGAACACATCAATTGCGTGTTCATTTAAGCTATTTAAAGCATCCAATTTTGGGTGATAGAGTTTATGATAAAACTATTACTAAAGCTGAAGCTGAAAACAGAATGCTTTTACACGCGCAAAGCTTGGAAATTACAATTCCGCCAAAAAATGGTGAAAAAGATTCGCAAAGAATGGTTTTTGAAGCGGAAATCCCTGAAAATTTTGAGTTATAAAAATGAGAGATTTCTTTGAAAATACAATTTTAAATTCACACGCAACGATCGTGGAGATCCCTCGTGGGTTCGGTTTTGATTTTGCTCTAAAAAAGTTAAAATTTTCGAAAGATATTCAAATAATTAAATTTAAGCCAACAATCCACGGTGCGCAAAAAACTGAAATTATCAATGTTGAGGATATTGAATTTTTACAGCAAAAAGCAAATGTTAAAAGTGTAAAAAAGCGTTGCTTCGTATTGATTAATGCTGAAAAAATGAATGAATCTGCGCAAAATAAATTCTTGAAGCTTTTTGAAGAACCAAATACAAATACTTCTTTTGTGCTTTTGACTGAAAATAAGAATGCCTTCGAAAAGACTATACTTTCACGAGCGCAAATTTTGCGGATTTTACCGATACCAGAAATTGAATCAATTAAAACGCTCAAAGAAATAAAATTAAGCGAAGAAGATAAAAAGAAGATCTTATTTATAGCGAATGGATTACCCGGTGAGATTGAGAAACTCTCTAGTAGTAAGAAATATTTTAATGAACAGATGGAAATTGCCGAGTTTGCAAAAAGATGGTTTTTGGGTTCACAATTCGAGAGAATCCTAATTACGAAAGATCTAAAACTTGAAAGAAATAATATTTTGAGGTTTTTAGAAATTTTGCTCAAAATAGTTGATCAAACTTTTGATCAAAACCCTAAAAATAGAGCAATTACGACAAAGAAAATACTTAAAACTTATGATATAATTTTAAAAAATGGAAATATTAAACTGGCTTTTCTTGATTTGATTCTTAGTTGAAATTTGCCAAATCATCAGTTTTTGTGCTATAATAGTTCAGTATGTTAGTTTTAATTTTAATTATTATTCTTAGTACTTACGTTTTTCTAAAAAATCCCGAAAAAACAACAAAAAACGCCTTACCGGATAATTTTGCAAATAAAATCGATAAGCTGTGGCGTGTAGCTCAAGAAGCAATTATCGATAAAAAGTATTTACGGGCAGAGAAGGTTTTACTAACAATATTGCGATTTGATGAACGAAATTCTACGGCTTATAACCGTTTAGGGATAATCTATGCAGGGCAAAAAAAGTTTAATGATGCGATTGAATGCTTTGAGATTGCTCAAAGCCTAGAAAGTAGCGCATCAAGCCTCCATAATGTTGGCTTGATCTATCTTGAAACCGAGAATTATCAAAAAGCCGCCTTAGCATTCGAACAGGCTTTAGAGATTGAAGATTCTGTACCAACTCGATATATCGCCTATGCTCGAGCTCTTGAAAAAATGGGAAAAGATAAATTGGCAATTTCGGCGCTAGAGAAAGCAATAGAACTCGATGAAAGACCTCAAACCTTACGAACTCTAGGATCGCTTTATCTTAAAGTTGAAAATATAGAAAAAGCAAAAGAAGTTAAAGAAAAGCTGGAGTCATTAAAAGATAATAGAAGGGCCATAAAACAAAATCGAATATCAAACGAATCTATTTCAACCAAAAAAATTGCAATGTAAAATCAGGTTTAAAGCCTGATTTTTATTTATTAGTATGCAGTAAGGTTAGATGAAGATATTAATGATCTTTAAGCTTAAAGATTTTATATATCAATAAAAAAGAATGAGCACCAATTAGATGCTCATTCTTTATATTAATTTAATTTTTTCGAGTTTTGAAGTTTTTTGCTGTAAGGAATGTTAGTGTCGCGCCAGAAATTAGAACAATAATTGAGCTTACATTTCTTGCAAAACCGGTATTCGGTGCAGCAATCTTTGTAATATCTTCAAAGATATATGAAATTATTGTTTCATTTTCTACAACAAAGCCCTTTTGAGTTCCTTCAATCCTCTTGAGTTGGTAGATTCGACCGTTGATCTCAATTCGGTTAGTTCCGATACTTTCGAAAGGTGTTCCAACTTGAGTACCTATCTTATGTAGAATATTCTCGTTCTGAATTGGGTTGCCTTTTTGATCTAGGAACCTTTCGATAACTGTACCACCTTTCTTTGGCGCGTATATATAAGTTACCGTTTGGTCGATATCTTTAGCTTTTCCGGATTCTGGAGCGGAATCTTTTGCGATTTTTTCAAAAACATAAGATAATCCATCTTTTGTGATTTCTTTTGGTGCTTTTGAGAAGTAAGGTGTTCCAACTTGAGTTTTAGCTTTTAGAATTTCTACCGTACCTTTAAGCTCTTTACCTGTTTGGTCGATAAATTTAGCTTCAACTTTTCCACCTTCCTTTGGTTTGTAATGAAAATCAAAGGATTGAGAATCAGACGAAATTTTACCGTTAACAGCTTTAGAATTGGCTTCAAGAGTGTAGATTAGGCCTTTCTTATCAGTAACTTCTTTTGGCGGGTTATAGCTAAATAATGTTCCAATTTGCTTGCCATCTTCTTCGAAATTATCTTTAGAATTCAATAGACGAGCAATTACACCTTTTCCGAGCTTTGGCGTATATTGGTAAACTACTTCTTTCGTTTTAGCTTCAACACGGCCAGTCTTTGAACCAGATTTTACTTTTTCGAAAGTATAGACCAATCCAGTATCGCTTGTAATTTCAAGATCGGGCTCATCAGAATATTCAGTTCCAACAGGTGTTTCAGTGGCTTTAACTATCTTTGTATTTTTGATAGTTTTGCCGTTTTGGTCAACATATTGGGCCAAAACTTGACCACCTTTTTTAGCAACATATCCGTAAATTATAGTTTGTTCTTGTTCTGAAACTTTGCCATTTTGAGGTGCTGAATTTTCAATGAAAGAGCTGTACACATAAGTTATGCCTTCATGAGTAATCTCGGGTTGAGGTGTACTTGAGTATGGGGTTCCAACTTGAGTTCCATCTGGCGAAACAGTCTCAGTTTTAATTGTCTTGTTTGAACCAATGATTTTCGAAATAGCATTTACGCCTTTTCCAGCTTTTGGAGAATATTCAAAGATAACGGTTTGTGAATCAGCTTTAACGCGTCCATTTTCCGGTGCGGAATTTGCTGAAATCTTATTATAAACATACTTCAGTCCATTTTGATTAATTTCTGGTTTTGAAGTTGCTGAATATTCAGTTCCAACCTGAGTTCCTGCTGGTTTTACGATTTCAACAGGGGAAATTTCTTGGTTTGTGCCAGCTTTCACAAATTTAGCTTCAACTTTTCCACCTTCCTTTGGTTTATATTGGAAGATAACGGTTTGTGTTTTTTCTTTAACTGTGCCGTTCTCTGGGTCTGAACCATCTTTGAGTTTTTCGAAAACGTAAACTAAATTATCTTTGGTAATCTCGGCTGGTTTTGTCGCGGTGTAATTTTCGTTAATCAAAGCATTCTCTTTGATAACTTTTTTTGCTTCTATTTCATCACCGTTTTGGTTAACGAACTTAACTTCAACAGATCCACGAGGCCTAAATACTCCAATATTTATAGAGAAGTGTTTACTTTGAGCATTGTTAGTGAAGCTTAAACTTCGAACAGTTGCCTCTGTTGAACCTTCAGCTACATGGCTTGCTTTATTATCATTTGCATTATCGGCGGCAGAGCTCTTTTTTACAGTTTCTAAAGTTTCTTTTCGTGTAAATCTCACATGATAATCTGCAAAATCTTTAGTCTTGAAACTATAGTGACCATTGCTATCAGTTTTAGCTGATTGAACAGGGGTGTTGTCGGTATTTTTAAATAGCTCAACGGTGTAATCTGGAAGAAGGGTGTCAATGTTTTCATCAAAAACATTATTCTTGTTATTATCTTCGAAAGCGATACCTTCGATTACTGTAGGATATTCAACTTTTGCCTCAACTGGGTCTGATTCAACCAAGTTTCCACTTGCGTTAATCGTCACCGCAACACTATTATTTGCAATAGTGTTATCGGTAGCCTTTGGATCAATTTGAGAAGTGAAATCAAAGTTTTCAATCGTTTGAGCTGGGATTTTAAAGCCTTGCTTCTGTTCAATCTTAATCATTCGAACCTTAGACCAATCGGAAATAGCATCCTTATCAACAAAGTTTTTATTCCAAGATTCGTTTTGATTTGAACCTGGCTCATCTGTTGAATAGCTAATTTTAAAGCCTTCTTTTTCAGCGATTGCACCAGTTAGTTTAACAGGGAACTGACTTCCGCGATCTTCTTGAACACCTTGGTTATTTTCAACGATTTTCTTATCGTTTGTAGTTGGCAAAACTTCAAGTGCGCGTGAAGCTAGCAATGGGCGATCAGAGATATTAATAACTGAAATTCGATAGTCAATTAAATCTGCTGGGTCGAGCTTCGAAACGCTATTTTCGAAATTTCCCTTATTGTGCTTGCGGACATATTTTTTAATAGCAACTTGCTCAGGTTTTAAAACAGTAAATTTAGTTGATGAGCGAGCGATGTTTGTTGAGTTAGTACTTCCGTCATCGCTGAAATCAAGATCATCATTACCATTACCATAACGGAATTGGTCGTTTGGATCCCAGGTGGTTATAAAATCAACAGCATATTCACCGTTTGGAGTTGTATCTACAACCTTAATTAGTTCTGATAAAAATTTATCAGAAAAATCGTGATCGTATTTAATGTCAACATTTGTAATTTTCAACAATTGCTTACCAGTATTTTTATAATTCCGAATTAGAGAACAATTACCTTTATCTATACATTCTTGAGCTTTATTACCAATTCCAAGATTATCTGAGAATAGAAGGTGATAAACTGGATTTTTAATAGCGTTATCATTTCTTATAGCATAAAACTCTACTCGACCTCCAGATATAGTTATGGGTTGTTTTGTCGTTCCATAATTCTCTATCTTATTAGTAACTAATTTTCTATTTCTCTCAAAAACAGTAATCGCCTTAGCTTCTTTCTCTGGGGAATTAGCATCAAGGCTAAGGAAAGCGCTATTTTTTACAACATATTCTTGCCCTTGTTGAGATAGTGAATTTCGAATTTTATCAATATCAAAAAACCTAGTTTCCACTTCAAAATTAAAGTAATCTTGAGATCCAAATCCGTTAGTATTTGAAGGTAGTTTTGTATTTTTAGGGAACTGCAATTTAAAACTCTTTGTTCCATAAGGAAGATAAGTCGTCTTATAAGAAGTAGTGTCAGTTATTTCGCTTACTTTCGTTTCAACACCATTCGCATCGATTGCATAGACATCAAGTTTTGAGACGCCCAAATCCCTAAAGAGATCAGTTTTATTAGAACTACCCGAATATCTAACACTGTATATATATTGTTCGTCATTATTGATTTTATCTTTAATGTAGTTAATTGGTTGACTAATTCCGGATCCATTATTTAAGACATTAATATAAATATACCATCCACTATTTTTCCCTTTTTTATAATCAATACTATCTATATCATAAACACGATCTGCACTTATACCATCTATATTTTTAGAAACATATCGAAAATCTGCCCCATTATTAGTTGTATCTTTCCTGATCCCAACTAAACCATCGGTTGGATAGTCGAGAATTGTAGGAGTAAACGGTTTATAGCTTATCGAATTAAGAGAAGTCCCGTCAGTATAATTTACAATAGCTTCAAATTTTAACTCAACTTGCTTGTTTAAGACTGATTGTGGCGTATTTTTAGCATATCTCATTTTAAGTTCTTTATATGGATATCTGTATATACTACTTGAATTACTATCTTTGGTTTTATCAATGGTTGCGACTCTTGTATTTTCATCAAAAGTCCAGCCACCATCCTCCATAGATTCTGGAGAAGGTTTGGCATACTCAGGAAGAGTAACCTTATATATAATTGAGGCAATCTGTTTACCACCAATAGTATTATTACTGTTAGATATATCTACAAAGGTTGATCCAAGATAAATATCGGCTTCCCTAAACTCAATATTTGTCTTTTCCTTATTTGTGTATGCCGCAATTGGTTTAGAGGGGGATAGATAAAAAATAGTCCTAATATTCGGCTTATACTTAAGAGTATTAAGAGTCTTGCTTTGTTTACTTAAAAGATTATTATTCTCATCATAGAGCTCATGAATAATCTCTGGTTTGTAATTTTCAGGCGTTTCAAGATCCTGGAAATTAATAGTGTAATTTATTGAATTGATTGATCCAGCTTGTAGTTCTTTATAATTTCCTCTATAAATATAGTAATCGTTATCTTTAGAAGTTTGGCTTGAAACTATAGCGGAAGTTGCTGTTACTCGAGGATCATTTTTTAAATACTTCTTTGGAACTTTTAAAAGAAAATAAGCATTTGGGTAGGACTTTCCCGACCCCTCGCTCGAAACTTCTACTCGTGAATTCATAATGATATCTTCACCCGAATAAAACTCAGTCTTCTCGGACTTATCTTCTTTTTTTGCAATCATTTCCATGAATGTTTTAACATTGTCGGCAAAGTTGCCATTTTGAGCATTGGCAAGATGCTTTAAGGCACCATATCCGCCCAAAGTAGTGACAGCTAAAATAGCCACTAAAATAGTGAGTTTCTTGAATCGTGCATTGCGAAAATCCAAGAAAGCTCGTTTAGCATTTCTTATACTTATTCTCATTTTCCTCCTTAAATAAGTTTTATCAAAACAATTATATCACAAACACAAGCACAATAAAAGACTAATTTTTACATTTTCTTTTTAATAGTGAGTTAGCTCCTAAAGATATTGCTCAGCTTTCTGAGAAGTTATTTATTTTTAGATCTGCTTGATGCAATAAACAACTGAATGACTGATACAAGAATGATTACTGCGCAAACAAACCAAAATTGACTAATATTTGGCAAGTTGAATTCGAAAAAATCACGCAATATTGGAGTGCTGAAAATTACACCAGTAAAAATCAAAGTTCCAATAATATAAAGTGATCTGCGGATTTTATTATTCTTTGAAGGTTTCGAACCGAGGAATATTTCGCTCAAAATTGTCGCAAAAACACCAAACCAAGCAGTAGTAATGACGACGGTTGCTAAAATTCCGTGCATTATAGGTCTGCTCGCAAAATCACCGCCGACTTTAATATATAGACTAACATAAATGAATGAAATCGCTAAACCACTTAAAATCGCCACTGGTGCAATTGAGTAAAGTGTATCCCGCCAAAAGTTTTTTGGATTGATTTTAGCTTTAGGTATTGGCGGAAATAGTGTAGTTAGAACTGTTGGCATTGTCACTAAAATGAAATTCATATAGGTTATATGACGAGGTAAAAAAGGGTAGTTAACACCAGCTATCATTGTTGTAAAAAGAATAGTTACGCCAAGAATAATTTTGTGGAAGAAGAGGATCGTAATCATTTCAATTGAAAGCATGATTCGATTTCCAACCTTCACGCCGCTAGGTAAGGAAGTGAATGAATTGTCCATTAAAACTAAATCTGCAACTCGCCGCGTTGCAGGTGCGCCATCAAACATGGAAATACCCAAATCTGATTTTTTTATCGCAAGGGCGTCATTTACACCATCGCCAATCATTCCTGTGTAAAGTTTATTTTTCTGAAAAACCCCGATAATTTTTTCTTTTTGTTCAGGTAGGACTCGTGCAAAAATTGTATTTTCAAGAACAGCCTTTTCGAAGTCTTTTTTAGAAAGATTAGCAAGTTCTGCGCCAGTTATATATTTTTCAGCATTTTTAATTCCGGCTTCAAGTGCAATAAAACTCACAGTTCGTGGATTATCTCCGGAAATTACACAAATTGAAACGCCACGATTTTGCAAAAAACTAACAGTTTCTTGAACATTTGGGCGTAGTGCATTTTTGAGTGTAACTATTGCAATTGGCTCAAGTTTTTCATTATTGAGAAGCTTTGGAATTTTACCAGATTTTTTAAATTTAGCCAAAAGCAAAACTCGCAATCCTTGAGATGCCAAACTATCGATATTTTTCGAAATATCTTTAAATTCACTATCTTCTGAAAGATTTTTTAGAATAAATTCAGGAGCGCCAAAAACAATAGATTCTTCTTTCTTATCGTTTAAAAAAGTCATTCCTGAGAGCTTTCGTGAGCTTGAAAAAGCCATATAGTCTGTAATTTTAAGATTTCCACCGTGTCTAAATTCATCTAAAATAGCTTTAGATGTGGCATTTTTTTCGGCGGATTCTGAATTTAAAGTATTTAAAATATGTGAAACTTCTTCTTTCGAGAAGCTTTTATTGATAACTTCGCAAGAATTAAATTTAATTTCAGGAGAAGTTAATGTTCCAGTTTTATCTGTTGCAAGAACTTCAAGCAAAGCCATATCTTCAATTGCAGAAATTTTTTGTGGTAAAACTTTAGCTTGGAGTAGCTTTAATGACCCATAAGCAAAAAATAATGAGCTTGCGAGTAGTAAGCCTTCTGGAACAACCACTACCGCAGCAGAAGTTATAGTTTTTAAGATTGTGGTTGGATCTTCTTTAAAAATAAAGAAATAAACAATACATATCATTATAGCAAGAATGAGCGCAAACCAACTCAACCTTGAAATTAATTTAGAAATCTTTTGTTGAATTGGCGTAAGTTTTGGTTTGTAGTTTTTGAGTTTTGCTGCCATTTGACCAGCTTCAGTATTTTCACCAACAGCTAAAACTTCAGCTTCAGCTTCTCCCGAAACAACAATTGCACTTGAAAGAATTTTATCGCCAACATTTTTCGAAATAGCATCGCTTTCTCCTGTCAGAATTGATTCGTTAACTTCAAAAGAATTTGACTTTGTTATTTTTGCATCTGCGGGAATTTCGTCGCCAGTTTTTAGAAAAATCTTGTCGCCAACTTTAAGCTCTGTAAACAAAACTTCTTCAAGCTTTTTATCTCGAAAAACCATCGCACGAGGAGCGCTCATTAATTCAATTTTTCGAAGGGTTAAATATGCACGAACCTCCTGAATTGTTCCGATAAAGGAGTTTACTAGAATTACAAAAGAAATAAACCATGCATCACGAACCTCGCCAACAAGCAAAAGCCCGCCTGCAAGAATAAAAATTGCAATTGAAATTGGGGAAATGAAGTTTCGAAAAATGATTGTTTGGATGTATTTCATATCCTATATTATATCAGTTTTTTAAACAAGAAAAAACCCTCAAAATGAGGGGGATGAAAATTATTTTTTAACATTAAGACCGGCGATTAAACCATAGTATGCATGCGAGTCTTTATTTTTTTCAATAAATTTCCTATTTTCATGAATGATTCTAATTTCTCTAGCTAAAGATTTTGGTGTTTTCTTGAAGAGCATCCTGCGAGATTGCTCTTCTGAGCGAATCTTGGTAAGGATTTTGCTTTTAGAAAATTTTTCTTCTGAATTGAGAATGATATGGTTAGACAATTCATTTATAAGACCCGAAGAATAAAAATGACTCTTTTTGAAAAGTTTAGCATTGAAGCCAGCCCTTGCGAGTGGCCTAGCGTTTATTTTTTGTGGAATCGCGCAAACTAAATAGCCAATCTGTGGATCTTTTTTGGCGTATTTAACAACTTCCGAAAATAACTCGGTTAATTCATTGCTGTTAGCTTTAGGTGCAGAATTGGCAGTATTCACGAAATCAGATATTACGTAAACATTTATAGCTTTTTTATCAACTTTAATTTCTTTAAGAAATTTAAGTCCAACCGCTGTGGTCACTCCATCGTTCTTTCGAATAAAAAACCACTCTTTCTTACTATCAAATTCTTCTTGCGAATATGACCCGCGCGTGAGAATTTGCAAATTCATGATTTGTTCTACGATTTTATTTTTGAGCTCGTCGCTCTTAAAATTGCTCTTAGGATCATATAGAACTTCGATATCATTAGTCTTAAATAATTTAAACATAAAAGTACCTCCAATATGGACTAAATAGAATAATATTGTAACATTTTTAGAATCGAGAGGCAAGAATAAGCTTTATTTTTATTATAAAATATGGTAAAATTTGAAAATAAATATTATGAGACTACTAAAAAACTTCAAACAATCTTGGAATTTTTTCTATAAAAATAAATATGGACTTTTGATTGGTGCTTCGTTTTTGCATTTTACAATGTCTGTAATTGGGATAAATTTACTTTTTTGGTCTTTTAGGTTAATTTTATTATTCTCCAACCAAGAAAACCTAACTAAAGATAATTTCTATTTAATTTTCTCAAACCCATTAAGCTCTCTTTTTTGTGCAATTTATATTTTGCTCGTTGCATTCTTAACTTTTGCTGAATTTTTTATTTTAATCAATTTTATTAATTCTAGAAGAGAATCTTCGGCTTTTTCCATAAAGACTGCCTTGTCTAAATCTTTCATAAAACTAAAAAGTTTAGTCGGCTTGCAAATTTTCTTTTTTATAATTTACTTTATCTCTATGGTTCCGCTTGAGAATCTTGGACTTTCTACTGCAATAACCGAACGACTTAGAATTCCTGCGTTTATTACAGGCGAAATTTTAAAAACGCCAACAGGAGTTTTGCTGTATTTTATCTTAATTTTCGCAGTTTTTTATATAAACTATCGTTTAATATTCACATTTCCACGCACAATTTTAAAAGAAGAGCCACTTTCGAAAAGTATTAAAGAAAGCTGGAAGATAACCAAAAAGAAAATGCCTCAAATTTTAATTCCAATTGGTATTTTTGAGATTATTTTTATGGCTTTGGGCTTAATTTTTATGTTTATCATTGTTGGTTTTCTAGGGATTTTTAAACCTTTTTTTGGTTTTTTGCTTTCGAGAACAATTCTTCAGACTATGTTCGACGCAGTCTTTTTTGCTTTTTCGGTTTTGACTAAAATATCAATTGTAATAGTTTTATTAAATAATATAGAGCCTCAGAGATTAAAAAATATTGAAAATAGAAAAGAAAAAAGAAAACGCTCAAGTATTCTTGCGGTTTTTATGATTTTACTCTTGAGCGGATCGATAGCTATTAATGGAATTCAGATTTATTACCGAAAAATCGACACAAAAATCCTCAAAATTGCTCATCGTGGCGATATCCAGGGCGGAGTTGAAAATTCTCTTGAAGCACTTGAATCAGCGAAAAAGAAAGGTGCAGATTATGTAGAGATGGATATCCAACTCACGCGTGATAATAATTTTGTAGTGATGCACGATTATAATTTGCAGCGATTAACTGGTCGAAATGCACGTGTTAGAGATTTGGATTTAAGTGAAATTCAAAATTTAACAATTTTCGAAAATGGTTTCAAAAGCCGAATTCCAACTTTTGAAGAATATGTAAAAAGAGCAGAGGAGTTAAAAATTAAGCTTTTAGTTGAGCTGAAACCAAGTGGTGATGAGCCGGAGAATTTTGCCGAAATGTTTGTGAAGAAGTTTCGAAAACTTGGTGTAGAGCGAAAATTTAAAATAATGTCGCTTGATTTAGGCTTGGTGCGAAAGATAGAGAAAATTGCACCTGAAATCGAAACTGGCTTTGTGATACCATTGCAATTCGGCGATTTCGATAATTCAAAAATTGATTTTTATGTGATCGAAGACTTTTCGTATCGACACGATTTAGCATTAAAAGCTCACAGAATGCATCGAAAAATATTTGTTTGGACGCTAAATACGAGAAGTGAAATTTCGAAATATCTCCAAGAGCCAATTGATGGAATAATTTCTGACGAACTTGAAATGATTAACGAAATTGAAAAAGAGGATCGCTCTAAGGAATCAATTCTAAAAACCTTTGTGCGAATTTTAAAGCTTAAATTATAAATAAAAAACCGCAAAACTAAGTTTGCGGTAAAAATCTATCGAATAGTTTTTAAGGTAATATGTTTATGCTGAAGGTTGAATAAATCATAAAACCTAGCGGCAAGCATAAAAGTTTTCGAAACCCTGTTTTCTTGAATTTCGTTCTCAGAAGGTTCAAAAGCCAAACATATTTCGCAAAATGCCTGCATTATACCCAAGAAATTTAAATACGGATCTTGAAAATTTCGCCGATATGAACGCAAAGTTGTCAGAAAATCGTTATTTAAAATTGGAATTCCATATTTTTCGGCAAATTCGAAAATTTCTTTATTCATTTCCTCATGTGCGCGTTTCAAAATTCGAATTTGGTTAATTTTGCGATTGCGATATTCGTGAATCGGAAACGGAAAATCATACATTCCAGAAGGGAAAAACATATGGTGATTATTGCTTTCTCCCTGTTTTAACCGCTGAAATCGCTTTGGAAAATTGAGAATTTCATTATTAAGTTTTTCGAATTCTTCATTCCAATTATAAAGTTGCGAAATTTTTACAAAATCACCGTTAGAATCTTTCACGAAAGCTATCATTTGTCGCCGACGCCGACGAACTTCATTCAAAACATGTGTTCTTGGATCGTTTTCGCGAATATTTTCAAAATAAGCTTTTGTTTCAAAAAATCTCGCAGCTGGATTTTTAGCAATTTTCTTTTCTTTGAGCGAAATCCACTTCCAAAATTCCAATTTATACGCAGAATTCATTAAACCATATAAATTATAGTAGTAAAATGAAATGTCGTAAAGCATAAATTCGATAAAATCTTCATCAATTTTAGTAATTTTATGATTCGAAATATCACTAAAAATCTTCAAACTTTTGAGATGATTTTTCGCAAGTAAAACTTGAATGGAATTATCAAGCAAATCTTCCGGAAGGCAATCCGTGAGAAGTAAATTGATGATTTCGTAAAAAACTTGGTTTGAAACATTTTGAATAAACAGCGGTTGGAGCAGAATTTCGAAAGTTTCTGGCGACAGTGAGTGGATTTTTTCATCCGAACGCCAACCAAGTTTTCGAGTTGGATTTTCTGGATCGAGCCGAAGCATTAACGACAAAATCATTTCGAAGTTTTGGGCGAATTCTTGCGAAATTTTAGAGGGTAGAATTACACCCTTCAGAATTTCGTAGTTTTTATCGGAAATTTCAGTTTCAAAAAACTCATCTTCGTCGAATTTAGAAGACATCATTTTTCCGCGTTTCGAAATCGCATCTGTAAAAACTTCGAAATTATCGTAAAAAGCAGCGTCTTTAAGTTTCATAATAGTTCCTCCTTTTAAAGTGCGCTGAAAATTAAACAGTTGATATTATCATATATTTTTTTCGAAGATATTTCAAGCGTAAAATAGTTGCGAAAAGGCTTGAAAAAACACGTTTTATGTGATAGAATAGTAGAGTTAATATTAATTGCGAGTGAAATTTGGGAGATTTTGCGCCTCATTTCGAAAAGAAATGACCAGCACGAAGCAAACAAACAC